>JGI10211J34971_10004588_pt1 | contig 10954 bp, 5 predicted proteins | sample Etolagsediment_FD_34971 | JGI IMG/M metagenome (IMG submission 34971)
ATTTCTAATTTATTAAAGGATCTAAACATTAGAAGACTCCCATATAGGAGAAGCATTCGTACCACTGTTCTTAATTTTCTTTAATTTATTAGAGAGTTCATTAATAAGATTATTAACTTTATTTGTCTTTTTTGTATCATCCATATACTCAGGTAGTTTTCCCCAAAGTAATGAGTTTATATCGTTGCGAGTCATTGAACCATGTTCTGCAATGGATTTCATAATCAAATCAAGATAATACTGCTTATCAAAAGCTCTATTTTTTGTGTAACTTGCTTTATCTCCTGTAGCTTGTGCTACTTTAGCGGAAATATAGAGGTTTGGTTTTCTGCCTTCAATTAGCTTTTTTCCTCTTAGATCTTTTACAATTTCATCACTAAGAGAATACCCTTTAACAATCCTATCAAGAAAAATAACATCCATCAGACTAAGCTCTGAGTTTGAAGATAAAAGCTTTGTATATTTTTCATCTAGTATTTTTCCATGAATAGTAACTTCCACTTTATTATCAGCGATTTTATAGTCAGGCATAGGGAAGAATCTCTTTTTCTGTATAGAAAACATTCTTTTAATCCCACTACCAATAGTATCAATCATATTTATCTCAACCATACAAGCGCACAAGAATTTGTTTCTATAAACTTCAGATGGAGTATCTCGCTCTATAATACTTTGTATATCTCCAGCTAAAAAACTTCCAGCATTTGAGATGACTAACTTATCTGGAAACTCAACTATATTCACTCTTCCTGCTACTTCATAATCTTGATGGGCGATACTGTTGTGCAGAGCTTCGTACAGTATCCAATTGTCGTACTTATCTACCTCTTCTGGGAAGAGTGTGCTATCTGCCATATATCTGTACTTAAAGTTTCGGATCTTGTCGTGAACCTCTTTTGCACTTAAAATAAGTGGCAATCCAAAGTGTTCATAACTTTGCTCCATCCCTTCTGCATCTTTGAGTATCCATGTTAGTTGAGGAACGGATGAACCTAGCAGATGAGAAGATTCATCTTTTCCAAGTAGTAAGAGAGTAGAGTTTGTGATTTTTGAATGTATCGTTAGTTTTGCTTTATTTAAAAACTGCTCATTGCTCCAATCATTAACTTCTTCAGCTATTCTGGAGTGCTTCTTTTTATACTCTTCTCTTGCGAATGAAATTGCTTCAGTAGAGAGATCCTCAAGTGTTGCACCCTTACAGATATTTGCAGACCAATCAGAATCTATTGCTATGCTTTCATTTAGTATAACGGCTTCTCTCTCAGGAGTAAGCTCTATGAGACTATCTCCTTTTCTTTGCCATGCTGTTTTATGAGCATAAACAGGCTTTCGTGGTAAATGCTTTGGTATATGAATAATCCAAACTATTTGATTAGTATCGGTAGTGATGATTTCCTCAACATGAAGTCCTTCACTACTCAAGTTTGTGCAGTTCCCCATGAGTCTAAATGGTAAATTCTCAGCTGTATAATCTACTAAATTTTCAATACCAATGACATTTATAGAACCATCTTCTACACCAATAACTAGATGTCCACCTTGCATATTGGCAATAGAAGACACATACGAGATAATATCTTCTGACTTTCTTCCAGATACATTACTCTTTAAGCTTGTGAAATCTTTCCACTCGCAAGATTCATTCTCGTTTGGATATGTTGCTTGTAGATAAGTTTGCAACCCTTGTTTTGTCATATCTATACTCCTTACCAATCTGCTACAAGATATTTCTTTAGTTGTCCTGCGTTTAGGACATCGTAGGCTAGCATCTTTTTCTTTTGTAGTGGGGCTATGTTTTTTCCTACTCCGCTGTCTAGGATTGGGTTGTAGCCTTCTTCTAGTAATTCATCTATTTTGAGCTTGAACTCTTTGATCTCTGCTAGTTGTTTGTAGATGAGATCTTTTTCATTTTGGGCTTCGGCACTGTTGTTATTTGCTAGGTCACTTTGTCGGTTTACAAGGGAGCGTTCTCTATGCTCTATGTAAACTGATTTGAGGCGGAAGAGGTTATCTCTGCTCCATTTGTAAATGATAATATAAACATCGAAACCCTTCTGTTCTCCACTTGTTAGATGCCAGATAAATGGGGTTTTTGGTAGATATTGAAAAAGATTTAAATGCTCAGTAAAATGATTGAAAAAATAATTATTAATATAACTATTTAGTTCCTTACCTAATAAATTATCAAATGATGAAAACTGTGCAGAACTAAAACCTTTTTCATGAAACTTATTTTGAATTCTATCTATAAGTGTTTTTTCACCAGAGTTTTGAACTAAAGGTATAATTCCGTCATCATCATCTATTAATATTTCTCGAATTAAATCAGCTAAAAATTCCATAGCCATATCATTCATTCGTTGCTTTGGTATTACTTTAGATTCTTTAAACCAATACCAAATATTAATAGGATTGACTTTATGACGAATACAAAATTCTTCGAAATTTTTATTACTTTGATAAAGTGAACTAAATTCATTTATAATAGTTTCTTTTGTTGTACACTCTGCTTCAGGTAAGTTTTCAATATATGTTTTGATATTATCAAGATTAAAGCTAGATATTTCATTGGAAAGGTATGCTTCTTTTGCTTCTACTTCTACGGCTAGAGAACCAATAGTTTTCCCTTCTTTTTCAATAACCATAGCAATATCATTATCACTTAATTCATAAATTTGAAAAATATCTTTATTTATAATAGCTTCATTGATAAGTACTTGAGATATTAAATGGTTTTCATAATTAAGATAATTTATCATTCCTTTTGCAAGTGCAATTTTTGAGTCAATACTAAGTGGAGACTTTCGATAATTAACTTCAGTAATACTAAATTCACTAATATGCTTTTTGATGGCTATATTTGAATTTGTTAATTTGGATATAGAGATTTCAAGATCTTTAGATGGATAGACAAAGGGAATCCTTTTTATATCTCCTTGGGTTGTATTTACTGTTGGGTTTAAACATTCCAATGAATATTTACTTAATTTAGAATTTAAAAAACCCATAAGATATTCTAGAGATGTAGATTCTTTTTCGGTTTTAAATATACCAGATCCACCACTATCAAAAAGCAGATTTTCTGGCAAAATCCTAAATGAAGCTCCTTTGGAACCAGTAGAAGTATATGTTAATCCTTTTTTAAAATAATAATTTTCATTTCTAAAAACAGCACGACCAGTTTCTCTCATCTCCTGACCATTATTTTCCCAGTTTATAGTTGTCCATAGATTTCCATGCCACTTGTTAAAAGGTCCACCTTTTGAATACAAAATCCATTTATCTAAATCTTCATGATTATAAGATTGGGTATTTTCCCACCAAAATCTTAAGAACCTATCATTATTTGCAGTTGCAATTCCTTGTGCTACTGCAAAATAATATGAAATATCTTTACTACTAAATTTTTTCCTAAATTCATCACTAATCCAATATATAAAAGGGTTAGTTTTTATTGTGAGAAGTTTTGATTGTGGGATTGTGTAGTTGTGTTTGTTTGGTTTTTGTGCGATGAAATCTTCAAGAGCTTCAAGAGTAAAATATTTTTTAAACTTTTCATTTGGTGTTCTTGTGTATTGGTCAAGAGAGATAAACCAAGCATCTTTTGAAGTTGTGATGCCTTTTTCTAAAACATACATAGCAGGGTCAACCATGATAGAGCCAAAAAGATTACTCAAACTATAATCTACAAATAGATTTATATGCGTTTTTTCAAGCATAAACTTTCTTACATCTTCAAATGTTTTGATAAACATAAAAGTTCGTGGATGTATCATCGCTATCTTGCCATTTTCATCTGTTAGCTCATGACACCTTTTTATAAATGTAGCATAGAGATTTGTATTGAATTTATAGGGCTTTTTGTAGTTGGCTTCTATAAACTCTTTGAGGTCTGCTCCAAAATCACTACTATCTGTATAAGGAGGATTTGCCGTTGCTACATCGTACTTTTGGCTTATGAGTTTGAGAAAGGTAATGGCATCTTGAGTCTTACCTACTAGGAAGCTATTACCCTCTTTCTTCGCATACTTCTCTACAGCTTTTTCAAGGTTAGTAAAGAAGTCTTTCTCGAAGTCTTTATACTCTTGTATATCTGCTGCACTAAAGAGGTCTGCACCCTCTCTTTGTTCTTTATCATAGAGCGCTTCTACTTGTACTTTTATTTTCTCTTCTATCTTTATGAGTGAACCAAACTTGTAAGCAAACTTCAGGTCACCCCAGATATTTTCTATCAGTTTTATCTGTTGAGAGTCTAGCTTCTTATCATCTTCAAAAATGTACTTAACATCTTCATACTCTGGTAGATAGAAGTCGGATGAGATTACATTAAAGTGTAGGTTTCCAACGGTTCTCTTTTTTCTTTTGGCTTTGATGTAGAGTCCAAGTTGTGCAAGCTGGATTGCTCTATCATCTAAGTCTATTCCGTGAAGATTATTCTCTATAATGAGCTGAGCTATATCATCTTCTTCATAGTCTGCACCATAGTTTTCTATCTGGTCGATGTAGAGCTCATAAAAGAGGTCAAATGCATAGAGTAAGAAGTTTCCTGAACCTGATGCAGGATCTATGAGTTTTACTTCGTGAAGAGGTTTTCTGTCTCGTACTCTCTCTGTTGGAGCATTGGCTATTTTGTATCTATCTTTTATCTCTGAGTCTGGAAACATTTCAAGGTAGAGTTTTCCAAGTGAGTTCTCTACTAAAAACTGAACCACCCAGATAGGTGTATAGACTTGAGACTGTAGAGACACTTTGTCGTATTCTGTTTTGTCTCCACTATCTTTATGTGCTTGTTTTTTAGCATTGTTATAGCTCTCATACAGCCATCCTAGTATGTCGCCACTATGCCAAATATCATCTGCTACTTGTGTATCATTCACAACAACATTAAAAGCTTCTATGATTTCATTGAGTTCTATTACATGTGGAAGTAGTGCATAAGGATAGTCTTTGTGGTAAAGAGGTATATCAGAACCTAGTTCATTAAAAGCATACTTGATGTATTGACGGATACCTTCAAGCTCTTCGCTTCGCATATTTGGATTTTCTTCTAACCAAGCTTTATGACCAAACGACCTGTCTCCATGTTCCCCTTGCTTTGTGATTATAGGGGCGAAAAGATTGTGAGCTTCCATAACTTTTACAGCAGCGATACGGTTAAAGAGAGTAAATGTAAGTTCATCAAGTGCTTTTTCTCTAGCATCTTCATAACTACCCACTTCATCTATATGACTTTGAAGAAGTTCATCTAGCTTTTTTCTTTTTGTATGTAACTCTGTGGGAATTTTTTCAATCTCCATAGTTTTACTTGCACCGATACCAAGACGAGCGAACTGCTTGTCAAATGCTCTGTATGTCAATTCTCTTATATGGTCTACATGATCACTTAGTTTCATCTTCTCTTCCTACTGATTATCTATCGTAAGTTCTATCTGCTCATCATCACTCAGTCCAGCTAATGCTTGAATCTGACTTGATAACAATACTCTGTACTCTCTAACACTCATGCCTTTGTTTGGAACTCTTAATTTCAACTGCTTTGGAGCTTTTGGTTGTTGTGGTGTTCCTGCTGGTGTAGGTGGTGGCGGAGCAACTTTCACAAAACTACTTTCGATGATAGTAAGTTCAGACTCTTTGTTCGCCACAAGCTGAATATAGTTTAGAACTTCTGAGAGTGAGTAACTACAGTTTTTACACTCTATAGAGTATTCCATCTCAACAGTTGGAACTATACGACTAGTACAGTAACGAGAGAGTTCCTGTAGTTTTTTCGTGTTTATAGTGTTGAACTCTACTGGGTAAGTATTTAACTCTTCTTTTGCTCTATCCACTTGCTTGAGAAGAGCTTTGTAACTTCTTGTCATGATGTCTACATCAGATTTCATCAGTTTGAAATATTCATCTTTTATGTTTTGAGCTATCTCTTGGAGATTTGCAAAGTTTTTCACTAAGTCTGTTCTGTAAAGATCATTAAACTCTTGTTCTGCTTCTGTGATAGTATCGTTTGTTTTATCTGCTTTAGAGAGTTCACTCACAACTTCACTCGCAAAACTTTTATAGTCTTTGACTTTGAGGAAGTTTTTCTTGATAAACTTCTGTGCTTTTACAATAGAATTGATAGCATCAATGAATTGGCTTTTACTGTAAAGGAATTCTTCTGCTTTGTCTATGTAGTTTGCTTCTGTTGTGAGTGATGAGTAGTTTTGAAGTATAGCTTTTTGATTGGCTACATTTTCAAACACTGACTCAAAGTTTGGAACCATATCTTTCATAGTTGCAAGCTCTATAATAAAACGATCTGCTAGAACTCGGATAGCATCTACCAACTCAAAATCATTCGTGTCCCAAGATATCTTCTTTCCTGTATGCTCATAAAACTTCAGATCAGTCATCACTCCTACAATCTCATTTTTTTGAGAAGTTGAAAGTGTTTTAGAAAGTGACTTAAATGATGCAGCTTTAAAACGGTTGCTAGTTGTAAAAACTTCATGAACAGACTTATCAGTATGAGAAAAGTATTCTTTACTTCCATGCTTTACCAAGAGTCTTCCAGCACGAAAAAGTGCAGCAAGTGTAGTAACTACAGTTCCATAAGCATAACCCCATGGAGCACCAGAGAGTTCCATCTCTATAGATTTTCCATCTGTAAGTCTAGTGATTCTTGATTTAATCTCTTCTACAACTTTTAGATTCTCCCCAATAAAGTTTCCATTGTCATCAAAGAACTTAAAATCATTACCTGAAAAGTTTCTCTGTAGCTTAGAGTTAGTTTGCTCATTGAGTAGTTTTGGAGCAATACTCTCCGAGAGTTGAGAAGAGAGTCTTTTTGTGTAGTTATTGCTGATAAGCTTTCGTTGTACTTCATTTGTTGTACCTTTGAAACTATCTCTGTTTAGAAGTTCTACATCATAGAGATATATGAGTGAACCTGTTGCATATGCTTCTTCGATTTTACTTAAAAGATCTTTCTCTTTTTCTTCTTTGATAATTGAGAATTCTCTGATGATTTGTCTTTTGTTCTGGTCGTTATCATTAGAATACTTGTCTTCCATAAAAGCATATCGTCTTACCTCTTCTACGAGCTTGCTTATCTCTTCAAAATGGGAGTTGTTTGGGATAAGAGTAATCAAGTCTTTGTCATACTGAGTATCCATTCTAATACCCTCGATAAAGTCCTGAATATTTCCATTGATATTAAAAAGGCTATAAGCTGTTAGTCTAAGATGTTTATTTGTTGAGGGACTGATATCATCATCTAGGTCTGTTAAGATATTGAACTTGTATGCTAGGTCATTATCGTTGATACTAGCAACTGAATTAAAGAGTCCTGTTTTCTTAATGTAAGTAGTTAACTCTCTTTTCTTGATATAGAGTTCTACATCAAAATCTTTCATCTCTTCAAGCATTTTACTCTCAAGGTCCGAGGTGATTTTATAGTTATTGTTTGAGAGTAACAGTATTTTTGCTTCAACTAAAAGTACTAGAGCTTCTTCTACAAGTGGCTTGTCACTGTAGTAAGTTTGTAAATCTTTGATGTATGTTTTAGTAATGTTTTCAATTGTAGGAGGAACAAGTTCTGAATCACTAAGAAAGTGGATAGTTTTTAATAGTAGTTCCCCATCTAGCTTTGAGTTCGCATGTTGAAGAACTTTTTTTGCATTATCGTATTTGATACCAAGATCAGTTGGTGGTGCTGTTTGTGCTTCGGTACAGATGTTGTGTCCCGTAGTAAAACTAAAGAGTGACTCATCCCGCATCTGCTTTCTTAGAACATCAAAGGTTGTAATAATCATTCCTCTTGCTGCGACCTGAGTTGCTGCAAGTTGATTAGAGCTAAAGAGAAACTTTTGTAGTAAGTGAAACTGGTACTTATGAAATGGATAGTATATTGCAAACTCTTCTGCTGACTCTGTTTTGGTGGGGAATGAAGATGTTAGATTTGTAGCTTCTGATATTTCTCCATTGTTTTTATTGTAAAAATCCGTCAGTGTTTTTACATGCTCATCTTTTTTCTGTAGTAGTCTTCCACGAATAATGATATCAACATCGGTGGCATCTAAATGCATCTTTGTTTTAAAGCGATCAGTAACTTTTGTGAGTTGGCTTTTGTTTACATTGTTGTTGTTAATTACATCATCTAGTTTTTCCTGAGCAATAGCGATAGTCCAAACTTTACCACTAAGACTAGAGAGTGATTCACTAATACCTTCAAGGTCTAGAAGGTTGAACTTATTTTGGCTGATGGCTTCACTTGCTTCATCAAAGATAAATACAATAGTTTCATCTTTGAACTTTGGAATATACTTTTCTAGCTCTTCTTTTAGTTTATTTGCATCAAAATCTTTAATTGCATTTTCATACACATTCTTTGTATCATCGTATTCACTATCGGAGTATCCCATTTTTGAATATATTTGACGCATTGCACGGGCTACTTCTCTGTTACTAGTCTTAATCTCACTCCATTCTTTGTTGAATAGTTCTTTTGCATGAGACTTAAAAGTATCGAATTCACCTGATATATAAAGTTCAAACTCCATGTATCCATAGAGATCTTCTCTAAATCCAAGATTCTTTAAGAAGTTTGTGAAAAGTGTAAAAGCAAGACCATTGTCAGTATTTTGTTTTGCAATATCTAGAAATACTACACGAGAATTTATTGCGTCTAGACTTCTAATATCTGCTTCAATAAAGTTCTCATTTTTCGTTCCCTTGACTCTTGGTATAAATCTATCTCTTGCTAGAGTTCCATTGATGCTAGGATTGTCTATCAGGTAACCTAACATTTTTCCAAAGTAAGATTTACCAGAACCATAAAACCCTGATATCCAAACACCTGTTTCTTTGATGTTTGAAGTGTATTCATTTATAAAATCTGAAAGATGCTCACTGATTCCATCTGTAACTATGTAAGATTCAATCTCATACTGTGTTTCTGTTTCAGAACGGTCTTCAAGGTCAATTACATTTTTAATGTCTTCATGTAGATCAAGTGTCAATATTTCATTTATTTTTGTCATATATTTGTTCCTATTTAATCAGTGTACATCTGTACTTGGAGGCAGATTTGAAATTTAAAAAGAGTAGATTATCATCTTCTATTTTGGATGGATAGAAGATTACTAGAGTATGAGGAAGTTGCATCACTGATGAATGTTCCATGATATTTACATTTTCTATACCCGTTCCATACAAAACACCTGTACGAATAAGCATTGGTATCTTGCCATCTGTACTTGCTTTCTCAATTGCAGAGATAATAAGTTTGAAAAGGTCAGGTTCTGGATCATCAGACTTAAAGACCACATGAGGAGTGTTTTGATAATCTTTGTAATAAGTCTTGAAATCATCCCAACCATCAGCATCAATGAACTCTACAAACAGCTTGCTAATATCAATAAACACTGCTTTATCTGCATAAAGTTCTTGAGCTTTTTGGATATATTCATTCTCTTCATCTGGTGCATATGAGAAAAGTACACTATTCCCGCCATTGGCTTGTTTTTTAAGAGTGTCTCTATTGTTAAGATGAAATTCTAAATCTTCAAACTTTTGTCTATTGTCAGTTGAAAAGGACATCAGCTATTCCTTTGTTGGTATGGATTGGTTCTACTTTCAAGGCTACTCCATTAAAACTCATATTGAAAAAGTCTTTTTTTGCTAATTGTTTTACACGCTCCGCAAAACTTTCGCTTGAAACTAAAGAGAGAGTTCTGAAGTCGCTTTTCAAAATGTCTGAGGCACTTGGATCTATGGCTTTAAGTAAATGGAGAAATATCACTAAGGCTTCATTAGAGACTTGAATATGTTTAAAACTCTTCTTCTGTTTACCATCAATTAGATCAAGTTTTTTAAGCACTGTAAGATATTTAGAAGCGATAGTGTTGATTGTTATATCTGAGAACTTATCTTTTAACTCAGGAGTAGTTGAGCCTAAATGTTTTATGTATGCAACGATATCTTCTTTAGGAAATGAAGCTCGTCCAGAGAAATAGTTCTTAATAAACACATCACGGCTTAGTTCAAAGAAAAGTTTGTTAGAAAAAGAGAACTGCCAGAAGAGTACAAGCTGCTGAGTTTCTAGTGATACCTGATGAGTAAAGATACTTGTGACTAACTCTTCATGCTCTTTATTTTGGAAGTTCAAAAAAGTAGAAGTGACTGCAGCTAAAAACCGCTTACGAGCATTTTCTGTTTTAAAATCAAACTCATTGCGTCTAACAATAGCGTCCTCCATAGCATCTGGACCTACTGTATAAAGCTCTATAGCTTTAACGATAAGTTGATAGTCGGGAATCCCACCAATGATATTTACATCTGAGTTGTATCTGTTCAATTATTACTCCATAATTATAGAATAGATAATAGCACTTTTCATATTTAGAAACATTTAATGTTAAGGTAATCTTATAGCAAATATGCGAGAGTATAAAGACTCAAGACTGTAAATGATGGAGGAATAGAGAAAATGCTCCTTCTTTATGGGCAGTGAACAAGTAATATAAATCCCAAAATCCCCTTACTACAGACCTTTTCAAGCATATACATAAATATTAGATTAGGATAGATATTCACAAAAAAACAATCTGGCATCAAAAGTGTACAAGTTTTCGTAATTATTGACATAAACACATATAGTGTTGGCATCAAAACCACGCAAGTTTTCAGAGAGTCGGCATTAACTATCTAGCCAAATAAACAGAACACTTCTCAAGAAATATTTAAGTTTAAAAATGTAAATAAGCTAAGGACAGCTCTATAGTAGGCACTTTGACTAAATTTATAACAAAATAAAGCACTTCAATTTCTGTTAAAAAACTGAATTGGATTATGCCTAGTTTCAAGCCTTAGTAAAGAGTGGAATGTCCCCTATAAACTAGACACTATATAATCCATTAATTTAGATAGAATAATACGAAAGTGTTATGAAGTTAAATAGGATTAAAAATGGCAAGAA
>JGI10211J34971_10004589_pt1 | contig 10951 bp, 10 predicted proteins | sample Etolagsediment_FD_34971 | JGI IMG/M metagenome (IMG submission 34971)
ATACTTCGACTACAAAATTTATAATAAAGAGTAAAAATGATTGTAGCAATGAGTCTTTTTTTGGTAACACTTACATTTATAATCTGGCAACCTCGTGGTTTGCAGATAGGTACAACAGCCGTCATTGGGGCACTACTTGCACTTCTTCTCGGTGTAGTTAGCTTTGGGGATGTTATAACAGTTACAGACATCGTCTGGGATGCGACACTGGCGTTTATAGGTATCATCATTCTCTCTTTGGTTTTAGACGAGATAGGATTTTTTGAGTACTCAGCTATAAAGATGGCAAAACTCAGCGGTGGAAGTGGAAACAAGATGTTTGTTTATATCCTGCTTCTTGGAGCTTTGGTTTCTGCATTTTTTGCAAACGATGGAGCGGCACTTATACTTACACCAATACTTTTAGCAAAGATGAAGTACCTAAATATGAAACCGCTTCCAATATTTGCCTTTTTAATGGCGGGCGGTTTCATAGGAGATAGTGCATCAAACCCTCTTGTCATCTCAAACCTTACAAATATAGTAACGGCTGGTTATTTTGACATAGGTTTTTTAGAGTATCTACAAAATATGTTCTTACCAAATCTACTCAGTATAGTTGCATCTATAGTAGTGCTTTGGATTTACTTTAGAAAAGACATCCCACTTCAAGTAGATGTAAACCTCTTGCCAGAAGCTTCATCTGTCATTAAAAATAAGACTATGTTTAAACTCAGCTGGTTTTTTCTTGCTCTACTTATGATTGGGTACTTTGTAGGGGATTTCTACTCACTGCCAGTTTCAGTTTTTGCTCTTGGTGGAGCACTTGTGTTCTTAGCAATTGCCACTTCATACAAGGCTGTAAAACCACTAGAGACTATAAAAGCTGCACCTTGGCAGGTTGTTTGGTTTAGCATCGGGCTTTACATCGTGGTGTATGGTCTTAAAAATGCAGGTTTTACAGAAGTAGTTGCATCTTGGATAGCTTATCTTATAACTCAAGGTGAAGTCGTAGCAATTATAGGGACAGGATTTTTATCGGCGTTTATAAGCTCAGTGATGAACAATATGCCGACAATCATGATAATGGACATAGCGATTGATGAGGTAGGCTACATAGGCAACGAAGCCCTTGTCTACGCAAATATACTCGGAGCAAACTTGGGACCAAAAATGACCCCAATAGGCTCACTCGCAACTCTACTATGGTTACATGTCCTCGCTCAAAAAGGTGTAAAAATCGGCTGGGGTGAGTATATGAAAGTAGGAGTTGCGATAACACCACCTGTACTTTTAGTGGCACTTTTGGGATTGTTGTAAAAAGGAAAATTTATTACTTGTTCCATCCTCTCCCAAGATGGAATGCCTACAGTAGTACTGGACTCTTCTATGCATAACATCTCAGGAGAGATATGCTATTTTTGTGCTTGGATTATCGTGTTGTAACTCTTTTCATCTCTTGTATCGCGTCTTTTAGACCCGTAAAAACACTTCGAGCTATTATGCTTTGACCAATGTTAAGCTCTACAATCTCTTCTATCTTCATCATCTCATAAACATTATGGTAGTTCAATCCATGTCCAGCGGCTACTTCAAGACCTAGACTTTTGGCATGCTGAGCAGAGATCTTGATCTCTTCAAGTGATTTTTCAAGTCTACTAGAGAGCTCAAAACGCGGAAGCTCTAACTCTTTTACAGAGTGGTTTGAGTGTGGTAGATTTGAGTGAAGCATAGCAAAAAGGTTAGCAAAGAGTCCGGTGTGAAGCTCAACCATCTCAGCACCAAGTTCTTTAGACTTCTCAACAGCCTCTTTAGTCGGGTCAACAAAGAGCGAAACAGGAATTATACTGTCATGAAGTTGCTCTATAGCATAGCGAATTTCTTCTTCATAAGTGAAAACATCAAGTCCACCCTCTGTGGTTACTTCCTCGCGTTTTTCAGGTACAAGAGTAGCACGATGAGGTTTCATGTTACATACAGTGTTGAGTATGTTTTTGTCTATAGCACACTCTAAGTTTACGGGCACTTTTGAGAGAGCCATAATGTTTTTTACATCGCTATCTTGAATATGGCGTCTATCTTCACGAAGATGAATAGTTATCTGATCCGCACCACTCTCGCAAGCTACATAAAGAGCCTGTAAAATATCTGGATCGTTTACTCGTCTAGCTTCACGCAGAACTGCGACATGGTCTATGTTTACACCTAAAGTCATTTTACTCATAGGGCTCCCTTACCAGTTGAAGCATAAAAGTTTCTATACTCCTTTTCAAGTGTCTCAGATTTGAGCTCTTTACCAATGTGCACTTCTATAGTTACTCTCTCTTTATAGGGTGCATTTTCAAAGATTTTTTCATTATTTCCTGTGATGACGACAGGTATTATTTTTAAATTATTTGCTTTTGCAATTTTAGCCGCACCACTTTGAAAACTCGTAATACCATTGCCTTTATATCGTTCACCCTCAGGAAACATGTAAAGGTTCATGTTGTCTACTTGGGCAAAGGTTTTTTTGATACTTTTAAAAAACTTTAGTAGTCCGCGTTTGTTATCAAGATCAACACTTATACAGCCACTGTACTCAAAGAACTTTCCATAAACACTAGACTCAAAAAGCTCCTGCTTTGCTATCCATGTTCCATTTTTAGACTCTTTAGCAAAAATACTTTCCATAAGTATAATGTCAAGTAAAGAGCGATGGTTTATCGCATAAAGGATTTCATTCTCTTTTGGAAGCTCTCCAACTACTTTTACTTCAATGTTTAAAAATTCAAGTACCTCTTTTGAGTAGTTTTGTCTCTGTTTAGAGAGTTCTTCGTAAGCTGGTTTTAGAGTCATAAAGGGATGAAAAAAAGTTTTTTTGAAGATTTGAACATATTTGAGCCCAAGTTCAACCATAAAGAGAAACTTACCGATGTTTTTTATACCAAAGCTTTTAAACATTTAATGCCTTTTAATTAGAAGAGCAAATTATAGCAAAAACTGATTAATTGTAGTATTACACTTAAATAGTGTATAATCAGATTTGTTTAAAGAGATGAGATACAAAGGAAGAGAATGACAACAAACTTAACAAAGAGCGAGATAGTAAACTTAGCTGTAGAGATTTTTATAAAATTGGGGCTTCTTACACTTGTTCTATTTTACGCATTTGCAATAATCAAACCATTTATTATACCAGTACTTTGGGGAGTAATCATTGCGGTAACTTTAGCACCTTTTGTAGATAAGCTAAATAAAAAAATACCTACAAAACGAACTTTAATTATCGTAGCTATCACATTTGTAGCAGTATCGGCACTACTTATTCCTACATATATGCTTTCTGACTCTGTGATTACATCCTCTAAAAAAATAGCAACTGAGTTACATAATGGCTCTTTAGTTGTTCCAGCACCAACAGAAAATGTGAAAGAGTGGCCTTTAGTAGGTGAAAAGATTTACAATCTATGGTACTCTTTTTCAACAAATCTTGAGAAGACATTAGTAGAGTATAAGCCTCAGATGAAAGTCTATGCAGGAAAAATTGCATCGACTCTGGGGAGCTCTTTTTTAAGCATACTACAGTTTGTTGCCTCTTTGATTATTGCTGCAGTTTTTTTGAGTAAGAGCGAGGGGAGTGTTAAACTTTATCACACTATATCTCGGCGTTTACTTGGACAAAGAGGTGTGGAGTGGGCACAGCTCTCAGCACTGACTATTAGAAGTGTTGTTCAGGGGGTTATCGGTATTGCGATTATTCAAGCGACATTTTCATTTATAGGGCTTGCAGTTATGGAAGTGCCTTTAGCATGGCTATGGGCATTTATCATACTACTTGTTGTGATTGTTCAGATACCTGCTATTCTCATACTTGGTCCTATTATCGCATATGTCTTTTCGTATGCTGATACGACACCTGCAACGATATTTGCTATCTATGCTGTGATTGTTGCTGCAAGTGATAATGTTCTCAAACCTCTGCTTCTTGGTCGTGGTGTAGATATTCCTATGCTTGTGATACTTTTAGGTGCTATTGGGGGTATGTTGCTTTCTGGAATACTTGGCTTGTTTGTAGGAGCTGTTGGCCTCTCCATAGCTTACAAACTCTTTAGTGTTTGGCTTGAAGAAGAATTCCACTCTGAGAGTAAAGAGTAAGATATAAAAGCTTTTTTTAACGAGTGGATTATTTTTACTTTTCATGAGAAGCTAAAATTTTCCATAAAACTCTCCATCACTATGGTTCTTGCGTTTATGGTGCCAATGGCACTAGCTTGGAATCAGCCGTCTACAGCAGCTATCACAGTGATGCTCATTGCAAGTTCAGGAAGTGTAAGCGAATCACTCTCTAAAGGTATCACTAGAGTTATAGGTACTGTAGTAGGTGGTGTTGTTGGTCTTATGCTCATCGCACTATTTCCACAAGATAGATTGCTCTATCTTTTTACACTCTCTCTTATTTTAATGATTATCATTTACTTATACTATGCTTACAGAGGCGATAGCACTGTCTTTATGTTGAGTGCTATGGTGATAATGATGATTTTTCTTCATGGACCTGAAAATGCATTTCTTTATGGCATCGATAGAGTTTTTATGACGATTTTTGGAGTTGTTATTTACACTCTAGTAGGTGTCTTTATCTGGCCAAATAATAAAAAAAAAGAAGATAAAGAGAGCGACTTTGCACAGCTTGAGGGTTTAGATAAAAATTCATTTATTTTTTTAGATCCTGACAATTTCAAAGCAACTCTACAACTTTTAAGTGTTTTTTGGATGAGTACACTTTTTTGGATTTTTTTTAATCCTCCAGGTGGATTTTTACTTGTTATCTTAGCAACACTGCTTGGGCTCTTTACAACTTTTTCACCTCTTAAGCCAACTCTTTTGATGATACTTCTGAGTGTTGGATTTGTTTTTGCAACTGCTATGTATATTTTTGTCTTACCAAACCTTGTTTATGCTTGGCAACTTGGGGTATTTGTTTTTATGTATACTTTTATTGCATTTTATTTTATACCTCCAAAAATGTCTATTTTCTTCTTGCTTGGAATGTTTTTGCTGGGCATAAACAATACTATGGAGTATAACTTTGGACTCTATTTGAACACACTTTTAGTTTTTTATCTTTTTCTGATTATCCTTATGTTATTTCACAATTTTCCTTTTTCAACAAAACCTGAACACATTTTTTTAAAAAACAGAGAGAGATATTTTAACTATCTGGAGTCCCTCGTATCTACAAAGAGTAACTATAAAATAAAGTTTTATCTTTTACATCTAGAACTTATTCTCAAAAAAATGCAGCTATGGAGTTCAAAGATAGATGTAGAATACTTCAACAAAATCTCTAAAGAGGAGCTTGCACTATATGTTTTGCAGTGCGAAGAACTCTTAGCTAAGACGAGAGAGCCCATAGAGGCTAAAGAAAAAGAGAGTATAATCTCAAGCATAATTCAATTCAAAGAGACTCAAAATATTGATTGGAATTCACTCAAGGAAAATAGGTTTTAAAATGAAAACAGTATCTCTTTTTTTCTTTGTAGTTATTTTTTCCATCTCAGGGTGTACTAAACTTGGACCTGACTTCAAACATGAAGAGAAACAGGCAGTTCCAAGTAGTTGGGATGCTAATCTCTCTGAAAATGATGAAAGTGTAACAGAGTGGTGGAAGATTTTTGAAGATGAAACGCTAGATACTCTTATAAGTAAAACTTACGATCAAAACTTAGACCTTAGAAGTGCAGGACTAAGAGTACTTCAATCACGTGCGGCTTTAGGTATATCTGAGAGTTTGGTCTATCCTCAGTCACAAACACTCTCAGGTTCTATAGTAGGAGTAAGAAGAGTGGGTCAAAATTTTTACTCTACAGGAGCGAGTTTTGATGTAGGATGGGAAATGGATGTTTGGGGAAAATATGCCCGAAACATTGAGTCCTCAGAAGCAATTTTATATGCTTCAATCGCTTCATACGATGATATACTAGTCACACTAATCGCCGAGGTCGCTAGAAACTACATCAACTATACTACAGCACAAGAGCGAATAGCGTTTGCAAGAAGCAACATAGCTATACAAAAAAGAGTTACTCAGATGACCGAGGTGCAGTACAATGCGGGAAATGTTTCAGAGCTAGATATGCAACAAGCAAAAACACAGCTCTATGCAACGCAAGCACTTGTGCCTAGTTATGAGTTAAGTATGATACAGTCTCGTAATGCTATTGCTATTTTACTTAGTACTCTTCCTAGTGAAGTTGATGCTATTTTAAAGAGTAAAGAGAAAACACACCTCCCTGAGTCAATTGACTATACAAACATTCCCTCTTATGTACCTATGGCAAGTTTAGATGCAAACTTTAGGATTGATGCAGATTTGGTGAGACGTCGTCCCGATATTCAAATAGCAGAGCTTCAAGCACTCGCTCAAAATGCTCGTATCGGTTCTGCTGAGGCTGCGCTCTACCCTCACTTCTCCCTTTTTGGCTCTCTAGGCTTTAACCTAAACAATGCAGTAAATGGATGGACATCAGCAGGTGACTCTATAGGAATTACAGCTGGACCAGCGTTTAGTTGGAATATTTTTCAATACGGACGTATTAAAAATCAGGTTCGTATAGAGGATGCAAAGTTTCAAGAGTCTCTTGTAAACTACAATAAGAAAGTTCTTCAAGCAGTCTCTGAAGTCTCAAATGCACTCAATGGCTACACTTTAACTAAAAAACAGTTAGAGCTTAACAAAAAAACTATTGAAGCAAGTATACGAGCCTTTGACATCTCTATGCTTCAGTATAACAACGGAATGGTAGACTACCAAAGACTACTCAGTACTGTAGAGAAACTCATAAAAAACGAGGATGCTTATGCTCTCAACAAAGGCAACATAGCAACTCAAATAGTTCTTCTTTACAAAGCACTAGGTGGTGGATGGCAACTTAGAGGAGATAACTCTTTTGTCAACTCTAAGGATGTAAAGGAGATGAGTAAGCGAACTGACTGGGAAGAGTATCTAGATGAATAGTTTTGCTCATGAACTAGCATTAGGTGATGTCTATTTTTCACCAACTCTATTAGTAATTATCTTGGCGTTTTTTCTGACTTCGCTTACGACACTTTTACTCAACAAACTCAGGTTGTCTCAGTTTTTTTACTACCCACCATTAGCATTTTTAGCGATGAAGATACTCTATATAGTTTTAATAGATAAATTTTTTATACATATTTAAAAGGAATATAATGCAAAAACTCAAAACTCTTACAAAGCTTCTCGTAACTCTTCTACTTTTGGGTTTTGCAGCTTATTTTGGATATGAAAAGTATGAGGATTACTTGAGTAACCCCTGGACACGTGATGGTCAAGTACGTGCACAGGTGATTCAAATATCTCCTCGCATTTCTGGAAATGTTATCAAGATTCATATCGTTGATAACCAGTTTGTTAAAAAAGGTGACCTACTTTTTGAGATAGATCCATCTCCCTTTGAGATAGATATAAAGCAGATAGAAGCAGAACTAAGACGTGAAAAGATAAACGCCAAGGGAAGAAGAGTAGAGTATGAGAGAGTACAAAAAATCTCTAAACGCGATAAGGGTGCAGTATCTGAGAAAGATTTAGTTAGACATGAGGTTAATTACTTCTCATCTTTAGCAAAGATAGATGCTTTAAAAGAGAAGTTAAATAGTGCCAAACTCAACCTAACTTTTACAAAAATCTATGCTTCAGTAGATGGGTATGTTTCAAACATAAACTTTCAGATAGGTTCACAAGCAGTTGCAAACAAAGCGATACTTGCACTTGTAGATAGTAGCTCTTTTTGGGTTTTTGGCTTCTTTCGTGAGAGTATGATTTCTGATGTAGAGATAGGAGATGAAGCCAGAGTAACACTCATGGCCTATGAAGATAAACCACTCAAGGGTAGTGTAGAGTCAATAGGGTGGGGTATAGCTCACTCAGACGGAAATCCAGGGGCAAACCTCTTACCAAGTATTAAACCCGTTTTTCAGTGGATAAGGCTCGCTCAACGCATACCCGTAAGAGTAAAACTAGAGACTCTACCAGAAGGAGTACAGCTGCGTTTTGGTCTAAGTGCTTCTGTAATGGTTATGAAAAAGAGTAAGGAGTAGTTTTGCTCTTTGTCTTTTAGAAGAGGGTTGTTTGAATAATCGCTTGTTCAGCGAGTATCATAGTTACGATAACTTCGATGAATGCAAGAGTCCCATAAAGTGTATATTTACAGGAAAAACTACTTCAATGGCCCAAGTAGAAAATATTCTTAAAGTTTTTGCTTTTATGTCTTCTTTACTCTTAAAATAATCAGCAATTTTATGTTCAACATATGCAGGTGCTTTCTCTTTAGTTTGTGACATTATTACACCTAATTGCTTTATAAGAAAGGGAGCATATCGTAAAATATTGGTGTAAATATGAAGCCTTGTTTAAAGGCTACATATTTGGCTATTTTCTATGAAGTGGGTGCTGGTAGTCAGGTTTCTCACAACCGCTAAACATAGCGATACTAGCAAGAGCTACAAGAGCTACTAATACTAATGATTTCATCTTTGACTCCTTTTAGTTTTTTTTCAGAGACATTTCAGTCTCCATAAGTTTTATTTCATCATTTGCAAAAATTCTAATACTATCATCGGCTACAAGTTTTTTTGCTTTGATTTTATGTGGATACTCCATTCTTTGTAAAATATGTTTAATACAATTAATACGAGCTCTTTTCTTGTCATCTGAGCGGATAATAGTCCAAGGAGAATGCTCGGTGTGTGATGCTAAAAGCATAGAGTACTTAGCGATAGTGTACTTATCCCACAAGCCTTGAGATTGCTCATCGACTGGGGAGAGTTTATACTGCTTGAGTAAATCAGTTCGACGTTTGTTAAAGCGTTTTTCTTGTTCCTCTTTAGATACTGAAAAATAAAACTTAAATATTTTTATATCAGAATTTACAAGCATCTTCTCAAACTCTGGAACTTCATGTAAAAACTCTTTGTGTTCTTCTTGTGTACAAAACTCCATTACAGGCTCAACCCCACCACGGTTATACCAGCTTCTATCGAAAAGGACTATCTCTCCTGCTGATGGCAAATAGTGAGTATATCTTTGAAAATACCACTGTGTTTTTTCTGTGTCACTTGGTTTGTCAAGTGCTACAACTCTTGCACCACGAGGATTGAGGTGTTCAGTGATGCGTTTGATAGTTCCACCTTTTCCAGCAGCATCACGTCCTTCAAAAATCATAAGTACTTTTTGACCTGTTTCTTTAATGTGGTTTTGCATTTTTAAGAGTTCTATTTGGAGAATTTTAAGCTCATTTTCATACTGTAAAACTTCATCTTTTACCCAAACAGCAACTCTTTTTTTGCCATCATTTTTAGAGTGTCTTTTCTCCTCCTTTTCATTCTCATTCTTACTTTTTCTTCTATCTTCATGAATAATCTCTGCGAGTTGTATATCTTCTTCTAATTCGCTATCTAACATTTTTCTTTTTGAACCCATTAAAACTCCTATTACTTTGAATTCATTATAGGTAAATAGAGATTAAAAAGATTTTAATATTTACGAATTTTTCATATTATAAATATTGTCTTCTCTAAGATATTTTAGCATTTGTGCAAGCATATGAGGCATATAAATAGGACGACGGCCTAGTTCAAAAGAGTTGTATTCTAGTGTTTTAAACGCGAAGTGTTTGTACTTCTCATCCTTTAAAAGCATGGCTATACTTAGGAGGTTTTCAACCATGATACTCACTGCACTTGTGTATGTATTGTCACTAACCTCTGCCTTTGTAGCATACTCACCACTACTAAAGTTCCACATACCTTTGTCATAAAACTCTTCAAGAGCTTTGTTGACAAAACGCTGTGCATTTATGAGATAAAGCTCCTCTTCTGTAGCTTTAAATGCAGATAAAAGTGCTTGAGAAACAAAGGCGTAGTCCTCCAAAAAAGCTTCTACTTTTGGTGTTTTATGGATGTATGTAGTATGATAAAGTTTGCCATCTAAAAACATTACTTTTAAAAGGGAGTCAAGGTTTTTTATAGCACGGTACTTGTAGTTTTCATCAATTTCACCAAGTTTAAAGAGTGAAGTTATCATCATACTAGACCAAGAAGTTTGTACTTTTATGTCTATGGTCGGGTACTCTCTTGAAGCTCTAATTTTACTTAAGAGAAGTTTGACATCATTATACCATTGAGGGATTTCTCCCTCAAACCTAATGATGTTTTTGCCCTGAAAATTTCCTTCTGGTGTTAGAGACATTTGTGCACACATGCTCTGTCTGTTGTCATATCCTGCTTCAAGTAAAGCGGAGTGGACCTCTTCATAGCTATAGATAAAGTAAGCTTCATTCTCTGAATCACTTGCTGAGTAAAAGAGCCCATCTTCACTCATAAAGTTATGCCAAAAATCTGCACACTCTTTTGCAGTTTGTAGATGAGAAATATCTTTATAAGCGAGATAGCTCTCTGTATAAATGCCACATAAAAGTGCATTGTCATAGAGTGTTTTTTCAAAATGAGGAGCAAACCACTCATTATCAAGACTATAGCGACAAAAACCACCATCTACAAGGTCGTACATACCTCCTTTTTTCATGGCATCTAGAGTGGAGATGAACATCTCCTTTGCAGCTTTTTCACCATAAAGTTTGTCAAGTGTTAGAAGTGTTTTGAGTGTAGAACTCTGTGGAAATTTTGGTTTGAGTGAGAAGCCTGCGTTTTTGGTATCGTAGTTGTTTTTCGCTTGAAGCATAAAGTTTTTTATAAAAGAGTCATTTAAAACTGTTGCCTCTTTTGGATGCTCAATTTTTTCTAAAAAATTCGCAACTTCATCAGCATTTTTAAAAAGTTGTTCATCGTTTTGGCTAACTTTTGTAGTAATGATATTTGCCAACTCCTTAAAACCCATACCCTCATTACTTCCCTCAACAGACTCAACATCCATGTAAGTCCTTGCAAAAAAAGCTTTGTTTTGTGGAGT
>JGI10211J34971_10004594_pt1 | contig 10945 bp, 12 predicted proteins | sample Etolagsediment_FD_34971 | JGI IMG/M metagenome (IMG submission 34971)
GCTTGATAGGGCTAAATTTTTAAGCGAGACCCGCGAGGCTATTGCTGAGATTAGAAGCAGACCTGCCACAAGGCTGCCAGGAACACTTGGCGCTATTGGCGAGATGGTTAGGGAAAATATAGTCTCTGAGATTGAAAAGGGGGCAACGCCCATACGGGTAACCGACGAGTCCGGCAAGAAAATAACAGTCGGCGCACTGCGCGGCGAGAAATACACTGGCCGTTCTGAGTACGAAGCTATAGCCAGAGAAACAGGCGGGACAGCACCAATACAGATTTCAGAGGTTGAGGCCAGTAAGCCACAACAGGAAAGCGACTCCGAGCCGACAATCATTACGCCAGAGGTAACGCCGGAGGTCACACCAGAGGTTGTCCCAAGTGGCACTCTTGCCGAGGCACCTACATCTCGGCGTCGTCGTTCTACTCGCGCTGGCGCTGCCGGTACGCTGCTTGAGGGCGGCGGTGTTCTTTATGAATAGGAGATAGGTATGAGCTTTTTGACCCCATCTATGCCAACCCCACCACCTCCCCCGCCACCTCCGCCTGAGCCGGACATTGGCCGTGCGCGGGCTTTGGCAGAGGAAGCTGAAATCACGGAACGCGGCCGTCGCAAGGGGCGTGGCTCAACGATTGTCGCTGGTGCGCTTGGCCAACAGGTCGGCCAGACTAACGGCAAACCAACATTGATGGGTTAAGCATGGCACAGGAAGCAGCACCGCTACTCAAGAGATTTGACTCTCTTAAAAGCCGCCGGGATAACTGGGACACCCATTATCAGGAACTGGCTGACTATATGCTCCCGCGCAAGGCGGACATCGTGAAGAAGCGCTCTCGCGGTGAAAAGCGTATGGAGTTGATTTACGACGGTACTGCTCTCCAGTCCATCGACCTTATGGCTGCCTTCCTTCACGGCATGCTGACCAGCGGGGCATCGCCCTGGTTCCACTTGGATGTGAAGAACGAGCAGCTTAACCGTGACGACGACGTGCGCGAGTGGCTGCAAGACACCAGCATGCGCATGATGCAAGCGTTCCAGCGCTCCAACTTCGAGACTGAAATCCACGAAGCCTATGTGGACCTCGTTGTCTTTGGCACGGCTTGCATGTTCTGCGAGATGGACCGTGACAAGCTGCGGTTCAGCACCCGTCACATCTCTGAATACTACGTTTCCGAAGACCAATACGGCATGGTCAACACCGTGTTCCGTATGTACAAGTCCACAGCGGCACAGGCCGTTGAGCGCTTTGGGTTTGATAACGTAGGCAACTTCATTCAAAAGAAATTTGAGAAGACTCCTGACGAGGAGGTCGAAATTCTGCATGCGGTCCTGCCGCGTCTTGCACGTGATGTTACCAAGCAAGACAATATGAACATGCCCTTCATGTCCGTCTATGTGTGCAAGCACTCCGGCATGATTATTAAAGAGGGTGGCTTTGAGGAACTGCCCTATGTCGTGCCGCGCTTCCTGAAAGCTACCGGCGAAGTGATGGGCCGCAGCCCTGCAATGACAGCGCTGCCTGACGTTAAGATGTTGAATCTTATGTCAAAAACCATCATCCAAGCGGCTCAGAAGCAGATTGACCCGCCGCTGTTGGTGCCTGACGACGGCTTTTTGCTGCCTATCCGCACCCAGCCGGGTGGCCTCAACTTCTTCCGTTCCGGCACTCGCGAGACGATTACGCCGTTGAACACTGGCGCAAACATTCCGATTGGCCTGAACATGGAAGAGCAGCGCCGCGCTGCCATTCGCCAAGCGTTCTATGTTGACCAGATTCTGACTGCTGGCTCCCCGCAGATGACTGCGACCGAGGTTATCCAGCGTCAGGAAGAGCGCATGCGCGTCATCGGCCCTGTGTTGGGTCGTCTGATGAACGAGCTTCTTCGTCCGCTGATTGACCGTGTCTTCGCCCTGATGCTGCGCAACGACATGCTTGCCACCCCACCGGAGGTTCTTCAAGGGATGGATATTGATATTGAGTACGTGTCACCACTGGCCCGCGCTCAGAAGTCCAGCAGCCTGAACAACACGATGCGGGCGCTTGAGATTTTGCTACCGCTATCTCAAAGCCTCCCGGTTGGTGACCATATTGACCCTGACGGTCTGGTGCAGCATGTAACCGATGCTCTTGGCGTTCCAAAGACCACGCTCAAAACGCAGCGTGAAGTCGATGAGACACGGCAAGCGCGGGCGCAAGCAGAGCAAGAAGCTATGCAGCGTCAGCGTGACCAAGAGGATGTTTACACCACAGCGCAAGCTGCACAGGCAGTCAGGATGGTTCAATCGTGAAAGACATTGAAAAGCTGAAACATATGTACACCGAGACCTTCAACAGCGAAGCTGGGCAGAAGGTTCTCAGAGACCTTGAGGCGCGTTCTAACTGGCGTGCCTTGAGCTATGTGGCGGGTGACCCCAATGCCACAGCCTTTGAAGAGGGCAAACGTGCCGTTCTTCTTCACATCCACAACATGATGACACAGGAGTAACTATGTCAGAGGAAGCTATCGAACAGGTAGCCCAGCCTGATGCTGCGCCGATGGAGACACCGGCAGAGGTAGCGCAAGGCGGGTCTGGTAACGATTTCTTGCAAATGGTACCGGAGGAATTGAGAGAGCATCCGAGCCTCTCCCCAATCAAAGACGTTGAGAACCTCGCAAGGTCTTACGTCAACGCGCAGCGCCTGATTGGTGCTGACAAGATTCCAGTCCCCGTAAACCCGACCGACGAGGATTTGGATAATATTTACAACAGGTTAGGCAGACCAGAAACTGTCGATGGCTACGAGATTGCTGTCGATGGCAACATAGTCACGGAAGATGTCGCAAAGTCTTACGCTGACATAGCGCACAAGCTGCGCCTAACACCAGACCAGGCCAGCGGCATCATGGACTACTACCGCAGCATGGCCTCACAAGCCTCTGAGGTAACAGCCGAGGCCGAGACACAGCAGCGCAGTCAGACCGAGATGTCACTTCGCAAGGAGTGGGGCGACGACTTTGATGCCCGCATTGAGGATGCTGGCAAGATTGCACAGCAGTTTGGCGGCGGTGAGTTGCTTGAGATGAAGCTGGCAGATGGCACTAAAGTCGGGAACCATCCTGATTTTATTAAGGCATTTGCAAAAATGGCTGAGTTCAGGCAAAGTGTNACCAGTGAAGACACGGTTTCTGATGCACCGTCTAGCAGCATGATGACCCGTCAGTCAGCGCAGCAAGANATTGATGCGATTATGAATGACAAGTCACATGCGTATTGGGACCGTAAGAACGTGATTGGTCGCCAAGCGGCTATTGAGCGTGTACAAGATTTGATGGGCGTTCTGCATGGAACAGGATGATTTGGTCCAAGTACGCCTTGAGTGCTTACGTTACGCGATTGAGTTTGGAACCGCGCGTGATGTAGTTGAACCAGACCGACTCGCAGACAAGTACTACGAGTGGGTCATGCAGGGTAGCGGGCAAGCCCGTCCTGCCGACAACCGGAAAGACGGTGGCCGCAAGCAGGTCCGAAAAGCTAGGAGTGTCCGAGAGGGTAGCACACCGGAATCTAGTGCAACTGTAACGTAGAAGGAGAGACATAATGTCTACTCAAGTCACTACGGCGTTTGTACAACAGTATTCTGCGAATGTGCAGATGCTTGCACAGCAGATGGGTTCCCGTCTGCGTGACACTGTGCGCATCGAGAATGTTGTTGGTAAAAATGCCTTCATCGACCAAGTTGGTGTAGCGACCGCACAACTGCGGACTACTCGCCACGCTGACACCCCTCAGATGGATACGCCACATGCGCGTCGTCGCCTGAGCCTCGCATCGTATGAGTACGCCGACCTTATCGACGACCAAGACAAGGTTCGTATGCTCATCGACCCAACCTCGTCCTACGCTCAGGCAGCCGCTGCTGCTATGGGTCGTGCCATGGACGATGTCATCATCACTGCATTTGATGCTGCCGCTAACACTGGTGAGACCGGTTCGACTTCGACCGCTTTCGACACCAACCAGGACGTTGCAGTTTCTGTCGGTGGTGCTGACACCAACATGAACCTGACCAAGCTGCGCGAAGCCAAGAAGCTGCTGGACCAGGCTGACGTTGACCCTTCGATTCCTCGCTACATCGTCATGGGTCCAAGCCAAATCCACGCACTGCTTGCTGACACCAGCGTCACCTCGGCTGACTTCAACACTGTGAAGGCTCTCGTCCAGGGTGAAATCAATCAGTTCATGGGCTTCAACTTCATCATGTCGAACCGTCTGTCGGTTGACGCCAACAACGTCCGTACTTGCTTTGCTTGGGCCGAAGAAGGTCTGGCGCTTGGCATCGGTAAAGACGTATCGGCTCGTATTGATGAGCGGGCAGACAAGGGTTACGCAACCCAGGTCTATTACTGCATGGACATCGGCGCTACACGGATGCAGGAGAACATGGTTGTTCGCATCAAGTGTGACGAAGATGACCTTGACGGTTCAGCGTAAGGGAGTATGAGAGATGGGTACTAAAAATTCAGACCTCGTAGCAAACATTGAGGCTCTGCCTCAGGTTGCTAATCCCGCTTCTGAGCTTGGCGGACGTGTTCGCATTGCTCAGGGTAACGTAGCACTTGCTGCTGGCGACACTAACGATGACGACATCGTGATGCTGGCTCCGGTTCCGACCCACGCGACCCTCGTTTCGGTTCGCATTGGTACGGACACCTTCGGCGGCTCTTGCACCTACAACGTCGGCTTCTACACCAATGACGGTGTGGTTGTTGACGAAGATGCACTTGCCACCGCTGTTGCTGATGAGGCTGCTATGGCAGAACTTCGCTATGAAGTTGCCAACCTCAACACAACTGGTCAGCAGGTGTGGGAACTGGCGGGCCAAAGCTCTGACCCAAGCGACGTGTACTACGTTGCTGCTACGTTCAGCGCTGAGGGCGGAACCGCTGGTGACATGGCGTTCATCATCGAGTACGTCGTAGACTAACCATTTAAGGGGGGCGGCTTGAAACCGCCCTCCTTTCACTCCTGCTCCGGGGGACGGGCGAGTGGAGTTTAATAGAGATTTTAAGTACGACCTGAAGGTCGGGCAGATGGCCGAGAGTTGGCTGGCCGACATACTCATGTCAAAGACTATTGAGATTAAGAGGGACTTTAAGGCTTCACGAACCGGCAGGGTGTTTGTGGAGTTTTTTTCTAGGGGAAAGCCGTCGGGCATCTCCACAACAGAAGCAGACTTTTGGGCATTTATCATAGACGGCGAAACTGTGGTAATATTGCCCACAGCACGGCTCAAGGAGCTTGTGCAGGAAGCCAGGGACGAAGGCAAGATTTGGAAGGGCGGGGACTCTAATACGAGTCAAGGCGTCCTTATAGATTTGGAAAGGTTAGTGAAGTAATGCCATCCGTAGTGGACATCTGTAATGAGGCGATGGACCTGTTGGGTGCAGCTACGATTACTGCACTTACCGAAAACTCTAAAGAGGCCAGACTGTGTAACCGCCGGTTCGAGACCGTGCGTGATGCAGTTCTGAGGGCGCACCCTTGGAACACGGCAATCACACGGGCTTCACTGGCAAAGGACTCCGAATCACCGGCCTTTGGCTTTGCTAACCAATTTACACTGCCGACCGACCCGTATTGCTTGCGAGTGCTTTCATTCTGGAACAGCAACATCGACAGCGACGTAGCGCCGTATGACAGCGAAGTCATGTTTAAGATTGAGGGCCGTAAGGTTCTTAGCAACGAAGGCACTTGCAAGATTACTTACCTGGCCCGTGTCACGGACACAGAAACCTATGACTCGCTGCTTTCAAGCACTATCGCGCACAAGCTAGCCGCTGAAACAGCATACGCGATTACGGGCAGCACGACTGTCAGCCAAGCTATGCAGCAACTGTATGAGGTGAGGCTTCGTGAGGCTCGGTCCATTGATGCTATGGAAGGTGTGCCGGACAAATTGATTGCCGACGATTTCATAAACATCAGGTTCTGATATGGCCCGCGTTTCAACTATTGTCACAAACTTTCAAGCGGGTGAGTTTTCGCCGCGCCTTGAAGGCCGCATTGACTTGCAAAAGTATAACTCTGGCGCACAGAAGCTGGAGAACATGCTTATCTTCCCGCAGGGTGGCATCACCCGTAGGCCGGGAACCAAGTACGCTGGCACAACGAAAGACGGCGGCAAGGCACGGCTTATCAACTTTGAATTTAGCGATGAACAGGCGTATGTCCTTGAATTTGGGGCAAATTATATTCGCTTCTTCCAAGACGGCGGCATCCTGACGGAGGCAACCAAGACGATTAGCGGAGCCACTGCTGCTAACCCTGTTGTGATTACTGCTACTGCCCACGGCTATTCCAACGGCGACCGTGTGTTCATCAAAGATGTCGGTGGCATGGTGGAGTTGAACAACCGTGAATTTACGGCGGCCAATGTCACAACAAACACCTTTGAGCTTTCAGGCATCGACGGGTCCGCGTTCACGGCTTACACCAGCGGCGGCACATCCGGCAAGATTGTAGAGGTCACGACCACCTACACAGAAGCGCAGGTCTTTGAGCTAAATCATGTGCAGTCTGCTGACGTTCTGTACCTTGCCCACAAGGACCATGAGCCAGCCAAGCTGACCCGCACGACTGCCACCACCTTTACGCTTACAGACATCGACTTCGTTGATGGCCCATGGCTTGACGAGAACACCACCGCAACTACGCTATACGCGTCCGCTGCGACAGGAAGTGTAACCATCACAGCATCAGCCGCGTTGTTCACAGCCGACGATGTTGGCCGGTATATCCGGTTCCGTGAAGTGCTTGAGATTGAGCATGACGAGTGGGCAGCCAGCACAAGCTACAACGATGGCGAGTCAGTCCGCTATGACGGCCATGTCTACGAACAGGTCACAGGTTCTACCCAGACATCCGGCAACACCCCTCCAGTGCATACAGAAGGCACGGAGACCTATGGCAATATTGATTGGGAATACAAGCACGACGACACCGGCTATGTGAAGATTACAGCCTTTACCAATTCGACCACCGTCACGGCTACGGTGCAGGAAGATGACGGCGGCATTTCCGTGCTTCCTGACCACATCATCGGCTCGGGTAATGCGACAAAGAAGTGGTCGCTGGGCGCGTTTGGCGGGGACCAAGGTTACCCACGCGCTGTGGCCTTCTATGAAGAGCGCCTTTATTTTGCTGGGACAACAGGCCAGCCGCAGACCATCTTTGGCTCTGCTACCGCTGACTTTGAGAACCACACTCCTGGCATCAATGACGACGATGCGGTCAACGTGACGATTGCATCGGACCAGGTAAACGTCATCAAGCACATGATTCAGGGCCGTTTCCTGCAAATCCTGACGACTAGCTCTGAGTTCACGCTGTCTGGCGGCACTGGCACACAGCCTGTTACTCCGACCAATGTAAATGTTCTTCGTGAAACAACCTTTGGCTCGTCTGACGTGCGCCCTATCCGCGCTGGCTCCAGCACGATTATGGTGCAAAAGGGGCAGGAAAAGGTCAAAGAGGTCACATTCGACTTGGACACTGATGGACTTGTAGGGCGTGACCTTACAATCTTGGCTGAGCATATTGCGCGTGGCGGTCTGACTGACATGATTTGGCAGCAGGAGCCAGAGCTTATCCTGTGGTTTGTGCGCAGTGACGGCGTTTTGGTTGGCCTGTCCTACGACCCTCAGAACCAGACTATCGGCTGGCACACTCACCCAATGGGTAACTCCGGCATTGTTGAGAGCATCACGGCCATTCCTAGCGGCGCTGAGGACCAGGTATACTTGTCGGTTCAGCGCACCATTAATGGCTCCACAGTTCGGCACATAGTCTTTATGGAAAACATTTATTTCGGCACTGACGTTGCTGATGCTTTCTATGTGGACTCTGGCCTGACATATGACAGCACGGCCACAACCACCATTACCGGCCTGAACCACCTTGAGGGTGAGACGGTGCAGATTCTGGCTGACGGTGCGGCACACGCGGACAAAACAGTCAGCGGTGGTGCAGTCACCTTGGACCGTAGTTCTAGCACAGTGCATGTAGGCTATTCCTACGATTCCAAAGTTCAGACGCTGCGCATGGAAGGCGGGGCTGACGACGGTGTGTCTCAAGGCAAAATCAAGCGCATCCACGGGGCAACCATCCGGTTCCTCGACACGGTAGGCGCAGAGATTGGCCCTGATGAGGACAACCTGGACCGTCTGCCTTTCCGCGACAGCAGCATGTCCATGGATGAGGCCGTGCCAATGTTTGATGGGGACAAGGAGATTTCGTTCCCGTCGGGTTACGACAATGATGCCAGAGTATTCGTTAGACAGACGCAGCCTCTGCCAATGACCATTCTGGCAGTAATGCGGAGGTCCAACACATTCGATGCTTAATGTACGACCCTATGCGCACAATGATGTGTATGACATTGAACTGGATTACGAGTTTGGTCGGGCCTCGCGGGCTGGGTTGCTAAACCACAACGAGATAGTGGCCTACACTCTTCTTGATGACGACAAGGTTCTGGCGGTTGGCGGAGCGCATGTCATGTGGTTTGGAGCGGGTGAGGCTTGGGTGCTGGTTTCACCGGACTGCTTGAACCAACGTGCATCCTTTGCCCGTTATGCAAAACGGCTGTTTGATAGTATATTGCAAGATACTGATTTGAGGAGAGTACAGGCCAGCATCCACGTTGACGATGACCGTGCGTATAGGTTTGCAGAATGGCTTGGCTTTGAGAACGAGGGCGTTATGCGTAAGTACGGCGTAGATGGCGGCGATTACTACAGAATGGCGAGGGTGCAGTAATGGAGCCAATGACCATTATGGCTGGCGCGTCCGTTGCCCAAGGCATTATGGGCTTCAAGGGCAATATGGCCGCTGCCCGGCAAGCTGCCGCTGTTGGTGAATACCAAGCTCAGGTAGCAGAGAACGAGCTTATTCTGACACAACGCGCCCGGCGTGACCAAGAAGTATCTCTGCGCAGAAACTCAGAAAGGTTAAAGGGAGGGCAAAGGGTTGCCACTGCGGCGTCTCAAATACAGATGTCTGGAAGCCCTTTGTTGGCACTCAAGGATACATACTTTAACACTGAGGTTGACGCCCTTCGTATTCAGTACGCTGGCAGTGTGGACGAGGCCAATGCCGCATCAAACGCAGCTATGGCAAGGATGACAGCAAAGGCGCAATCATCGGCTTACAACACGGCAGCATTAACCAGCGTCATAGGGGCTGGCTCTGCTATAGCTTCATTCCAGCAACAGCAAACACTGCTTGGCCAGCGGAGCGCTGCCTACGACGCACAAGTTGATTTCCAAAACAGGCTGTTGGCACTCGAAGAGTCAAGATACCAAAAGGAGCTTAGTTCCTAGCTATGCCGAGGATTCCTCTTTACGCAAAAGGTGCTGGCCCATCAGTAGAACTGGTGACGGGGCAGCTTGGCGCAAGGCCCAGTGTTGGAGCATTTACCGCACCCGGTGAAGCTATGGCACGGGCAGGGGAGGCTATTGGCCGGGCTGGTGGCGCACTCGCAGAAGGCCAAATGCGCATTGAAGAAGGCCAACTCAAGGCAGAGAAGGAACGACAGTCCAACGAGATTGAGTTTCGTCGCCGTCAGAAAAAGGTCGAGTTTGACTTTGCTGTCGCAGAGCGTGATGCCGAAGACAGACGCATTATTGCAGAAGAAGCAGACCGCGCCGTCGTGGCCACCAGCGGGTTCCTTGAGCAAAACACAGACACTGACACCCAAACCTTTAATCAGAATTTTGAGACGCACCGCAGCAAGCTCATCTCTGACATTGAGAGCCGCAATTACACGCCGCGCCGCAAGGCTTTGGTTGAAAACGCTATTAGGCAAAGCACTCGCGCACAACGCAGTAGTGGCGCAAACCAAGCATTTGGGCGAGGCCAGGCTGCGCGTACCACCGCTGCTGAAACGACCATCTACACAGCTATCAACCAAATATCCTTGTATGCAGAGGGCCACCCCGAAAGAGTTGCGCTGCTCAACAGCATTGAGGACACCTTTGTTGACGCCGAGAAAAACGGGCTGAGCATAAAGTTCACAAGGGCAGGGGTCCAGCAACAGGTGCTGTACCAAGACTACAATCGTGAAATTGCTGGAGCCAAGAGCCACAGCGAAGTGGCCGACATCCTTCTAAGGTTGAGGTTTGACGATGGCGTTAGCCAAGCAAACCGAGAAAAGCTGATTGTTGACGGGAACCAGGCGGAAACAAGGCTTTTTGATGACGCACGGGATTCTGCTGCTGGTGTCTTAAATGAAGCTGTGTTGTCGGCAAGGGAACAGTCTGATGTCCAGAGGGCTATAGAGACGGGGAGTCCGTACACATTCACCGCACCTGACGGCTCTCAAAGCACCATTGATTTTTCGCAAGTGCGCTCGACAGATGTGAGTGGCATGCTTAGCATTGCGTCACGGCGCTTTAAGGATGTCGAAGACCTGACATCAGACAGTATCCTGTTTGCCGCCACAAATGCGTATGACTACAAGCAGTCAGGCGCAGATAATGCAGCAAAGTTTGCGGAGTATTATACGCCCGAAGCAATGGATGTTCACGGCAAGACGCCAGAGCAGTTGGATGACATTGCATTGTCCTTTGCAAACCAGCATCAGGATTTCGTCACGAACACCTTAAAGTCGGAGGGCGTAACGCGGCAGAATTACCCTGAGCTTGTGGCAAGGATTGATGCTGCCGAGGCTTTGCTTTCCGCGCAGTTTGCTAATCGCCCACCGCTTTCCATGAGGACTGGTGCTGACGAAGGTACAGTCATAGCCATCAGGTCTGGACTTGCGGCCGCCCGTAAAGACTTGCGGAAGGCTGTCACAGATAAAGCCACTAATGACAGCCTTGTTGCAGCAATGGAAAAAGGTGAGTTTGAGTTTGTGGCGGGGNAAGCCACAGAGAAGCAAACTAAGGCCGCTGTTGAGACACGCATG
>JGI10211J34971_10004595_pt1 | contig 10943 bp, 12 predicted proteins | sample Etolagsediment_FD_34971 | JGI IMG/M metagenome (IMG submission 34971)
TGAGTTTGTATTGCACGGAAACGATGACGTTCCCGTTCAAGATTCCTCCGAATCACCTACGGTGAATCATCAGAATATTCAGAGAATATTACATGCCAATGACTCCGTCATCGACATTCAAGATTCCTCCAAAGATAATTTGGGTGGGCGGAGTTTTCCTGTGAAGAGCTTTTGCCGAGCAGAGCAAGGGAAAAGGAGTTCGGTTCAGAGAATTTTGCACGCAGGCGATATTCATTGTGATGCCAATTTCAGTATCGATGAGAAGTATATGATACATAGTAACAAAGAAAACCTAATGAGTGCCGTAGAATTGTTCATGTCAAGAACAACAGGCGTAAAAAACCTATCAGGCGGCTGGGCAGAGGTTGACCCCGATACGTTCGAGTATGAAAGGCTTGGACAGGATTGCTACCATGCCAAAGGCGATATCACATGGGGCAAGTACGATGTTGGTGACGACGAGGAGTACAAGTATGCAGACGATTTCGATTTAACAATAAGGATACGTAGAAAAGAAACCGAATCATCAATACCAGATTTTACCAAGGAGTTTGTTTTACACGCAGACGATAAGATATACGAATGGATTGACAGAGGACATACCCCAGAAGGAGGCAAGATTGAAGACCTTATAATCAACCTGCCTAATCTCGCGACATACATGAATAGACTTGGCTATCCGATTCATAGCGTATATCTAAAACACGGCGACATGAACATCGGGTTCGGCGGTAGACTGGATATCGATATACCAGACAAAACCAAGGAAAAGATTTCCAAGGCACTTCCTGATGTATTTACTCCTAATCTTCATGGAATAAATATCCAGTTCGGTGGAACACCGTATATCAAGTGTAATACTATGATGTATCTCGGCGAAACAATACTCGAAGGCTGGCAGCACTTTGAGTTTGAAAAAGGCGACCTTTACATGCCAAGCGCCATACCAACATGGACACCAGATTTTCAATTACATGCCCAAGACAAGTTCCTAATCAAATGCGAGCCCTGTCTTGACAACGGCTATGATACCATTGCAAAATACTTCGCACCACAGCATTCCAAAGACGACCCGTCGGGGTTCAGATGGATACCGATTTGCGAGTTGCATAAATCTGATTGGTGGGCAGGCGAAGAACATGAAAAACATCCACCGTTCTATGTAATAGAGTACCACGAGCATGTCAAACAATACGAGCCCGAATTTGTATTAAATGCACCAATTGATTCATCCGAGATTGGTTTACCTGTCGAGGATGCTAATGCGAAGCATGAGTTCAAACTGCACGCGGGCACGAGCCCACTAGGTAAATGGGAGGGATTCCGGAAAGGTATGATGGAATGGCCATATCTAGTCGGGTCATTCAAAACTGACGGCAAACTACTCGTAATCGATACCGTATCCGGTCACGAAGACGGGAAGGTACTCAACGTCAAGCCTGGCGAATGGTTCGGGCACATCGGATTCAAAGATAACCAGCCTTACGAGATGTTCGCCAATGCCGAGGAAGGAAACCTCAAAGACATTATGAACAAAGGCACAAAAAGGGGCACCGTCGAGATGCGGTCAATGGAGCTCGGTATCTACGACCACGATAAATACAAAGCCGGGAAATACTGGACCACAGAAAAATATGCCCACAATGATAACGGGTTTACCGCAACCTTTCCACAAAGAAATCCCATGAACATATACACAATCACCGATAAGGATGGCAATATTATCGGTATCCGTGTATCGCCTGACGAGGAGATACCACAATATCGACCCGATTTCGTTCTACACGCTGACGATGAACCACCTGAAGGATGTGAACAGGGTCTACAATGCTTCGAAGACTACGGTCATGGTTATCATTGTGCGGACTGCCTTTGCCATTATTGTATCTATGGCAAGTGCTGGAACGTAGACGATAAAGAGAAAAAGGACAACTCAACAAAGTGTGGCATAGTAAAAGTTAAGAAGAAGGATTGTATACCCGTATTTGCCGATACGTTCGTATTGCACGGAAACGATGACGTTCCCGTTCAAGATTCCTCCGAAGATAATTTGGGTGGGTGGAGTTTTCCTGTGAAGAGCTTTTGCCAAGCGGAGCGAGGGAAAAGGAGTTCGGTTCAGAGAATATTACATGCCAATGACTCCGTCATCGATGGATATATGGACATCGACATCGAGCTCGCAAAGGACCTGCGACAGGGCGAGATACTATACCACAAGACCTTGAAGAACGCAGACGGGACACCGCAGCGATGGCGTGTCACGTCCGTCAAGACATGGAAACGCGACCCGAGCCGCGTGCTCATCGGCCTGAAACGCGGTATGGACGAGTATGACAAGATTACCGAGAACAGCCTTATCGAATATGTAATACATACCTATAAGAAGCCTGAAACGATACCCGAATATGCGGAGGAGTTCGTATTGGCGGCAAAAGAGCCCGCATCATACTACGCCATCAAACTGTTCGATATGTTCGATGCCGATTTGAAAAAAATCGGTTGGGAAACACAGAACATGACCAGGCGATTTCTGTTCTATCCATCCCAAGATATCGTTAGAGATACATATAGACTACTTTCAGATATCATACCGAGCTATGCATTGCCTGGCGACATAGAATCTATCGTGCATCATCATGCAGGCATCGTACCAAGCCCGTCATTACGGTTCAGCAAGGAATTTCGCGAGCCGTACAATATAACAGGCGACTCGCCTACCGCACAATCACGCGATGCACTTGACGATTACTGGGAGGCGTTATACAATCTCGCAATCAGGTCACGCATACCCGAATATACAACCGAATTCATCCTGCACGCAAAGGACAGGACAGACGAGGAGCTTCGCAACGAGCTAATAGATGCAGTCGTATACGTAAACGACTCATATGATGATTATCATTTCGTGGATACGCAGCAGTATGAAAACGGCATCACGATAGGAACCGATTATGATATGTCCGAATCAGACATGAATAAGTTCAAGGAACGGTGCATAGACCGCATAGCCGAGGCGATTGACGATTATTTCTGGGATGATGATAAGGAACAGGTAATAAACACATACGCACTCATCCAATCGGGAAAGCTAAATCTTGAAGAATATATTGAGTTCACATCTATTATATCGAAACTATCGAACACAGACACGATTGATATTTACATGAAGAACGGCCTTGTTCAGGCAATCACAAGAGCCGCAAGAGAGATTCCCGAGTTCAGTAAAGAGTTCAGGTTACACGCTACATTGAATTGTTAAGATAATCAGCAACCTGTTCGAGCCTCGTAAAGTATTTACCGCCGTTCTTCTCAACCATCATACCGACCCTCCGCAAGCCCTTCAGAACACCTTTTGGAAACTTCCTGCCACCGTCATACTCGAGGACACAGAATATAGTTTTCTCCGGTCTCTTGTTCGAGTCGTCTACGGCCTCGGCAATACTGTATACACCTTTCATATACGGTGTAATGGTATACAGGACAAAATCATCATCTTCACGGTGTTTTAACTCGTTCTGATACGCCTCATCGTTCCAGTTCTTAACAACAGGGTTGAAGTGGTCAATACTGAGTTCCGGTATCAACTGTTCACGCCAGGTCGTCCCTTTTGCACACGTTCCGCCTAAAAATACTATCCTTTTTGTCATTAAAACCATCTCTTATCTTGTCCGTAACCAATCATTGCAATCTTGTAAACGGTATCGTCAGGGTCTTTCTTCATCCTCAGACCCTTCCTGATACAAGTCCTGAACACGTTCAGGCCCATGCCTTCAGGAGTATCCGTCCATGTATCGAAGTCAGTTTTACCCATGTATAACTTAACCTCTTCACGCAATCTTTTCTTGACACCGGCCTGCCAGTACAATACGTTCTTGGTTTGTCTACGTGTCCAGTGCCCATGTTTATCCTTCATCTTCGCCATGTGTTCGCCTATATCGAACGATACCCCGAGCAGACAAACCTCACGCCTATCGTCAAAGTAATCGTAGAGCATTGGCGCATCTGGCGGGCACCTGTCCGACTTCCCGACGTTCGGACAGCCGTTAGGATGGCCCGGGTATCGAAGTTTGCACCAGTCACGGACACGTTCCTCTACGAACAGGTCTGACCAGTCAACGTCTATTATGAATACACTATCCTTCAGATATTCTATACCCATTCGAGTTCACCATCACATACAGCATACACAAGCCTTCGCGAAGCATAGCCCGACACGATCTGTCACGCCAGTCATAGTCCTTATCCCATTTACTACCCGGCGTATCGACTACAACGCATATAGTTTCGATATAATAGATACTATTTATAGATTTATATATTACCCTACCTCGGGATATTGATTTTGGTGAAAAAATTGCGGGGGCCGGATTTGAACCGGCGGTCTACGGGTTATGAGCCCGTCGGGATTACCAAGCTACCCCACCCCGCAATTATGAACATGAAAAGTGTGGCGACCCCGTTTAACCGGGAATTTATCCCTGGTGTCTCTGCCTGCTTTATATCTAGAATCAATCGCAGGAGTCTCGTCAGGGGATTGTTACCGAGGTTACCGCCTCATTATGAAAAACAACTTCATAGCCCACAGAGGTCCTGCAAGCAGGGCACATCCGTGGGCTCCATCCACGTCACAGCCAAGCCGGGCGCCCTTTAACTTCGGAGCAGAATCTTATTCCTGCACTCGTACTTCGGACGTATCCGGTTGGCTCAGTTTTGGTTTGCGTATGCGGTTTGTGTTACATTAGACATAGTCGGTACCACGCTCCTGCATAGCAGAGTTAGATTATATGTCAAATATAGTATTTATAATTTTTTATCGGTGCATACCGTTTGCTACCCAGTTGCATTCGCCAGTTTAGTACTAAAATTATCCTTATCCGAATGTAGAATATCAAACATTATTACCACTTCCGGAGTAAGTGGTAGCACGATCTCAAATTCTACTTTACGCATGTGATATCGTCCGGTCTTTTTGAGTAAACATCTGCAACCTTCACAGAAAAAAAGGCCGGTCTTTTTTCGGGTCGAATTATATTTTCCAAAGATTGCAATAACCCTACCTCCACAATAATCAGTTTTTTTACCGGCAATAACATCTTTAAAATGGTGTTTCATATTAACCTCACCTTTTGATTTATATATTCTGACCAACGTTACGTTCGCAGCCACCAACCGTTAATTTCTGGATGGCTACCTTGTTGTCTGCAATGTCCTTTGGAATGAAACCGTTTCTCATTACAACCTCTTTGATCTTACTGGCTACAGCGTGAATTTCCTGCTCTGATTTACATGCCCGATACTTTACTTCCAGGGTTGTCTTTTCATTCTTTTTATCGAATGCCTCATTGCGTATTCGCTTTGTTTCAATTATGAAGTATCCTTTCAGCACCAATGATTCAAGCGCGTCTTCAAAACGCTTTTGACGCTCTGTTTCGTCAGCCCACGGGCAGGGAATTACAGCGGTTGCTTGTGGAAGCCCTTGTTCATTGCCGAATATCTCTAAACTTCCATCGTCACCATAGACAGCGTTACCATATTGAGGCATTTTAATCCACCCCATTGACCACATCATCAAACAAGAACCAATGGTCTTCATCCTTCGAAACATCGTATGGCCGTGACTTTTCATGCCCGCACGTCGGGCACTCGTCATACCCGAACCATGTATCCGCGCAACTGGTCTGCTGCCAGCATACCGCAAAACACGATTCATCGTCTACGAGTTCTGTTAGTTTCTCAATCTGAGCCGGTAGATGCCCTGGCTCGTCAAAGTCCTTTATATACTGTTCCATTGCCTGTATCAACCGCGGTATGTTCTCACGCTTGACCATAACCGTGTCAAACGTGGACGCCAGTACTATTCTATGGTCGAACGGAACCCGGTCCTCCCCCGTAAGATTCCAGCATTCCTTATCGCCGCCGTCCGTGGCACTGGCCATACTAAAGTCCCTGCCGAGATAACGCTTACAAACCTGTGACCAAATCTGCATTGCCCCATGCCATGCATTGCCAAACTCGGCGTACGGTTCAATCTCGCCTTTTCCTGGAACTTTGAACAGTGACATATACGACGTTCCTATCACCATCGGCGGATACGATTTACATACTATTAATAGTTTTCAATCCCTAACTATTGCAGCCCTGCCCCACCACCAGCACCACCAAGTTAACAAATTGGTCGCCAACCCTGTAATTTTCCTATAAAGGTTTTGAAAGGCCAAGCCGACCTAATAATAATTTAGACAATTTAAGAAAATGTCCTTTGAAAAGGTTTAGTTTATATAGGATAATAGATAATATTTCTATCATGGTTACAGTTCCGAAGGCTGAACAGCTTGGCGGTACCACCATACCCGAGGCGGGTAACGTAAGAGGCGTATCCATTCCGGTAACCACACAGGTTTACGGAACAGGTATACCCGGTGTTCCACTTGAATACCAAGGCGCTGCAATGGTAGCAGCGGTCGTTGCCGCAATCGTGATTGGTACCGTTGTAGTCAAAAAGCTTGACAAAAAAGAAATTTTCGATTAAAACCTCACTCCCCTCTCCCCTGCGCAGGGACGGGCGGTATAGCGCAGGTCTCTCTAGTCTGGTGGCTATATACTATCCGTCATTACCTATCCCCCGTCCCACCCCACCTTTTTAAAATGGGCTATGTACGTTTAGAGTGTATTTACTATTGTTTGGCCGCAACGCATTCGGGCTACGCCCAACATTCATCAACTTCTAAAGAAGTCTCCGAATATTCAGAGAATTCAAAAACCTGGTGGAAAAATTTACGATGTTTGCGGCGAACTATTAGTGCGTAATCAGTATTTGTTTATACGTTTTTGAGTAATGTCTCTACATAACTTAACAGATTTAGATTTTCTGATAAGATGACCACTTGGAAGATGCTCAACCATTCCATAGAACACAGCCACCTTGACAGCATACAGCCATTTGAAATATGCCTTCACTCTCATATCCACCATTAAACCTGTCACCATCAAATTCCCCGCCCTCATCGAAAAACCTGTCCCAATATTTTCCCAAACAGGCGGAATTGTGGAACAAATGGGCTCGCCGAGATTCGAACTCGAGTCAACAGGTCCCCGACCTGCTAGGATGCCAAGCTACCCTACGAGCCCAATGTGATGAGTGGGCCTGCCCGGATTTGAACCGGAGTCTGAACGTCCCGAACGTCCAAGGATGCCAAACTACCCTACAGGCCCGTTAAGAGAGTGGGGGCGCCAGGATTTGAACCTGAGTATCAACCTTCCAAAGGTCGGATGATAGCCAAGCTACACTACGCCCCCCATAAGAAATTGGTGGGAATGCTCGGATTTGAACCGAGGAAAACCGCGTCCCAAACGCGGGACAGTAAACCGTGCTATGCCACATCCCCATATTAAAACGCACATAAACTGCAATATATTACCTATTAAAAGAAAGAAATGGAACCGCTGGGAGTCGAACCCAGAGTCTCCTCCTATCTTGCGCTATTGCGATGCAAGGGAGGCGTCATTCCATTAGACCACGGCCCCATAATGAGTATGTTTTGGCTTTTCTTGCCATTTGCGTGTGACTCACCCATACCGTAGGAGAGTCGAGCCTGCCGTCCTTTTACCACATGGTAATTAGATTTAAAAATAAAAGGGTGGGCAGGTAGCACATTACCCCTGCCCCAAGAAAATGGTCGTAATGACCACAGGTTGGAAACAAAACACAACCGAGTCGGTGGTGTTTTCTTATTGCAGAGAAGCGCTACCTCGACTGGCCCCCGCTATGGGTGGTCTCGGTATTGCTATCATTAACGATACATATTAAACAGGAAGTATATTAAAGTTACCATTAAATCATATATTATTTACTGTAAATAAGGTGTCATCGTCGCCAACACTGTAATCGAGGGTTTCAGGGGAACGGAGACCAATCCGACCATAAATAAGGTGTCAGCATGAAAACAAGGATACGCTTCCGTTTGCCCTGAAATGGTGAGGCGGGAAAAGTTAGTGACGGCAACAGCAACAAAGCCCGCCTCGGATGTGAGTTTGGCCGAAGCCAATACTATCATTAGGAATTACTAGTATATAAATAGTGGGACGGGCTCCAGAACGTCATATGGGATGCAAGATTTCACGGATTTAAGTATGGGGAGCACACCCGTCCCGTAGGATTGTAACTAACCGTTACAATCTATAAATACGTGTTTACCGTTCCTCCATCTCCCGACGAATCGCCGGTATGAACTCTTCCATCTCCCAGAACATCGGCACCTTATCGCGTTCACACACAATCTCGACATTACCACGCCGCCAATATCCAACAGGACAGCAAACGAGTAGTCTGCCGGTCTGTGAGAACATCCCAAACTCAAGTAATGTAATCGGCGACTTCGTGTTAGGGTCGAAGTACATCACGATTAAATCGCATTGTTCCTGAGCGTCAAGCTCCCACTCGACCTGTTCCCTGAAATATTCGTTGTCAATTGATTGTTCCTGCGAACTGTCCCAATCGTCTCGTCTCGGGTTGAGTATGACAATGTCGAGGTCTGACAATGCGTCGGTTACCTTCTCCTGCCAGTTCTCAGCCGCGCCCATCTCGATACTCCCTGCAAGGAATACCTTTTTCTTTGTGAGGTACTCACCCCAATCCATCGGTGCCTTTACTACTTGCATTTTCTAACATTCCTTACGGGAATTACTCGGCCGGGTTAAACCCCAGAGCGCCACATTGCTTACGGCAATGACTCGGCCGCAGAGATGTCAGCCATCCACCAAATCATATCAGCATATATAAGGTATATATAGTTTAATATATAATAGTATAATTACATGCACAAGTACGTAAAAAGAACACTACAGATTGGCGTAGGCGTTGCAATCATAGCAGTCGTATCAGGCTATCTGGCATCACGCAGATACGGCAAACAGGAAATGTATGTTCCCGAGTCGTACGTCACCGCATCGCCTGAAAAGCGCAACCGTGTTGCGAACGGCTGCGGCCCTGCAAAGGGCATCATACCAATCCCTGACGCGTTCTGGGGCGTTGACCTTGGCGAGGCATGCAACATCCACGATTGGATGTATTACAAGGGCAAGAACTATGACGACAAGATTTTTGCAGACAAAGCATTCCTTCACAATATAAATGTCATCATAGACGAGCATCAAGACCCATTAACCGACTTCCTTGACGTAACGCCCTGGCTCGTCCCCATGCGTAGACGAAACGGTTTCAGGTATTACGCCGCAGTAGCGTTGATAGGTGACGACCCATACTGGCGGTCAGGCGACAAGGTAAGGGACTTTGTCAGGGAGGCCAAGTATGGAAAGCCGCCCATCCCGTTTACTAACCCTGTTGATTATTTCAAATACGGTGTCGCAGGCATCCGCCCACGCATAGACCTCAGCGGCGGAAGTGTTGTCTAAGGCCGCCCTGCGATTCGTTTTCGCCTTTGTTCAAGACAGTCGTTACCAATCATATCAACGACGGTGTCCATCGCCTGAAACAGTATACTTTCCTTGTTGGTTTTCCATTCAGGTTGAAGTAATGTTGAAGAGCGTCCTCGTATCAAAAAACCATTGTGTTCATAGAACGGTATCCAGAAATGGAGTTCTTCAATCGTAACGCCTTCATCGTATAGCAAATCCACCAGAGAGTCCAGTGTATAATAATCGAACGGGTTCTCTATAAAGTGCGATATAATAATTAGATTGGGAGAATACCCCATTGCCTCGGTAAGTACATGCATATTATCGACTATTCCCCGAAATCATCCAGTTTACTATCAGGAACACGCTTCGTCCTGAACTCGTCAGCGATTCGTGTAACCCAGTGACTCTTATATTCAATCAACCCGTAGAACTGTATAACCTTCATCGCATAGTACCATATAAAGTACTTTGAACCCGTTTTCTTATCCCGGGCGCCCCTGAACTTTGCCTTATCAAAGTTATCCTTATCATCGAAAAAATCACGCCAGTTCATCTTCCGGCAGAACGACTCGTATACCGTCCCTGACGTAACACGCTTGTTAGCGGGTTGTTCCATTAAACAATCCCACAAATTCATAACGGCCTCACGACTTATCTCGTGGTTATGCGTCCCTGACCGTTGATAATCCGTAACGACAAACGCGGTACTGTTCCAATCAACAGACACATCCCGAATCTTTTTCTTGTATTTTTCCTTCTCGGCAACTACCCGTTTAGCAACACCAATCTCGAGGTCGCGCAGGCTAAAGTACTCATCCGCGTCAATACCGTGCTCGAGTATCTGCTTTGCCATAGATATAATCAAAAGTTCTTCCCATGTAGCGCCAATAGCGTCACCGCTTTCGGTCCACATGCCCTTGGCAAGTTCCTCAATCGTAATCCTACGACTCAACCCCGTCACCCTGCTCGATAAACTGGCCTGCCCCGTCACAGGACTGGCACATATCATTACCTGCACTACCCTTACCGTTGCACTTACCGCATCGTTTAAGGCCCCATACATGGCCACAATCCATACACGTAAACCGGTATAGAAACCCATGCTCGTCAGCGATTGGCACGTGCGATTCCTCGCCATGCGTTCCGCCGACCCATGTATTTGTAATCCTGGTAAGATGCTTCTCGCGATAGTTCTTGTGCCTACCGCATTTCGGGCAATGAGTTAGCCTTTGTGTAAGGCTCGCATCTTCTATGTAATCCTCTAAATCTGGCATAAACACTTCACTAACAGACTGTATAATTTATAAACTTTAAATAGTTGCCGATTGTGGTTCATAAAAAAATCAGCATCCTCTTGGACATTCCCAATCGTAAACCTGATGTCCATAAGCATCGTGACACAATCTATAAACCAAATCAAGACCGCATTTCGGGCATTTCGGAGATTCTGGATGTTCAATCACGTCATGACTAGTTTCAATCTCTTCCATCTCGACCCATTCCCACTCCGCTTTCAAACCTGACGG
>JGI10211J34971_10004598_pt1 | contig 10935 bp, 4 predicted proteins | sample Etolagsediment_FD_34971 | JGI IMG/M metagenome (IMG submission 34971)
CAAATTGACAAAATAAAAGTACATAAAAAATACTTGAAAAAAACAAAAGGAGTGCAAAAAATGAAAAAATTGTTTTTTGTTTGTTTGATTTTTCTTATGATTCCACTTGCTCTTCTCGCTGGTAGGGAATGGACAATTCTTGCTCAATATCCTATTCCAGAAAGTTCTTCCGGGCTTGCCTGGGACGGCACCTATCTTTATAGCGGTATCTACGGTTCAGCAGGAGGAGACGTTTACCGAATAGATCCTACAGATGGCTCGTACGTGCTACAATTTACAGGAACGCAAGGCGATGCATATGGTATGACCTACAATGGATCTCATCTTGTGATAGTCGATCATCAAACTGCCACTGCTGATCCAGCCATTGCTCTGAAATATACTACTTCTGGAACATACATAGGCCAGTTCAATCTTCCTGACCACTATATGTCCGGCATAGCATACGACAGTGGTAATTACTGGTGCTCAACCTATTATAATCCTGATGGCTGGATATATAAGATCACAGAATCCGGCACTATCCTTACAAGTTTTGCAGCACCGGATAACCAGCCCTGGGACCTCTGTATGGAACACGGCAATCTCTGGATGGCAGATTATTGGGGAGATGCGCTCTATGCGATTGATCCTAACTCAGGAGCTCTCTTGGAAACACACGCCACGGAACATGAGGATCCATCTGGCGTAGTATATGATGGTCAATATCTCTGGTATTGTGATAACGGCTCAGATTACGATCATGATTGGCTTTATAAAGTTGATATGGGTGGAGCAGGAACTCCAGTCATAAATATTCCTAATACAAATTACCCATTTGGCACTGTTACAGTAGGAGATTCTGCATCATGGAACTGCTATGTGTACAGTGTAGGCACTGGTGATCTTGTTGTGACAGACATCACTCTTGCAGGTTTGAATGCATCCGATGTTCATTTTACTCTAGATCTTCCACAGACTGTCCTTCCCGGCAATAATATTGTGATCCCCTTTACATATTTGCCTGCAGAAGCAGGTTCCCTGAATTGTATTGCAACAGTCTTTTCAAACGACCCACTCTCATCTGAAGTTGATATTACACTAACCGGAGATGCCGTCAACCCAGGTCCGAGTATCTCTATTATGAACGATACTCACGATTATGGCACAGTAAGAGCGAATTCATATAATCGCTGGTATATTGAGATTGAAAATATAGGCGATGAGATTCTTTCAATCACAAATGCATCTTCAAGTAATCCCAGTCATTTTCTTATTGATGAATCAGTTACTTATCCTATCAATCTTTATCCTCTTGAAACAACTGAGATCGGCGTTTGGTTTACGCCAGCTGCAGGGACGTATTATTCTGAATTGATCAGCATTGACAGCAACGACCCATTGCATCCATGTACACAAGTTGCGGTTGCAGGGGAAGGTAATAATATTGACTATCCTATTGGAAGCCTGCTCTGGTACTACTCTATTTCAACAAGTTGGGATAACAGTGTCAAAGCTATCGCTCCTATTACAGATATAAATGGAGACGGTATTGATGATGTAATTGTATCCTCCGAAGATGATTATTTCCGTTGTTTCAATGGTAACTCTTCTGGACTTGCAGATGTACTGTGGGAGATTGAAATACCAAGTGGTTCGCTCAGCTATCAAAAAGAATTGACTGTAACCAAAGATCTGAATGGTGACGGCTATCGTGATTTTATCATTGGTACTCCCTGGGGTGATAGATCTATACATGCCGTATCTGGAAAAACAGGTGTAATCATCTGGACACATGATACCCATGAATACGGTGACGGTGGCTGGGTATACCAGGTGGATGCAGATTTCGATTATAATGCTGATGGTATCCCTGACGTACTAGCCGCAACAGGTGATGATGGCGATACTCATACCGGTCCTCAAAGAGCATACTGTCTAAATGGCACTAATGGAACGTCACTTTGGGAGTTCTATACTCCAGGTCCAAAATTCTCTGTGATGGGTGTAAATGATGTCAATGGTGATAATATACCTGATGCAGTTGCAGGGGCATCAACTCAAAATGAACTCACCGGCTATGTTTACGGCATCAATGGTGCAAATGGTTCGCAGTTATGGAGTTATACTGTTTCCGGTTCATCAGTGTGGGCACTTGGTCAACTTGATGATATTAATGATGATAACGTCAAAGACATAATAGTAGGTGATTTTTATGGTGCATACTATTATATTGATCCTACAGATGGCAGTGTAATACATAACGGCTCTATGGGTTCATGTCTCCTTCTCGATGTTGAGATCATGGATGATGTCAATGGTGATAATTACAGAGATGCAATGCTTGAGAACAGCACAACAAATGCAAGAATGCTTAATGGATATAGTGCGAGTTCGATCTGGAATATTTCTTTAGCTGATAAAGCATGGAATATTGCCCGTATCGATGATATCAGCGGTGATGGCATCAATGATGTTTTAGTCGGTACTCTCTTTTCAAACAATTACTGCTATTTTATGAATGGAGTGAATGGTGATATTCTTCATTCCTTTAACTTTGGGCAGGCTGTTGATGGTTTGAATGCAATCCCTGATATTGACGGAGATGGGAGCATGGAAATGGTCGTTGGTGGACGCGAAGGAACCCTTTCATGTTATTCAGGTGGATTGAATGCTTTGGTTTCTGTAGATGAAGAACCCAATTTGACAAATTCGATCCTTACTCAAAATTTCCCCAATCCATTCTCGACAAATACTATGATCAAGTTCTCAAAACCTGCAGGATATGTAGCCAATACTTCAATTAAGATTTATAATGTAATTGGACAGCTCGTCACAGAAACTCAGCTGGACCAAATGCAGAATTCCTACATCTGGGATGGAACTGACTTTCATGGCAACGTAGTAAGTTCTGGTGTGTACTTCTACAAAATTCAGAGTGGAACTTACAATGTAACGAGTAAGATGATTTATATGAAATAATAACGATATTTACATAAACTAAAAAGCCACGCATTAAACGTGGCTTTTTTTGTGTTAATATATATTGTTTTTACTTTGAAGGAACTTGGAATATCATATCTTCATTCTGATACCCGGGAAGATCGAGGTACCAATCCTCTTTTTGGGTTCCATCGCTTTGTACCCATTGGACAAAATAGTTGAATGCATCTGAAATTTGTATCATCTCGATAGGGTAGTTACAACCTTCAGCAATTAATATAGCCCAAGGCAGATAATCCTCAGTTCGGAAATAAATACCCATAGCTGGATCTGTTGCATCATCCCCAGTGTTAAAAAGAGCAGTATTCATTTCATATGTATAAGGATAATCGGGAAGATGTATCTCATGGCTTCGAACTCCATTCTGAAGAAGGAACGGATTGAACGGAGCAAGATTCCAGGGAACCACAACCTTTGATTTATCAGATTCTTTCATTGGTATTGTAACAGACCATGCTACAGGAGTGACATAGGTATACTCAGGCCAAGTATTTATCCACTCAGAAGCACCACTCACATTAAATACGGCTTTATGATTCTCAAAGAAGATCACTGTGCGATTATCTGTATCCACATACGCCATATCAAGTTCATCGTCGATAGTACCATCAACTTCCCAGTAATTTGGGTATTGAATTGCAAACCCATTGGTTAGGTATCCTGCTCCTGCTGCACGAAGATAGAAATTATTGACTACATCAACTATTTCATGGCTTGCATTTGTGACCTCATTCACATTATAATCCATAACAAGGTCATTCATATCATAATCACCTTTTTCTGGCCAGAGGTCTTCCCACATAAAGGTTCCATATTGTCCTTCGGCTGGTGTGTATTTATTAAAGGCTCTGTCCGGGTCATAGGGGTAGTCATCCCAATCATCGGTTACACCATCACCGTCACTATCGTTACATGTGGGAGTATAATCAACATCAAAGGTAACCTGACCAGTTTTATTAGAAGCTTTTGCGAGAATAGTGATTTCAGTCATTGCAGCAGCATCAGCTGTTGGTATGATATAAATAAAATAGCTGTACTGTCCATTCTTTGGTCCCTCGCCAACTGTTTCGTACTTAATACTATAGAATGGATTATTAGTCGGACTTTCAATAGTATATTTATAACCATTTGACCAATATGTGGAACCATTAGTCGGCTGGGAAGGTACTACACCTGCTGGTAAACTGATAGCAACATGGCTTAATGCTCTGTTGTTATAGTTCCTCACTTTAAATTTTACCGTTGAAGTGCCATTGCAATTATCCACTATCTCGTAAAAATAAAATCCAAATCCATTATCACTTTGAAGAACATAGTCACACTTTATTTCATCTTTTACTTCATAGACTGGTGGTATACACACAAAGGTGTCGAGAATTGATGCTTCCTTCTCATTTTCGATATTAAGCCAAAGTTTTTGAATTATTCCCCCTGATTTGAGGAATATTGATTTATAATAGGTGGGGAGAACTATAACATCATTAAAAGTTGCATTTTCATCAGTTCTGATAGAAAGAACTCGCAAAGTTCCTCCATCATCTGGATTATCTTTCCAGATCTCAAAGTGCCCATAAGGCATAAGGAATCCATATTGGTCAATGGATGTAATGTTGAGTTCTACAGAACGGGTTGTATTAAATTGAAACTCAGGATCAGCAACAAGGTCATCCATATTTTTAGAGTTGTCCTTGCTGGAATTGAATAAGTTGCATCCTGCTAATGCAACCAGTAAAACAAAAATTAAAATTCCTATTACATAGTACTTTTTCATGAGTACCTCCACTTGATGGAATAAAATAAAATATAATAAAAAATGTCAATTTTTGCAAAAATTATATATTTATATTAAAATATATTTGCACAAGATGGACTTGAATTAAGAAGTTATCATGACTTTCCCTGTTACTTTGATGATAAAACTTTACAAGTATTCTTAGTGTGCAAAATTGTATTTCATTAATTTAAATTATTTGGGAGATAAAATAATAATGAAGAAGCAAGTGATGTTCACTATAGTATTAGTGATTTTCTTAAGTATTTATTCCTTAGTATATGGAAACAACATTTTATGTAAGACTATCACAAATGGGATGCAGATCGCAGTAAAGGAAAATCATAATAATAAGTCGATTGGTTTTTATTGTTTTGTAAAGACCGGTTCTGTAAATGAAGGAGAATATCTGGGAGCGGGAATCTCTCATTATCTGGAGCATGTAGTAGCAGGAGGATCAACCACTTTCCACTCCGAAGCAGAATATGAAGCAATGGCACAGGAAATGGGCGCAATAGTCAACGCATATACTACCAGCGATGCAACAGCTTTTCATATTACTGTCGATAGGGAATACGCAGATCAAGCGTTAGAGATATTATTTCAGCAAATGCATGCATGTGCCTTTGATTCTACAGAAGTTGCTCGTGAAAAGCAGGTCATCCTCAAAGAGATCGTGATGCGCTCAACTCCCCCGAGATCAAAAGTGTATCAGAGAAACAACGAACTCGTTTTTCCAACCTCAAACAGAAAGTACCCGGTCATTGGTTATACTGAATTATATAAAACCATTACCAGGGATGAACTCGCAGATTATTATCACAAAAGATATGTGCCTAATAATATGATATTTGTTGTCGCTGGTGATTTTGATGCTGAGCAGATGCTCAAGAAAGTTGAAGAAAAATTCAACGNTCTCGTAAGAGGACAACTTGATCCNGTCTATCTTCCACCTCAGAATGCACGAAGTGGTACAATTGAATANATGGAAGAGTTTCAGATCCAGCAGCCCACAGTGATGATTACAAAAATACTTCCTGCTGCAGATTTTGAGCAATATCCCAAATTAATTGCAGCGCTTGATATCCTTTTTGGGAAAAGGCAATCTCCAATAAAATATAAATTGGTTGAAGAACTTCAATTAGTGAATTACATTTATGCCCGTGCGGATGCTTCAATGCAGATGCCTGAAGGAACAATATCTATTGGATTTGAAGCCAAAGATCCTTCAAAAGTGAAAGAAATAGTCTCCATCATTGATGAGGAAATCGAATGGTACAGCATGGTCGGAATTGAAGATGAAGATATTAAAAATCTTATCACAAGATATAAAGCAAATCTGCTTTTGAGTACTCCTGGAGTAGATCGTGATTGTAATAGTATCGGTTGGAATCTTATGATGTTTGGAATACCTGAATCTGATGAATTGTTTATTAATGCATTTGAACAAATCACTGCGAAGGATGTGATGAACAGCATCAAAGAATATCTCGTTTCCAAAAACCGTGTTATTTTCTATGCATTGCCTGAAGGTTCGAAGCAATTACTACAGCAGAAAGATGAACTCCTTGCAGAGACAATTCAGCCACAGAAAGTGCAAATTTCTGATGATCTCACTCTTATCTATAAGAAAACTACTGAAAAACCGATCATCAGCGGAGTGGTGTACCTTCCAATTAGTGATGATTACGAAACTGTAGAAACAGTCGGTACAATATCATTTATGGCAAATCTTATGTTCAAAGGTTCTAAGAAGTTCGATTCGCTTGATCTTACCGAGTGGAAGGAAGACCATGCAATTGATCTGGATATTTCAATTAATAATGATGGAACATATATTGATTTTAAATGTCTGAAGGATGATTTTCCCAAACTTCAGGAGATTATTATTGATGCGTGTAATAATCCGACCTTTCCTGAAAATGAGATCATGCTCTCAAAAGAGAGAGCGAATGCCCGGTACCAGAGATCTTTGAGCAATGCTTCATCTATTCATAATGAATTCCGAAGCGAAAAACTCTATTCAGGACAACCGGCGAGTATTTCAGATTTAAAAAAACTTGAGATCATCCAATCACTTGACCAGCAAGAAATACAGAATATTCATAACAAATATTTCATGGCATCAAATGCAATCATAACCTTCTTTGGGGATCTTACTCTTAAGGAAGCCGAAGTATATGCAAAGGAATTTTACGATAACCTTCCCAAAGGAAAGATTTCCGGGAAAGAATATCATCTTATTGTTCCGGATATTCAAGAAACATTTGTACAAGAGTATGATTTTGAACCGGTAAATATTGATCTCAACTGTATTGCGCCACCGAGGGAAAATGATAATATCGATTATTGGACAATGAAAGTTATCATGGCGATACTGAACGGCTCACGTGGCAGAATTCATAAAGCTGTGCGCGGTACAAATGATCTTGCCTACTATGGATATGCGCAATATAACAGTGGAGAGGATTATGGTTTCTTCCGCCTAACCAGTCAGACTTCGGGTGATAAAAAGGAAGAATTGGTCGCAGTTCTGCAAGATCAGATTAATAAACTGAAGAATGAAACAGTCACACTTGAAGAGATCCAATCTTCAGTTGATGATTATTCTAAAATGATCATTACGAGTATTGATGATAATCAGTTGCCCTACTATATGACACAATATGAAGCTATCGGACTTGGCTATAATTATCTCGAAAAGATGAAGTCATATTTCGACAAAGTCACCGCAGAAGACATACAAAGAGTAGCAAATGAGTATTTTCAGAAAGTAGCAGTCTTTATCTCTCAGCCAAATGCAGAAGTTGAGCTTATGGTGCAATAATACGATCGTGTAATACAAACCGGTCACATCAAAATAAAACTAAAGGCACAAGTAAGGATGCTTGAAGCTATGAAATATAAGAATACTATATTACTACTTGTTATAATAGTGCTTATGATTATTCTTGGTATTGTGGCATTGATTCATTTTTCACCCAAAGTCCATTCTGTTACTCCGCATAGCAATGGAGACCACCCTTGGAAAATCGGATATTATGAAGGGGGTTCTTTTATTGATTATACCCTCAGTCTTCGGGGATTGGTCAAAGGATTAAGTGATCTCGGATGGATCGATTCTATCATTATTCCGGAATTTCCCTACAAAGACAATGCACAGCTCATCTGGGAATTTCTTGCTCAAAACGTAAAAAGCAATTATATGGCCTTTTCCAAAGATGCATTCTGGTCAGCAAACTGGGTTGATTCAGTTCGTACAAGTAATCGAAGAAATGCAATAGAGTATCTCAACAATAATACAATTGACCTTGTGATTGCAGCTGGAACATGGGCTGGACAGGATTTGGTGAACAACGAGCATTCGACTGCAACAATGGTGATTACTTCCAGCGATCCTATACGTGCAGGTATTATTAAATCTGCTGATGATTCCGGTTATGATCATGTCCTTGTGGAATGTGACCCAAATCGTTATAAAAAACAGATCGAGCTTTTTCATGATATTATAGGATTTGAGCGTCTAGGAGTTATGTTTGAAGATTCTGAAGATGGGAGGATTTATGCAAACTATGCAGACTTGGATAAAGTGTCCAAAAAGAGAAATTTCAAACTAATTATATGTTATGCCGATGAGGGTAATACAGAGCTGGAATCATTTGTGAATGCAAAAAGAAGCTATCAAATACTCGCACCAATTGTTGATGCTATGTGGGTAGGTCTTCATCAAGGTGAGGCAGTAGAATTTTTGCCAGAGTTGCTCAAGCCAATGTACGAATTCAATGTTCCCACATGGTGCGTACTTGGTGAACCAGCTGTAGAAAAAGGTGTGTTGCTCAGCATTACACATCAGAACTTCGACGAAATCGGTCGATGGTACGCTGAGAACATTGCTAAGATTCTCAACGGCGCAAAGCCCCGCGAACTCTCACAAATGTTTAGAGAAGAAAACCATATTCTTGTAAACACAGAAGCAGCAAGAAGAATCAACTATGAAGTGCCTGAACCAATATTGAAAATTGCTGATAAAATATATGAAAAAATTAAGTAACATAATGAAAAAAAACTTATGGACACCTCTTAAAATAATTATTATTGCAATTCTTTTTGGTCTCGTATTCTGGATCATTGATTCTATAATACATTATTTTGAATTCTCAAGCCATCTGCGTATGATGATCGTTGAAAAACCCGGGAATTTTTTAGATTCACTCATTCTCAATGTATATCCTCATCAATTATTCGTGCGTTTTACGTTTCTTATATGTTGTCTTATCGGCGGATTCATCGTAATAGTTTTTATTACGAGGCAGAGAGTAATTGAAAAGGACCTTATTGATAGTGAAGAGCAATACCGGAATGTGACTGAACGGGCAAATGATGCTATCGGCATTATATCTGATGGTAAGATAAGATATGTGAATCCCCGTTTTTGCGAGATATCCGGTTATTCAACAAAAGAATTGCTCGGAGCTTCTATTACAAAAATACTTAAAGAATCAGAGATCCCTAAAGTAGTTGATCATTATGAAAGACGAATGAATAATGAAAATGTTGAATCTGTGTATGAAATCATAATACTTCATAAGAATGGAGCAGAGATATTTATAGAAATAAATGCCGGACTGATCACATGGAAGGATTCAAAAGCCGATCTCATCATTGCCAGAGATATTACCTTCCGAAAAATCGCGGAGAAGGCTCTTCAGGAAAATGAAGAAAAATATCGAACACTCATTAATAATATCAATACAGGATTGTATAGGAATTCAGTGGAATTGGATGGTACATTTATTGAGGTAAATCCGGCTTTTGTAAAAATGTTTGGTTACAACAGCAGGGAAGAAATGCTGCAACTCAAAGCAGTTCAGCTTTATGCAAATACAAAAGACAAAGAAGATTTCAATCGGGAATTGATGGAGAAAGGATTTGTTACGAATCAAGAAATGCTTTTGCAAAGAAAGGATAAGAAAACCTTCTGGGCAAAGGTTACCGTCATGCTCATAAGAGATGATAATGGCAATCCAAAATACTATGATGGTCTTGTCGAAGATATTACTGAGAGAAAAGAAGCAGAAGAACAACTTAAAAAAACTAATAATGAGCTGAGGCAACTGAAAGAAAATCTAGAAATCAAAGTGAAGGATGCAATAAAGGAAATCAGGGATAAAGACCACCTCCTCATAAAACAGTCCCGCCATGCTTCGATGGGAGAGATGATCGGTAATATTGCACACCAGTGGCGTCAACCTCTCACAGCGATCGCAGTTCTGGTGCAGGATATTGAAGAAGCATATAATTATGACGAATTGACTTCTGAATACTTAAAAGAATCTGTAAAGAAAACAATGGAACAACTAAAATATATGTCCCATACGATCGACGATTTTCGAAATTTTTTCAAGCCTAACAAGACAAAAGAAGATTTCTCTGCAAATACAGTGGTCACGAAAACAGTGGAATTTATTCGGAAAAGTTTTGAGCACAATCAAATAGAACTAAAGATAAACCTAAAGCAGGAATGTAAAATATCAGGCTTTGCAAATGAATATTCCCAGGTTATACTGAATATTCTTAACAATGCCAAAGATGCAATTGTCGAGAATCAAACAAAAAATTCTTTTGTTGAGATCCTCCTGGAGAAAAAGAAGGATGCTACAATATTACAGATCACTAACAACGCCGGACCCATTCCTGAAGAAATTCTTGAGAATATTTTTGATCCTTACTTCACGACTAAACAGCAGAGAAAGGGAACCGGGCTTGGTCTCTATATGGCAAAAACCATTATTGAGCAAAATATGGGGGGGAAAATTTCAATCAATAATTTGAAACATGGAGTTTCGTTTATTATTGAAGTGTAGTATGAATTGAATATTTAATGAATGCTCTAATGGATCCTATTATGATAAGTAGTTCCATAAAGTTGCTTAATAAATTACACAAACTGCGGAATTAATTCAGCATTCTATCCTTTTATAAGCTTGCTTCAAGATTGCACAGAATATATATGACGATTTTCTATTTCTTTATAACTTACATCTATAGAATACGTTGTGAAAAGAGATTATCGTTTAATGTAATTAATTTTCACAATCATTGTATTTTTGGCACAAAAAGTGCATTATAAAAATGTAACATGAAAGATAATAATTTTATAATGCTGTTAGTTTTTCTTGCAT
>JGI10211J34971_10004599_pt1 | contig 10933 bp, 11 predicted proteins | sample Etolagsediment_FD_34971 | JGI IMG/M metagenome (IMG submission 34971)
GCTTTTGGCAATCGTGCCTAGAGGCACTCTCAGTTCCCAGAAAGACGCTGCTTTCTGGCAAAAGGTGGAGTACCGCTATGAGCTTTCGATAATCGAGCGTATGAGTGCTCGCAAGCAGTTTGGTTGTGCTTCCAGCGTTGAAGGTATCCGGCTTGTCCGTCGTGCTGAGAGCAAGTCCCGGCGCCCCCGGCAGGTTGTCTCGGAGACGTTGCCCCCACCACAGGCGCTCTCAGGTCTCCGGGTCGTTCTGGTGCGTGGGTGCATGCCAGTGCATCTGGCGAAGGAGAGGCGCCTCGGCTCTTCTACTGCGGATGCGGTCCCATTCATACATACGGTTCACGTCCGAGGCAAGCGTGTAGGCAAACCGTGGTCCCTCAGCCACGGGACAGGTCGGTCCGTCTCAAGTCCTTGTGTTGTTCTACCGCGGGTCGGGATGGTCCGCCGGGACAAGGTCGCGCTTTTTACCCCTCTGATGGCGACGTACCTTTCGGACTGTCTGTTCGCCCTGAAGTGCACGAAACTGGGAGAGGCAGAGCGTCTGCACGAGACGCTGCTTCGGGAATGGGTATCCCTGGCTGACCTTTACGGAGGAACTGGCGCGCCATACCTTACTCTGGCGCGCCTGCGTTCCTATCTTGAGGCACATGGGGCCACTGTGCACATAGAGCGTTGAGCCCTATCCTGTGAGAGAAGTCAAGGAACTCATCTAAGGCAGCCTGCGGCCGCAACCAAACGGTCTCGTATCGCGATCTGAGCTGGTCCGCCCTGCTCTGCTTGCCTGGAGAACGGGGAGACGGGGGCCAAGAACGTTTGCAGACAGTAAGCGGTGGGTGTGAAGAGGGCCATGACCCGTGGGACGACAATTTGTCGCCTTCGGATAACATCACCCACCCGTGACAGGACAGGGAGCGACGGCCATGGCCCAAGATTTCTTTGACAGACACGCCGACAGTATAGTGGACTGTGTGGGGACTTTCGACCGGGTCATTTTCAAAGGCTACCTGAAGGGCCTCAGCCATCCGGCGGGGATGATGAGATTTTTGGCCAGTCAGGGAGTGCTCTTGAAGCACTTCGATCGCTACGTCAAGGGCCACACAGACAGCGTTGTGGATCGCGCCAAGCAGTGGTGTGCCGCCGCAGGCAGGCCCTACCAGTACCTCAATTCCTACGGTATCGACAAGGAAGATACGGCCAGACTTGTCAACGACAGCTATTCTTCAAGCATGACGTCAGTTAGGAAGTGACATGACTTCCCGGAGCTATTGGGCTTCCATTCACAGACTGCGGCGTTGAGGGAACTCGGACAACGAGGCCGGTTTTGAGTATGGATGACATTCTTGTGGAGCACACGTGCAGTCGCTGGAATCGTGTATCGTGATAGTCCCATGGACTGCTGCCATTGGCTGCTTCCGCATTTCCGCACGTTTCATGCCTAGCATTCTGTCGCACATAGAGACATAGAGACAACCGGCAGAGGCCGTGCCAACCATCAGCTCATTGGAGTTCTCACTAGGCAGGTCGACGAGCTGAGCTTCCTGTCCCATGGTCCGCCGATGGGCGCCCGCCTGAGTGCCACCCCGCGGCGCACGGCGGGGATTTCTCCCCCCCCACAGGGCGATGCTCCGGCCGAGCCGCGAGCGTGCAGGCAGGGCATATATATGCGATTGGGGCCCGCCGATCTTCGTGCGGGCAGACCCTCCGATGTATCCAGGCCTTGGCGCATGCAGTTGCTTCCGGCGGACGCATTGACGCATGCATGAGTAGCATATATAGTCAGGACATTAGGTGAATCCCGCCATGTCGAGAAGGGAGTCTGATGTCGGAACCCAGGGCAAAACTCGCTGGCAAAGCGCACCTTGAGATCCGTGGCGGACGCTTGGCCAAGGGGCTCGACCAGATCGACCTCGCAGCTTCGGCCGGGACGACGCAGTCCGTGGTCTCACGACTTGAGGGCGGACGAGTTGCCAGCGCAACGGTAACTGTGCTCAAAGGCATTGCTCAGGTACTCGATCTGCCGTATGAGCAACTTGTTGCCCCTAGTGTGCAACCCCAACTCCAGGAGGACATACCTACAAGCTGCCTGATGTACTGCCCTATCGCCGGATGCCCCGCGAACGTCCCCTTCTTCGTGAGAGGCCAATGGCACTCCAAACCCACCTTCTTCCGGTGTGACACACTGACGGGGCGAACCTGCCCCTGGTGTGGACAGGAGCTCGAGGGTACGTGCCCCCGGTGCCATCAAGCTATCCCAGAGCATCTCGACTTCAGGTCTACATGTCATTCTTGTGGAACGCCCTACATCCCTCCGCAGCCAACCGATGAGCCGCCATTCCCGCTGCCTAGCGCCAGTTGCGCCGATCAGGCGCTTTCCTACATGAGGGAACTGAGAAAGGCGACTGCCACAGTCGATCTGGTAGAGGCAAGTCATCTTCAGGAACACACAGGCCATGACACGTGATCGCAGGAACAGCACCCGAACGTCCGATGGGAAACGGTCAACCGACGGAGCCCCGACTGCAGGTGGACCGGACCTCATCCAGCGCCTGCTAGGTCATATAGCTCGCTATCTTGCCGATGTGACCTTGGTCCGTCTGCGTGGGATACCACAGTGGGTCAGGAGTAGTGCACCCTTCCGGGGCGTGTCGCTGTTGACGACCCGCAGGACGGCGCTCGTTGCGTTCATCCTCTTGGTCGTGCTCCTCGTGGCCTCGAGGATAGTACCAGCCAGAGTACTGCCTGGAGATCAAGCAGTCGATGTGAGCTTGCTTGAATACAGCACGGACCGCATTGTGGAACTGCTCCGGCTGGACGCCTTCCTCGTCAGATCGGATGAGAAACCGACGCTGAGTGTATGGCAGCGCTCTGCCCCGCAAGAGGAGCTTGTGGAGGCAGAGAAGCTCGCAGATTCAGACGTGGCACGCGCCATGGCAAGAATCGGCCTCCTGGGGGGATCGGTGGAAGAGAGGATGTGGATTGCGGACGGATGGCAGCCCGTGACAGCAAAGGTCTCTGGGGCCGTCCCAAACGGGGCGACCATCTGGAGTACAGACCGCCTCCTGCCGCAGGCTGCGACACGGGGCGAAGAACCAGGCGGAGAATTGCTGACTGAGTGGATTACCTCGTTTGCTCTCAGGCTAGATGGGACGGTCTTGGATACTGCCAACGTGCTCAAGGTGCTCAGGCCGCTTGAGGACAGATCCGTGCCCGAGACCTATCCACTGACCATAGCGACGAAGGAGACATACTGGGAGAGACTCCGCGACAGGACACTCCGGGCGAGGCCCGCGGCCGTCGTCCGGGATCTGCAGAACGGGGGAACGCCTCGGTACTCCAACTTGGTCTTCACGAAACACAGATCCGAGATAGTCGTCGGAGATCTGGTGATCGCGACGACCGTCCAGGCTCTTGCTGGGGGAAGTGTGTCTCTGATACCGATGCCCGGTCTGAATTTCGTGATTCCTGCTGGTCCAGAACAGAATTGCTGTGCCCTCGATCTGGACGGGGACTTCGCCCTAGGGAACAGGAAGAAGCGGAAGAGCGATCCTGATGCCGTCCGGCTCAACGGCAATGGGTGCAGGATATCCCCCAACGGCAGACGTGTGACGTTCCCGCCGGTGAGGGTTGATTTCGACTCGAGAGATGAGCCCATCGAGGTCGTGTTGCACATTCGGCTGCAGGGGGTGGAGAGTGGGGAATCGAAGTTCCATTGTCGCCTTGTGCTCAACGAGGAGGTCGCCGCCGATTTCCAGCGAACTGTGGCAACATACGGCAGGGCAGTCCAGGTACAGATTGTCAACTGGGGTTGTCCGCATCTCGTTCTACGGGAGTTCTGGTACACCGTTGTCCCAGAGGGTTGGGAGGAGACAGCCCAGGAGGCGCATGCCCCTTGGCCAACAGGAGCTTCCGCGTGTCCGCCCAACGTGGAGCATCACTTTGGCCTTGCTGCGCGGGGCCGCGCAGAGAGGACGCGCCTTGTTCCCGCAGAAGAGGGCAACCCGTGACCACAGACTCACGCGGGCACGCAGGTAGCCATGGCTTGTCCATGGCGAAGCTTGAGCAGCTGGGGGGTGTTGGTTCATCGGCTGGGGCGGGGCCTTAGGGCAAGGCGGGCGCATGGACTTGAGCCAGACCGGATGGGCCTAAGTGAGAAGCGCCGCTGTAGCCCAACCCCATCGCTCCTCAACGCCCTCGTTTCCGCCCCCAAATCGCACAACATGTGAACAACGCAAAAACGGCCGTTTTGCATCCTGTTGAGCTCAAACGGCTTGTGAAAAGTAGGCTGGGGGAGTCGAACCTCCATCCTGTTTTTCGCAAGTCGCTGTCACCCGAACTCTTTCCGGAACGCGTCACTGCTATGCTGCATCCCCGTCCCGCTTCACCCGCTGGAACTCGTCGTTGGTGATGTAGAAGAAACTCTGGGGTGGACGGTACTGAGGGTTAAGGCCAAAGATGTCGAGAGGGGGCTCAAGAGCAGTGACGCTTCCTATCCTGATGGCTACGCCGGATGAACACGACTGGAAGTACTTCCGGTAATCCGACTCGTCCACGCCGCCAACATCGGCGAATCTCTCCCATAGTTCGGATGGCGTTCCTCGTTCCACGCCTGCCACCTCGAAGAAACCGACCACCTTGCCTGTCGTGCCGCTCTCGTATATCACGACGTGCGATACGGGTGAACGGAACGCTGTCTTCCGGAATTCGACCCTCTTGCTCCCGCTCAGAATCCGCTGGCTGTAACACGGCTTGATGGCCATCAGTGCTACACGCTCAGTCGTTGCTTGAGCCATTCGCTATGCTCCTCCGGGAAAGTCTGTATGCTCTGGGGGGCTGCCGTGAGAACTCTGGCCTCGTCCAGTTCGTTGTAAGTGATGGGGCTACCGAGAATGTGCGCCTGCCGGAACAGGATCGCCAGCGTCTCCTTGCGGCACATCTTCTCGATCTCCCTGAAGCTGTAAACGGTCCTCTTGCCTACCAGTGACGACACGGCACTCGGATCTTGCGACACGAACGTCCGCTCGACAACTCCCACCACCTTGATTCCGCGGTCGCTTTGGGATTGGTAGAACAGCAGCACGTCACCAGGGCACATGGTGCGTATCCCCGCGTTGCAGAGGTAGGCCTTGCGGATGCCGTTGCCAAAGGCGTCCTGTCCCGGAAACAACGACAGCTGGTTCGGGACTTCGGGGAACAGCATGCCGACATATCCCGGACGAATGGGGACGATGAACTTGCCTACACCGTCCAGCCTCAAAGCAGGTGGACCAAATCGGACATGGAACGGAAGTGGATCCAGGCCACTGCTGCGACCGGGGCACAGCGGCTTGGCAAGCAGTTCCTCCCCGCGTCTGTTGGTTGTACCCGTCCGCTCGAATCCGAAATCTGCAAGGAAGTCGATCAAGTAGTCGTGGGCGGGAAAGACCGTCAGGTACGCCCAGTCGTACCGGTTCGTGCAGGCGTAGTCGAAGACGGCTTTGAGGAGTAGCTCCCCGTACCGGTTGCCACGGAAGTCGTCACTGACCTTGAAGGTGCACATCTTCAGGACCTTGCCGGAGAGGCCGGCTTCGATAGGTTCCTCCTCCTTGACGATGCAGACGCCTGCGAGAGGCCCGCTATCAGTGGGTCGGACAACCCACGCCTTCCGATGCTTCCTTTTGCACTTCCGGAGCCAGTTATCGAAGTGGGGGGCGTAGTCAGTACGAAGGGAGCTGAAGATGGGATCGTGCTCACTCAGTTCGTGTGCCAACACTGATTGGACAGCAGGAGGCGGCAACGGAGACAGGTCGAAGAGCCTGCGGACAATGCTCACGGCCTCCCCGACAGTCGCGACACGTTCGGCTATGCCGAGTCGTCGGGCCTTGCGGTGTACACCCGTATCTTCACTGACAAGATAGTCGGCGGCATCACCGTAGACTGCGGCAAGCAGGGAATCGTCCACCCAGTCGTTGCTGCCGATCTCGGCCTTCCCAATGATCTCCTCCATCTGCGAAGAGATCAGCGGCGGCTCAGGGATATGCGGGTACTTCTCCAACAGCTGTTCCCGCATCCGCCTACGATCGAGGCATTCGTCACGGGAGATGTCGATACGTGTCGCCCGGTGTAGGTAGACGTTTGCCTCAGCCTCGGAACACAGCCTGACAAGCTCCGCCGCAACCGACGTGTTCTCCTCAACGTCGGCAGAGGATGCCGGTTCCAGCGGCAGGAACACGTTTGTGTCAATCAGGAACTTCATGAATTCCGTTCCGGCTGAGAGTACTCACCGTGGTTGGTCACCACAGCGTGTCCCGGTCCATATCCTCTGCGCCTGTCTGTTCGTTTGGTCAGCCCCACGCCCCTACCGCCTCATTGGGAATGACACGGTCGGTTTCCCTTTTTTGGCATTGGGTTGCGGACAGGGGCAAGGCCCTGCCAGTGCCCGTGCTGAGCTGAGACGAGCACCAGACGGTCTGACCCAAGGTACTTCCTGCTACTCCTCCGCGTCGGCTGTCTCCAGTGCCGCCAACTCGTTCTCCAGCTCTTTCTTCCGCCGTCTCGCCTCCTCTACTGCCGTCTCGGCCTTCGCGATTCGATCCGTCAAGGACTCGACCATCCTCTTGCGTCGCTCCTCGCCAGACTCGTCAATCGCTTTCTGGATATCTGTGACTATCCCAACGTCGATATCCGCCCAGGTGGCGGGGTTCTTCAGTTGACGAAGAGTGTAGGCTTTGGGCGAACTGCTTGTCTGTTTGCGAGGTGGCGTCTCTGAGACGAGCTCCGGTATGTGCTCCTTCAGGTACGCATGGCCCCCACAACGTGCATCAAGCGAATCAGCGCTCTTGCCGACCCATTTGAGATTGACTTCTTTGCCGTCCGGCGTGGTCAGCTTGGTCAGGTCATCATCCAGCGTCCCCAGCTTGCGGCTCTCTACTTCCGTCTTGATGTTGGCCTTCGTGATTCTCAATTTCGCCATTGTCCTCAGTCCTTCCGCTTGTGCTTTGATGTGGGCTACTTGTGGGCTTCCTAAAGTAGTTGACCTCCCCCGGTCGGTCCAGCGTTTCCGTGCAGTTGGGGTGGTGTTCTGTTCGGGCTCTGTTTGCCGCAGGGGGTTGGCTCCCACCATCTGGACCAGTATGTGTCGTATCCGGGGCTCAGAAGGGGGCGTAGTACAGTCCCCCGACAGGGCATTTCTGGGAGCTTCTCATGTGGGAAATCCATGCCCTGGCCATGTTTTCTGCCCCGCATTTCTCTCTTCGGGCGAATCGTCGCGATACGTCCACTTCGGCAGTTCCCGGCACGGCCCGAGCGCAGTTGCCTCAGGAGAAAACCGACTGGCGATTCCTCACTCGCGCATCTCGGCCCGCACTGTGGCGATCCTCCGTAAGATCGCTCCAGTAGATCCCCAGAAGTGCAATGGCTGTGAGAAGTGCATCCCCGCATGCCGGATCAGCGTAATCGAAATGGAGAACGGCAAGGCTGTTGTCCAAGACGGTTCCGTCGATTGTGGGAACTGTGTCGACGAGTGTTCGCAAGACGCCATCGACATGGCGTAGCCAGCCAGCACGCCAGGGGCGTCCGCAATCCGGGCGTCCCCCCTTTTCTTGCTCCGCGTGTGACCCCCAGGTCTGGTTGTCCCGGGGATCGCCAGAGCACAGATGGGTGAACGGTCAGTCCTTGGCTGCGTAAGATTCGCTGACTGGGAGCGAACTCTACTGTAACAGAGCAGGCATCGTCAGGCAGTCACTTCGGGGCCGCGTAAGCGTCTGATCTGACGACGGAACCGGCGGCTTCGGGAACGTGTGGATGGCATCGGGCACACGGGCAACAACCAGGCTGCCTCGCCCAGCAGAAGCATGGATGCCGAAATCGCGGTCGAACAGAACTGAGGCATGGGAGTTGGAGGATCGAAGAAAGGGGTCACTATGCTGGACGCGATCAAGTTGTCGTCGGGGGGCGTGAGAGCGGGATTTGACCGTCTCTGTCGGGATCGCAGAGGGCTTTTGGGTTGGGGGATTTGGGTGGCCTTCCTGATAGCAGCGGGTTTCCTGGGTGCGCTTCGGATGCGATCAACGGACACGACCGCCGCGTCGTCGCTTGGCCCGGCGGAACAGCTGCTTGGGGCCGGGGAGTACGGCAAGGCTCTCCCCCTGTTGCAGGACAGACTTGAACGCAACGCTGAAGACGTCCAAGCACTCTACGGCGTGGGGTTGTGCTATCTGGGTGATAGTGGGTTGGGAGATGTGGCCGGTGTGATAGAGAGGCTGCGAGACCACCCTCGCGGCCGGGAGTACGCCGAGCACCTGCACGTGCTCTCGTTGATGCAGAATGGCGATCTGCAGGAGGCGCAGCAAGCCCTCATTGAGTGGGACGATCGAGGGAAACACAGACTGCCTTTCCTCCTCTCGCAGGGACTGATCGCATTCGAGAACAGCGACTTCGCAAGGGCAGAATCCACACTTGGGCGCTCTCTGAACGAAGCATCGTTCTTTCGCTTCCAGGCGATCAATGCTATCGACGCCCTGGCGAAGCTGTTTCTGAGGAAGGGGAGCGCAGACCAGGCTGTGTCGCTCTATGCCCAGAATATCGACCATGACCATGCAGCCAGTGTGCCTGCATCGGTGATGACCAACTATGCCCTGGCTCTACGGGCGACTGGCCAGACAGGGAAGGCGGACGAGGTCATCCGTCAGACGCTGCAAGTTCACCCCAGTGACGAACTGTGTGCCTTTCTCGATCAACAGACACGGGGAAGCAATGCCCGGCGCGAAGCTGATGACATGGGGCAGTTGATCCGACTGCTTGACGACATCGACGAGACCATATCAGACGACGGCGAAGACCAAGACCCGTGGCGCAGCTCTCCGCTTGTCCTGCAGGTACTCCCACTGAAAGAGACGATCGGTCCCCATTCGCGCCTGGGCCAGGCGGACTTCCTGTGGCGCCAAGTTGCGGACGCTCTCAGGGACGAAGAGCATTTGCCGATTGTGGCGCGCGAGGAACTACCTCGCCTCCTTGCAGAGATCCGCCTCTCGTCCTCCGATCTTGCACCAGACGACGTGAAGGTCAGACTGGGGCAACTGCTACCCGCCTCTGTGTTGGTGTGTCCCACGTTTGAGTCGCGGCAGTCGTCGTTGTCGATCCGTATCAAGCTGGTTGATGTTGCCACCTCGCAGATCATCGGGGTCGTCACCAGGACTGTGGACGGGGTGGGTATGCAGGAGCAGGTGGCCCATGAGCTGGCATCGGACATCATGTCGGCCCTTCGTGAGTTCCATCCCCTGGTCGGTCGGATAGTGGAGGCGGAAGACACAGAGCTGTCTATGAACATCGGCCATATTCACGGCGTCCGCATCGGCTGTGAGCTCGGGCTGTACCGAGTTCCCCGCCATGACTCCGTTGAGAGACTTCGCATGACGATGTCCGTGGGGAGGATACGGATCACGGCAGTAACACGCCTTGCCGCGACCGCCGAGATCATCTCTTTGGGCGATGGCATTGGCAGACGGTCTCTCCGTGGCATGGTCGCCGTGGAGCCGCTCAGGAAGTGACCTTTCACCAGAGCCCGGTTGCGAAGTCGGGCTGCCCTGTGTGTGGAGAATTCAGTTCTGGCCGCATCGCACACCAACGGTTGCACGCTGGCTGAAGTGCATGCCAGCGTTGCGGTCTTCGCAAACGCCATGCCGCGTCTCGAGCCGAGGAGGCGTTGGCCGGTCGACAGCAGATGCGCTGACCCACAAGCGCCGATCCGTGGCGATCCTGGCGTGGAGTTCCGGCTTCGGGTGTCATTCCTCGAAGGCAGGAGGCATCTGTCGGTCGTTGAGCTGGAAGAAGCGGCGTAGATCTGGCCGCTGTCGTCTGTGAGTGCCCTTCGCTCTGCGTCGCAGGCGGAGTGTGTTCTCGTGCGGTCAGTCTCGTCCTGAAGAGTCATCTGCGGGGCCATCGCGAGCCGAGCCTGACCGAGCAACCCGACAAGTGGTATCCCCGTTCAGGCAAGCACTGTTATCTGTCAGTCACGGAACGGCTACCTTCTGTCAGCACCGGAAGTCGATGGACTACCACAGCATCCCTCAGCTGCCGGCGTGACAGACGCGGTGCAAGCCCTGGGGGACGAACGGAACAGAGGACAGAAGCCGATCATCTTGGGTGGGTGGAGGAGTCCTGCTTTCGTAGGGCAACGTAAGCCACAAGAATGCCCCAGAGAAGACACCCCGGGTCGAGGATGAAGGGCAGCCACCAGATGCCTGTCGGGCCTGGAATGGGCAAGAGCAACAATGCGAGGAAACCGGCCGTTCCCCCGATGATGGGGATGGAGGAGCTTCGTTTCCCATGGAGGAAGAACTTGGCGAAGACACAAGCATTCGCAAGAGCTGTCCCAAGGAAGAACAGTGCCAACAGCGCGCCCAGGATGTAGCGGAGCACAGTCATGGCAGGAAGATCCGTTGGCCAAACAGCCCGTTCCACCATCCGTCAAAGCCCACGCCGGAGGGCCAGTGGAGCGTGTCCTTCGGCACGATGAACTCCTGCCCGGAAGCCCAGTCTTTGAAGGGAACACGGATGTTGCTCGGATTCGGGTCCCACTTGAAGGAACGGATGAAGGTTGATCGGCTGACGCCACCCTTCATGACCCAACTTCCCGAGCCCAGTCCGGGTTGCCCCCAGCGAGACACTGTTACGAGATCCCTCCCCGAGGTCAGTGCTCGTTGCTGCCGATAGAAAGACTGCCACTCCCCCTTGGTCATGGTGCGGTTCGCTATCTTTCGGAGAGCCTGCTGATGGGCCCTCTGAGCTGGGGAAGGCGCGGGGGAACGGGGGGCACCAAAGGACCGACCAAACTCTCCGGCACACGCACCGAAGGCGGTGACGTAGCAACACGTAATGAACGTTTCCTGGAGTGCTTCCCGTCCCGTCTTCGCCACCAGCCAATCGCCCGACTTCTCTCGCGTGGCGATCGCTGGCCAGT
>JGI10211J34971_10004600_pt1 | contig 10933 bp, 8 predicted proteins | sample Etolagsediment_FD_34971 | JGI IMG/M metagenome (IMG submission 34971)
GCCAAAGATTTGGTTGAAGTCAACGTGATTGAAGATCCTCGGTACTTCGTCGCAACCGACGATCTGGCGTAGCTTTTCCCCCAAATTCAAAAGACAAAAAGCGCCCCCTAAGGTTCTGGAGGGCGCTTCTTATTGTCGTTTGATTTGGTGTGTCGAGTTAGTCTAGAGCGACCAGATTCTCGGCTGCCATCTTGCCGTTGCGCTGCTCTTGCAGCTCAAACTCAACCTTTTGACCTTCGTTCAAGCCTTGCAGGCCGGAACTCTGTACGGCAGAGATGTGAACAAATGCGTCTGCACCACCCGCGTCGGGGGTGATGAAACCATAACCTTTGGTGGTGTTAAACCACTTAACAATACCGGTTGCCATGGGCACTCCTTAACTTGGCAAAACAGGGTACGCTCTGTATTCATCGCAGAGCGAAAAAGCTGCGTCGTTATAGTGGGCGTTACTTACATGCGTGTTTTGCGCAATAAGGTTAGGCCTGGCTAAGCCAACAACGACCAACGTCGGATACTAATTTTCAACATTTTTTCTCTTTTGTCTATGATTTCAAACATAATTTAAATTGAAATTTCAAGGCTAGAATGACTCTTGATCATGCCGTAGAAGCCAAAAAATGTTGGCAAATGTTTGATAATAAATGTTTTGTGAGCGGCTGTGTCCAGATCAGAATTCTTGTCCGGTTATTCCATTTATTGGGATTTTGAGCAGCGGGATGGATGCAGAGCGGTATCAAAAGCCCCTAAAAATCGCTTTATTGTTGCTTGAAAATGACATTGATCTGGCTTGTTTTGCCGCTCTGGAGGCGTAAATGGATCCGTTTTCTCGTGCAAAATTGGGATGTTCGGTTCACAATGGCCCAAGATAAATGATCAATGATGGTTTTCGCCGTTCTCATCTTAGGCACTCAGATTCAACCACCTGCAACAAGATTGAAAATATGTCATGGTGGATAACCTGAAACAAAATGATCCCGTCATTCCTGCCTTGGGACCAACCGCAGGTTTGGTTCGGAAGAACTTTCTGCTGATTTTTTTGCCGATCACGCTGTCACTGGTGCTCGTCGTGTTGTCGGTATTTTTCGTGCATGTCATTACGTCTCGTGAGGAAATCAGCAGACGGGAAAGCGACAAGATTTATCAGGCCCAAAACGGTTTTACCGAATCTTTGAATTTTGCCATTACCGATCTGAATTTTCTGATTCACAGCGATGATACGATCAGATATGCGCTAGACCCCAGCCCAGAAAACCGTCAGCGCCTGGAGCATTTATTTACTTCCTTTTCCAAAGCCAAAATGGCGTTTGGTCAGGTTCGCTTTATCGACCTGAACGGTGACGAGCGGGTACGCGTCAATTTGGTTGATCGAGTCCCCGTTGCCTCACAAGGGCCAGAGTTGCAAAATAAAAAACATCGTTATTATTTCAGAGATGCTCTCAGTTTGGCGCCGGGGCAAATTTTCATGTCCCGGCTTGATTTGAACATTGAGCACAAAAAAGTTGATGTTCCTTACAAACCGGTGATTCGTTTGGTGGCTCCCGTTGATGTGGGCGGCAAACGGTATGGCATCGTGACGGTGAGCTATCTTGCAGAAAATTTCTTGGATCGGGTGCGCCGGGTATTTGCCTCTGACGAAAGCACCGGTTTTCTTGTGAACGCGCAAGGAGCTTGGCTGATTGGCCCGCGTCGCGATCTTGAATGGTCCTTTATGTTTGATCGCAGCGATCACTTCCAAGACCTTTATCCTCAAACCTGGACCAAAGGGGTGCGCAATATTCTGGGCGATACGCCGCAAGCGACAGGTCAGTTTATCGGTTCTGAGGGCATCTTTACTCTGGCCAAGGTGTCACCGCCATCGCGGGTCGTGAGCACGGAAAATTCCGATGCCTACTGGATTTTGGCATCGCGGGTTCCGTTGGAATCTTGGTACAAAGATCAGTTTTATGAGCATATCCCGGAAGCCTCCCTTTTGGTTTTTCTGGTCTTTGTGTTGGGTTTTGGCAGCTGGCGTCTGGCCATGAACCGTGCCGCGCGTCAACATGTGGATGGGGCCTATCAGCAGCGTTTGCTTGATGCTCTTAACGAAAGTGAGCGACGCAACTCTGCGGTTGTCGAAGCTTCTGACGATGTGGTCATGACATGTACCGCAACGGGGTTTATTCGCCACGCAAATCATGCGGCGGCGCGGGTGTTTAATGTTCCGCAAATTGATTTGGTGGGGCGCGAGGTGTCGGAATTCCTCATGGAACCTGACACCATATCGCGCCGTCAGAGCGACGGAACGCGTAAACTTTTTGAACGTGAGCGCTTTGAAACATACGCTGTGCGCGGCACCGGGGAGGGGTTCCCCGCAGAAATCACGATGACCCCCATTCAAACCGAGGGCAATACCCGGTTCTCCTTGTTTATCCGCGACATCACATTGCGCCGCAGTTATGAAGAGCGTCTCAAACGCTTGGCGAATTACGACCCCCTGACGGGTTTGGCCAACCGGGTGTTGATTTTGGAACACTTAACCACCGCCCTGAAAAACAGCGACGGTCCCGAAGGTCCCTATGCCGTCATCATGGGCGATTTGGATGATTTTCGCATTGTGAACGATACGTTGGGCCATGTGATTGGCGATGAAGCTTTAAAAGAAGCGGCCGGACGTATTCACCAGCAAGCTCCTCCCGGAAGTTTGGCCGGGCGCTTTGGTGGTGATGAATTTATTTTGATCGTGCCTTGTTTCTCTGATCGCGGTGCCGCCGGCAAAGTGTGCGAAGCGATTTTGAATGCCTTTGACCGCCCGCTGGTGGTTGAAGGTCATCGCCTTTATGTTGGCATCAGCTTGGGCGTTGCCTTTGCTGAAGGGCCGACGGATACGGCTGCGAGTTTGATGCAGATGGCCGACACCGCCATGTATGCCGCTAAGGACGGTGGGCGCAACACGTTTAGAACCTTCACCAAGGACATGCACGATGCCTCCGCGCGCAGGTTGGCCATTCAGACCCGTCTGGCAGGCGCCCACGGTCGCGGCGACATTTCGTTGATGTATCAGCCCTTGATTGACGCAAAGACCCAACGCATTGTTGGCGCGGAGGCCTTGATGCGTTGGACCGATGCGGAACTGGGCAGCATCGGCCCCGATGAATTCATCCCCGTCGCCGAAAGCACCGGGTTGATTATCGAATTGGGGGGCTGGGCGTTGGATGAGGCCTGTCGCCATGCGCGGGCGTGGCGTGACATCATCCCCAACTTCCACATGGCGGTGAATTTGTCTCCGGTGCAGCTGATCGGTTCCGATGTTGCCTCAAGCGTCAAATCGGCCTTGCTCAAATACGGCTTGGAACCCAAAGCGTTGGAAATTGAAATCACCGAAGGCTTGCTGATCAAAGATCCCCTTGAAGCGGAAGTCACTTTGAACGAGCTGGCGGAAATCGGCGTGAGCATTTCCATAGATGATTTTGGCACCGGTTACTCGTCGCTGAGTTATCTGCATCGCTTCCCGTTTACGACATTGAAGATCGACCGAATGTTCGTTATGGATTTGCCTCATAACGAAGACAGTCGGTCATTGGTGACCGCTGTCTTGGCTTTGGCGCAACGCTCCAATTTAAAAGTCATCGCCGAAGGTGTGGAAGATCAAGACCAAGCCAAATGGCTGACGGAACAAGGTTGCGATATTTTACAGGGCTATTTGTTCAGCAAGCCGTTGCTTATAGATGCTTTTTCCGCACTGCTGGAAAATCGCGAACCCTCAGACGAGGGGCAGGCCATCTCGTCAAAAGGGCAACCAAATCTTAAGTTGGTTTGACCTGCGTATAGAGGTTGCCTAAGGCGCGACGGAGAACTTTGCCGCTCTGTGTGTGGGGTAAAGCCTCAACCATCACAAAATCTTTGGGCACCTTGTACGCAGCCAAACGCTCCGTCGCATAGGCCGTCAGGGCTTCGGCTGTCGGGTGTGCGGTTGGCTTGGCGACAATGAACGCAACGATGATGGAGAGATCTTCGTGCACTTGAATTTCCCCACAGGCGCATTCTTGTACGCCGGGATGATGCGCCAGAACGTCTTCGATGTCTTGCGGCGACACCCGGTAACCTTGTGCGTTCATCAAATCGTCTGCACGTCCTTGGTATTGCAGATAACCCTCATCATCAAGTAAGGCCAAATCGCCGGTGAGGAACCAGTCTTGTCGAAAGGCCGCGAGGGTTTCTGGGGCCCTGTTCCAATACCGCACCATCAAGCCTGGGTCGTCTTTGTGCAAGGCCAACAGTCCCGGTTCGCCGATGGGCATGGTTTCAAGGGAACCGTCTTCAGGGTTGAGGATGGCCACCCGGCGCCCGATTTGCGGGCGTCCGGTAAAGCCCGGTTTGATGGGCACGGAGGGCGATGAGGAGGCATAGGTCGAACATTCGCTCATCCCCAGGGCTTCGAACAGGGGTTTTCCGGTGGCCTCGATCCAATGGTTACGCACGGCTTCTGAGAGTTTTTCACCTGCCGTCAGACCGTGGCGCAAATGCGCGAAACCTTGGGAAATATGATCGGCGTATTTGAGCATTTGGCGGTACACGCTGGGCACGGCCGCAAACAACGTGGCTGAATGCTTGGCCGCCAACTTGGGCCACACGCCAGGGGCCTTGGGACCATTGTAAATCACCGTCGAGGCCCCAACCGCCCAAGGGTCCATCAAGCCTGCGCCTAAGGTGTAGGTCCAGTTGAATGCCCCGGCATGGAGCATGCGATCCGTTTCACCAAGTCCGTACCAGCCATCATACATCATGCGCCGCGCCCACACCGCGCGGTGGGCATGCAGGACGCCTTTGGGGCTTGCCGTGGCACCTGAGGTGTAGACGATGTAAGCCGGATCATCGCCATGGGTATGGGCGTAATCGACGGACTCCTCACACGCCATCAAATCGCGGATGTCGTCGTCTAAGAGTTGGGTGCAGTGTTCGGGAATGCCGTCGATTTTTAAATCCGTCGAAGCGCACAAAAAGCGTGCGCCGCAATCTTTCAGGATAAAATGGGCTTCGCGGGCAGAAAGTTGTGACGACGTCGGCACGGCGATGCCGCCTGCGGCCAAGGTGGCGAAAAAAAGCAAGGGGAAGGCGCTTTCATTGCCCAAGCGCAGCATCACCCGTTCGCCGGGTTTCAGACCCATATGCTGCAATCCGGCGGCAATGCGCGTGACCGCGTCGTCCAATTGAGCGAAGCTCCACTGCTCAGCGGGTTCCAAGGTGTCTGGATCGCTCACTAAGGTCAGCGCGGTCTTGTCGGGGTGCGTCTGGGCAGAGGTCTCTATGCAATACGCCGCCGCGTTGAAGTGCGTCGGGCAGGGCGACGGTGGGCCTAGGTCAAACAAGCTGGTGGTGAGTTTCATTACCGCTGAACTAAAGTCGCCATAGGGTTATGTTTTCGGGCTTGGTGGCGCGATCCAGCACACTGCGCACATCAATCACCACACCCTTGCCGTCGGTCAGCAGGCTCTGCACAAAGTCCCAGCCACCTTTGACATAGGACGCATGCGGCACGGCGAGGATCACCGCATCGGCAAGCCCGAGCTTGTCCATCGGGGTTAAGTCAATGGCGTATTCATGCTGGGCCTCGCTGGGCACGGCCATGGGGTCGTGGACTTTGACATTCATGGCGTAAGCCGACAGCTCTTCAATAACGTCGATGACTTTGGTGTTGCGTAAATCCGGAACGTCTTCTTTGAACGTCAGGCCCAGCACCGTAATGTTGCGACCGTTGCCGTTTTGCAGCATCAGCTTGACGGTGTGCTGGGCGATAAATGCACCCATGGAATCGTTGGTTTCGCGACCGGCTAAAATCACCTGGGGGTGCAGACCTGCCTGTTCGGCGCGGTACGTCAGGTAGTAGGGGTCAACGCCGATGCAGTGCCCACCCACCAAACCCGGTGAGAATTTCAAGAAATTCCACTTGGTTCCGGCGGCTTCCAAAACGTCCTTGGTATCGATGCCGAGGCGATCAAAAATCTGCGCCAATTCATTCATCAACGCGATGTTCAAATCGCGCTGGGTGTTTTCAATCACCTTTGCGGCCTCGGCGGTTTTGATGCTGGGGGCTTTGTGAACACCTGCCTTAACGACGGAGCCGTACACATCAGCCACCGTTTGCAAAGTGGCCTCGTCTTGGCCGGAGACCACTTTGGTGATGGTTTCAAAGCGGTGCTCTTTGTCGCCCGGGTTGATCCGTTCGGGTGAATAACCGACGGTAAAATCCGGACCGCATTTCAGGCCGGACAGTTTTTCCAATACCGGTACGCAGATTTCTTCGGTGGCACCGGGATAAACGGTGCTCTCATAAACGACGATGTCGCCTTTTTTGAGGTGTGCACCCAACGTGGTCGATGCTGAAATCAGGGGTTGCAAGTCGGGCTTGTTGGCGTCGTCAACGGGCGTCGGCACGGTGATGATGTGAAAATCGGCTTGGCTTAAATCGGCGGCATCGGTGGTGAGCAAAAGATCCACTGTGGCCAAGTCCGCATCTTCAACTTCACCGGTGATGTCATGCCCGGCTTTGAGACCTTCAATGCGCGCTTGCGAAATGTCGAGACCGACGGTGAAGCCTTGTTTGGCAAACGCCACGGCCACCGGAAGGCCGACGTAGCCCAGCCCAATCACGGAAATGCAGCGATTATGGTTCACAATGATACTCCCTTGGCGCAGTGCCCCTGATTGCGCCCCCGCGTGCGCACGTCCAGAGGCATTGCCTTGTCTAAACGCAAGGCACACAGGGTGCAATACCTTATGCGTAAATTTTGCGGGCGAAGACAGTCAATTATTGGCAGTCACTGGGCGTTTCGGGCATGGTCACCCCCCAAAAGGCAGCGTCAAAATCAGCTTCTAGGGGCAGTCCGGCCAAAAAGTTGATGCCGGTGCGGGTTTGAATGGTTTTGAGCGTGCTCACCGACTCGACCCAGGTCTTGCGTTTGCCGTAATCATTCCAGCGAAACAGCGATGCCAGCACCTTATAGGGCTGCCCCGTTTCGGGAGCGGCTACAATGATTTTGTAAAAGCACGTCGGCACGGTGGGGGCGTTGGGGGCCTTCCCAGTTGTGGGGCCTTCGGTGACGTTCTCGGTTTGTGGATCGTCTTCATTTGTTCCGTAGACGCCCGAATAAACCCACATGGGCATGTTTTTCGTGGCAACGTAGGTGCGAAAGGCCTCTTCTTCGCCCAGCCAGGTTCCGGCGTTGAAAGTTTGTTTTTGCGGCACCACGTTGGAAAAATGGAAGGTTGTATCGTAGGCAGCCTTGCTCCAGCTCATGTCATTGGCGGGCACGATGTGTCCACGGGCATAGACGGACCGGACGTAACTTCTGTCGATGGCTTGAAGATCGACTTCGATGGCTTCGTCGGGGGTGAATCTGGGCCGCTTCTGAACGCCTGAATTGGCTTTGATTTGCGCCATCAAGTCGGGCGTCAGCTTATGCACGGTCCAGGTGGGCGTTTTGCGCGTCGTGTCATAGCGGATGGCGAACAGGGACTGTCCATCGGCCCGCTTGCACAAATCTTGGATGGTTTGCGATTTTGCCTCGGACACGTGGGCTTGGGGCACACTGTCGCCGGGGAACTGGTCCCGACACGCGGTGAAGGGGGCAGGTGCGTTCTCAATGCCAAAAGCCAACTCAGCAGCACCAAAAGCCTGATGGTTCAAAGCCATGGCGCTTATGCAAACGCCTATACATGCCATCAAGGTGGTGCATTTCATGGGCGTGTATCCAAATGCGGGCAATCGCGAATCTATACAAATTATACGTGCATTGAGGAAGGATGCAATAAGAAGCTGTAATGTGAATTCAATGCAATCTGGTAACCGAAGGGCTGATGGTGCTATCAAGGGGGCGATGATCCCCTTGTCGAAAAGGCCCACCCATGGCGCAAAAACGCCCAAATAACAGCTCTGGTCGAGGTTCGCGCGATCCCCGTGCCTCTCAACACCGCTCTTCTGGGCGCGATGGTTATCGGGGAAAGCCGGGAGGCAAGCCCGGCCTGGCCCCGGTATCCAAGCCGCTTTCTGAGCCCAAAGGGCTGCTGGAGGCGGGGCTTTACGTCATCGCCACGCCCATCGGCAATTTGGGTGACATCACCTTTCGCGCCGTGGAAACGCTGAAAGCCTTGGACGCTTTGGGCTGTGAAGACACCCGTGTCAGTTCCAAGTTGCTCAGTCATTTGGGCATCGAAAAGCCGCATCCGACGTTTTCGTGCCACGAACACAATGAAGATCGTACCGTGAGCCGCATCCGCAGCTTGATCGACGAAGGCCGCGCCGTGGGTTTGATCTCCGACGCGGGTTTGCCGGGGATTTCCGATCCCGGCTACCGGGTGATCAGCACCTTGTTGGATGAAGGCGTAAAGGTCGAAGTTCTGCCCGGCGCCAATGCCGCGACCATGGCGTTGGTGGCCAGCGGTTTGCCCACCTCCAGTTTCACCTTCCTGGGCTTTGCTTCGCGCAAGTCGGGCAAGCGCAAAAAGATGTTGGAAGCGGAGCGCGATGCGGAACACACCCTCATTGTTTATGAAAGCCCACACCGCATCGGCGCTTTTTTGGCCGATGCCTTAGAGGTGTTGGGCGACCGCAAGGCGGTGGTGGCCCTGGAGCTGACCAAGATGTTTGAACGCTATCACCGCGGCCCGCTGTCGCAGTTGGTCGAAGAATTTTCCGAAGACAAACCCAAGGGCGAAATCACCGTGTTGATCGAAGGCGTCAGCCGTAAATCCAAACGCGACGAGGATGACGGGGACGACGATTGATGGCACGTCCGGGCAAGTTCGGCGGCGCTGGAAGGGCCAGCCCGCGCAAAATCTATCTGGGACGTCTGGCCAAAATTTTTGGCGTGCGCGAAGCCCTTGCCGAACAACTGGCGTCCATACAATTGCACAGCTCAATCCGTATCAACGCCTTGTCGCCGCTCAGCGAAGCCGAGATTTTGGCAAAGTTAGCCGCGTTCGGTGCAGAGTTGGACCCGATTGCGTGGTGCCCCGGCGCGTATCATTTGCTCAGCGACAAACGCACCTTGGCGGAAGATGAACTGTTTCAAGCCGGTCATATCTATATCCAAAACGCGTCCAGCCTGATTCCGGCCCTGGCGATGAACCCGCAAGCGGGGGAGCGCATTTTGGACGTCTGCGCTGCGCCCGGGGGCAAGACCTCGCACATTCAGGCCTTGGCGGGTGGGGGCGCAGACATCATCGCCAACGACGCCATGAAGCCGCGCCTGAAAAAATTGGAAGAAGTACTCACCACCTTTCATGTGGATCATGCCCAAATCACCAATTTTGAAGGCCAGTTCATCGACCGTCATGTGGAAGGCCAGTTTGATCGCATATTGCTCGACGCCCAATGCAGCGGCGAAGGCATGCTGGATTTAAGCCGCTCCGACGCGCTGCGCTATTGGTCGGTGGAACGCGTCATCAAGATGAGCTACTTGCAGCAAAAAATGCTCACCGCAGCGTGGAAGGTTCTCAAGCCCGGCGGGGTGCTGATCTACTCCACCTGCACGTTTGGTCCGGAAGAAAACGAAGGCCCGGTGTCGCGTCATTTAAAACACAATACCGATGCGTCGGTTGAAGCCATCGATTTGGATATCCCCAACCGTGCACCCGGCTTGAAATCATGGGACGGCCAACCGTTCGACAGCCAACTCAGCCACGCGGTGCGGGTGTTGCCGTCAAAGTATCTGGAAGGTTTTTTTGTCTGCCGACTGCGCAAGGCTGAAGCTGAGAAGCCACTCCCTTGATCGTTTGTGCCAATCCAACCTCACCGATTTTGGCTCGATTTAATTGCAGCTCGCACCCTGTTCGATCCAGCGCATCAGCAGCAGCGTGTTGGGGTGGTCGGCGGGCGAGCCTGGATCGGTGCCCGGCGGCATGCGGCTGGTGGTGAGGCGCTGGTACAGCGGACTGGCATCGGCGTTGGACGGTACGACGATGGGCAGGCCCGGAAGATTTTGTTTTTTGCGAGTTTTGGAAAACGCCCCGGTCATGATGGCGTCATAGGAGGTCAGGTTCACTTCGTTGAAGCTGGGCGGGTCGCGAAACGATTTGTGACATTCGGTGCAGGCGGTTTCAGATCCAAACGCGACGGGGTCGGCAAACAAGGGCAACACCTTGGTGGTGAAGTTTTCGTCATTCGGTGCACCTGCGTTGATCCAGTCTTTAATGGCGACGATGCTGTCTGTATCGACGGGGGCGAAAAAGGGCGTGCCCAGGGGCATGCGGTTGTTGCGAATGCGTTGGATCAAATGGCTTTGAAAGGGCTCGCCCTTGATCACGATGGGGTTGGCCGGGGCCTCCGTCGCGCCCAGCAAGATGCCTTCGCAGCTCGACAGATTGAGACCGCGATAGCTTTTCAATTGATCGTTCGAACTGTGACACACGATGCACGCCGGGCCTTCGCCAAACGCATTGGGGGTGCGCATCAACGTTGCCACGTAGTCATAGGTAATGGGAATGTCGCGTTGCAGAACCAAGGCCTCAACCACGGCATTGTCACCATGAATGTTCAGCGTTCCCAGCTTCATGTCCAAATACATTTGGTGGGTGACGCTGGTGGGCGGCGGGCTATGGGGATTGGGGGGCGGCGTTTGCTGGGCAGCGGTTGAACCCAGCGCCAAGGTAAACGTTAAGGCAAAGGCCCAAACGGCTAAGGGTATGCCTTTTAATGGACGGGCTATGGCGACGTTGGCAGCTTTGCCGTTCCGTATGATGTTTTTTGTTTTAAGCATTGTTTGTTTCCCCCTTAAACCGGATGGGTTTCGTTCCCCATGAAAGTACTCATAAGCCTATCAAATGCCCATCGTAAGCGAAATAAGTTTATCGCTGCATATTTAGAGCCTACTCAGAAACTCTAATTAATTGAAAACAATAGATGAATCACTAATTTTATCTGATATAATGCACGTTATTCGGCCCCAATCAGATGAAA
>JGI10211J34971_10004601_pt1 | contig 10931 bp, 10 predicted proteins | sample Etolagsediment_FD_34971 | JGI IMG/M metagenome (IMG submission 34971)
CAAGACACATAGAGTGTCTCGTGAAATAAGTATTATACGAAATCCACTTTTACTAAGTGATGCTTAAGTCCTAGTTCTTCTTTAGAACAACCAAGAGCTAAACCAACCATTTGTTGCATATGAAGTACTGGAAGTGAAACGTCACGTCCTATAGCTTCTGATGCATGGTGTGTTTGCGTATCAAGTTTAAGATGACATAGTGGGCATGGAGTCACCATCCAATCCGCATTACCATCCATTGCACCTGCAATTGCTTTACCAGTTAAAACAGCTGCAGTTTTTGGAGCTTGAAGTTCTGCGTGGAATCCACAACATTTGTTTTTTTCTTCATAATCCACATTCAGTCCACCACAAGCAATGATTAAATCATCAAGTGAGTTTGGATTGTAAGGGTTCTCTGGTGTATCATGTGTTTCATTTTGAAGCTCAGAAGGACGGATGTTGTGACAACCATAAAAAGGTGCAATATTGAACTGACTTAATGGTGTTACAACCATTTCTTTAAGTTTATCAAGACCAAAATCATCGATTATTGCATATAAAAAGTGAGTAATTTTAGAAGTACCTTTGTATTCAAGTCCAACTTCAGCTAATTTTTCATTTACTCTTGCCTTAAGATCTGCATTTTCATCTAAACGATGTTTTGTCATTGCCGTGTTTAATTGACAAGTATTGCAGATAGTAACCATAGTTAAACCATGTTTTTCTGCGTATGCAATATTTCTAGCATTTAATACTAAAGATAAAAAGTCATCATAATCTTGTAAGTGAGATGCTCCACAACATGAAGCTTCAGTAAGTTCTACAAGTTCAATGTCTAGTTTATCTGCAATTGCCATCGTTGACATCATTTGTTCTGGTGTACTTTGTTTTGCTGTACATCCTGTAAAAAGTGCATATTTTAATTTTGCCATAATTATTTGTCTCCTTTTCCAAAGAAGTGAATTCTTTGAAAAATTCCCTTCACTAAAGCTTCGCCTGTTGGCGAGAATAAAAATTTCATTTTAACTCCTAGAACTTCGCAGTAGAAGATGATTCTACAAGCTTTTTAATTTCATCAAGGTTATCTGATTTTGTGATTCCCCATGGTGGAACTATCTTACCTTTCATAAACATTTTCGCAGCAACTGGAATGTGTTTAACGATAGAAGGACCTTCGGAATATAAAACTAGTCCACCCTCATCAAGTACACCATTTTTAGCGATTGAATGTTTAAATCCAACTGCATGACGTGTTGCAACATTTGAAGTTGCTACACCTTCTTTAAATAGCATATTGTGAAGTTTCGTAATTTTATCAATTGGGTTAACATCTTTAGGACAAGCTTCTTGACATTCAAAACACTTAACACAGTCCCAAAGACCTTGTTTTTCTTCATGAAGAACTTGAAGTCTCTCTGTATGTGCATCATCACGAACATCAGCCTCAAATCTATAGGCTTTAGCAAATGCTGCTGGACCAAAGAAGTCCTCATTTATTTCAACAACAGGACAAGCATAGTGACAAGAACCACATTGAATACATAAGTCAGCTTCATTTAGCTCTTCAGCTTCTTCTGGTGTAACTAAATGTTCATGTTCTGGATGCTCTTCTACATCGGAGATTAAATAAGGCTTAACAGCATCGTGTTTTTCCCAAAAATCACCTTTGTCAATAATCATGTCTTTAATAGCTCTTTTGATGCTTAATGGCTCTATAGTTAATTCATTTCCAAAAAGCTCTGTCATACTGCTCATGCTTTGTTTACAAGCAAGAGTAGCTTTACCATTTACTTTTATTGAACATGCTCCACAGATTCCATGACGACAGCTGCGACGGTAAGAAAAACTACCATCGTGATCCCATTTAATTCTATTTAAAATATCTAAAACAACTTCTTCTGAAGTTACTTCCATGTCATAGTTCTCATAGTATGGAAGATAATCTACATCAGCATTAAAACGAAATACCTTGAAGTTTACTTTTTGTGTAGTGATTGTATGTGTACTCATAAGTTCTTCTCCCTTGCCTAGTATGTTCTAGCTTTAAGTTCATGTTTGCCAAGTACGACATCCATGTAATCAAGCGAAATTTCACCATTTTCATCCATATAGGCCATAGTGTGTTTTAAAAACTTTTCATCATCGCGTGTATCAAAGTCTTCTCTAAAGTGTGCTCCACGACTTTCGTTTCTTGCAACAGCACTCTCTACAATAAATAAAGAATAATCAAGCATATGACCAAACTCTATAGCTTCTTGCAGTTCTGTATTNAATACTGTAGATTTATCTTTAATTCTTATGTTGAGATATTTTTTACGAAGTTGCTTNATTGTTTTAATAGCAATATCTAAAGTAGTTTTACTTCTGAATGCTCCAGCATTTGCTGTCATGCATTGTTGAAGTTCTTCTCTTAANTCAGTCACTGTTTCANAACCATTGTTTCCTATAACNAAAGCAATTTCATCAAGTGCAGTTTGAGCATCTTCNTCTGTTGCAGTTCTTAGTTTAATAGTATCTATATCTGCAACCATTGTTTTACCAACGAATCTACCAAANAGTAAGGCTTCAAGTACTGAGTTCGCACCAAGACGATTTGCACCATGAACTGATACACAAGCACATTCACCAGCAGCATAGAAACCTTCTATAAACTCAGTATTATTCTTACGAGCACGACCTGCAATATCTACTGGAATTCCACCCATAGAGTAATGCGCAGTAGCTGAAATTAAAATAGGTTCTTTAATCATATCAAGACCTAAGAAAGTGATGGCTAGTTCACGAAGTTCAGGAAGTTTTGCCATAATAAGATCTTTTCCTAAATGTGTTACATTTAGAAACACTGCATCTTTTCTAGGACCAACTCCTCGACCCTCGCGTATCTCATTAAGAATGGCGCGAGCTACAACATCACGTGATGCAAGTTCCATTGCATTTGGAGCATATTTCTCCATAAATCTTTTACCCTCAGAGTTGAAAAGTTGTCCACCTTCACCACGAGCAGCCTCAGAGATTAAAACACCATTTCCAGACAATCCAGATGGATGAAATTGTACAAATTCCATATCTTCAAGAGGAAGACCATGACGGGCAACAATACTTAAACCATCACCTGTGTTTGCATGTGCATTAGAATTGATTTTAAAAGATCTTGCATAACCACCAGTTGCGAACATTACTGATTTTGCATTAAAGATCACAGTTTGCATATCTCTAATGTTAAAAGCTACGACACCAGATACTTTTCCATCTTTATAGATAATATCTGCTGCATACCATTCATCCCAAAACTTAACACCAGCACGGTGTGCTTGCTCATAAATAGTTTGAAGTAAAGTTAAACCTGTTCTGTCTTTTGCAAAACATGCACGTGGTGAAGATTGACCGCCAAAAGGGCGTTGTGCAATCTTTCCATCTGGTGTACGACTAAATGCAGCACCCATTCTTTCAGCCCATCTAATGGTTTCAGGGGCTTTTTGACACATAAACTCAACAGCATCCTGGTCAGCTAGATAATCACTTCCCTTTACTGTATCAAATTCATGAAGTTCTATGCTGTCTGCATCACTAAATGCAGCATTAATACCACCTTGTGCTGCTCCAGAATGACTTCTTAGGGGGTGTAACTTTGTAATTACAGCAACTTTTTTTCCTGCATTTTGCAACTCTCTCGCTGCTGCACATCCCGCAAGACCTGCACCAACAATTATCGCATCGTAAGTATAAATTGGAATACTCATTAAACTTCCTTCTAATTTTAGAACTTAAAATAATGCTGATTATATCGTGTCTAGACTTTAGCAAGGTTAAAAGATAAATATATGCAGATGAAGTTTTTGATTGTTACTATATGAGACACTCAAGTTTATCTCAATATACTAACAAGGTCTTAAGGGCGGATTTATTTAGGAATATCTTTGATTTGTATCATTCGGTTATAACCTAGCTCTTTTGCATATTCTAGTAACTCTTTAGCTTTTCTTAGTGATTCATCTAGTTGTGCATTATTAGCATTATGTATAAAGCCTCCAGTCATTGTGATGTTGACATGTTTATTTTCTGGACTAAGAAACTTTATCTCTGAAATACTTTGACGTACAAGGTCTGTATGTTTAAAAAGTTTATCTTTTGATGAGCGTAAAAATATAAGAGTGAATTGATTATAATCAGTTCTAGCAATAATATCATTAGCTTGTTGGTAAAGTGAAATTGTATAAGCTACTTTTTTAAGAATTTCTTGCGTAAACTCTGGTGTAAATGTTCTTTTTGACTTTGTAAAGTTGTCAATTTCTAAAACGCTAAAGGAAGAAAAGTTACTGTCTGTGATCCCTTTTCTATTTGAATAAGCGTATAGCATACCCTTATTGTTGCTTATTCCAGTGATGCTGTCTATCATTGTTGGATTATCAGCTATTTGAGTTTTTCTATTCATGCGTAACAAAATAGCATCTACTTCCTGGGTAAATATAGGGGTGTTTTTACCTGTATGCGCTGCATATAAAGATAAAATATCATTATATATTTTTGTTAATCTTATTTTGTACCAGAATGTTATAAAAATCAGTAATATAAGTGAAGCAAGAAATATTTTACTAAAAATATTAAATCGATCATTATCGTATTGAATATTTTTAAAAATCATTGTATCAATAGATGAATCAATCATTGCGTATGTGTGCTTAATAGAAGTGAGTGTTTTTTGAATTTGTTTGTTTTTTTGCTCATGAGTAAAGTATTCTCTTGAGTGTGTATCGAAAAGTTTTATTAAAGATTCTAAATGTTTGAGATCTTGATTTGATTCTTCAAAATTATCGAGTATATAGTTTGCTATATAGTTGTATTGACTTTGTATATATAGTTTTTGCATTTCATGGTTAAGTTCTGCTATGTTTGCATTGTACTGCAATATATCTAGTTTATTGGATTTTTTTTCTTCATTTAGTATTTTTAACAATACACTTTTTTGATTATTGAGGTTTTTGATTTTTTCATAAGAATAATATTGTTCGATTATAAAAAGAAAACTTAAAGTGCTGAGTGTGAGGATGGTAAGCAGATATAGAATTAAATGTTTAAATATTTTATGCATAGATTGTTTCAAAATGTATCCCTAAAATGCTATAATGTAACACATTTTATATTGTTACTAATTAATGTATACTTAAGTATGCATTATAGTTAGTCGAAGGTTTTATCGGTTGAATTTAGAAAATTATTTTATTTCATTGTTTCAAAATAGGCATATTGGCGATGATGGTGCTGTCATAGACGGTTATGTATACTCTAAAGATGCTTTTTTTGAGAATGTGCATTTTAAAACTTCTTGGATGAATTATTACCAAATAGCATCCAAGTCAATGTTTGTAAATATTTCAGATGCTATTGCTATGAACGCAAGTCCCAAGTATGCACTTTTGAGTGTTGCTATGCCAAATTATATTTCAAAGCATGAAATGAAAGACTTAGCTGATGGATTTAAAGATGTTGCAGCCAAGTTTGGAATAGAAATAATAGGTGGAGATACTATTAGTAATACTAAATTAGACATTACTGTTACAATTATTTCTACGGTTAAAAAGCCATTGCTGAGAAATACTGCAAGGATGGGTGAAGTACTTGCTTATACTGGGGAACTTGGAAAATCTGCTAAAGATTTAAAAAGATTACTTGCAGGTGGAAAGATACACAAACATTCAAAATTTGTAGATATACAATTACGAGAGACATTTGTAAAAAATACACAAAGGTTTTTAACAGCAGGAATGGATATATCTGATGGCTTATTGAGTGATTTAAAGAAATTGTCTCAAGCAAGTAAAATAGGATATAAATTTTCTCGTCGCATAGGAAAAAATATTGGCTGCAGTGGTGAAGAATATGAGATGCTTATTTCATTTTCACCAAGAGATATTAAAACTCTTAAAAGAAGGGCAACTCAAAGTAGAACTTCTTTGAATATTTTTGCACGTGCAACTAGAAATAGATATATAAATAGATGTAAATCACATCATTTTAAAAGGTAAGAAATGGATAGATTTTATTCGCTTGGACATTCTAGTATTGACTTTAGGTTCAAGCAAACTGCCCGCGATTTCGTTGTTGAAGAGATACCTCTTTATGAGTTTTCTGGGGACGGTGAACATTTAGTAATGTTTGTACGTAAAAAAAATATTTCTACAATGGAGATGGTGGGTGTATTTGCAAGATACTTAGGAATTAAAAATCGCGATATTGGTTATGCAGGCCTTAAAGACAAGCACGCAATGACAAAACAGTATGTATCTATACATAAACAACACGAAGAGGCTCTTGAAAAATTTGAACATGAAAGTATTAAGATCCTTTCAAAAGTGTACCATAACAACAAAATTAGAATAGGTCATCTCAGAGGAAACCGCTTTTATATAAAACTTAAAAAAGTAAATCCTACAAGTGCAATTAAAATAGATGAAGCGCTTAAAAATATATCTGAATATGGTATGCCAAATTATTTTGGTTATCAAAGATTTGGGAATGATGGAGACAATCATATAGATGGCGAAAAGATTGCTAAGGGTGAAAAAAAAGAACGTAATCCTAAGATTAAAAAACTTCTTATAAATGCATATCAAAGTCATCTTTTTAATATGTGGTTGAGTCGCCGTTTAGAAATAAATACACTTGTGTCAAATTTTCAAGCAATAGAACTAGAATCATTATTAAATATACCTCTTGAGCAGATAAAAAAACTTAAAACACAAAAGCATCCTTTTAAGGTAATGTTAGGCGATATTATGGAGCACTATCCACATGGAAGACTTTTTGACTTTGATGGGAGCGATGAGGATCTAGAGCGCTTTAATTCTCGAAGTATATCTGTAACAGGCTTGTTATGTGGAAGTAAAGTTAAAACTTCAAGCGATACAGCGGGTATAATTGAAAAAACTTTTAATGACACAATTAACGCAGATGGAGCTAGAAGATATGCTTGGGTATATCCAACAGAAGTTGAAGGTAGATTCAATCAAGTTGAAGCACAGTATGAACTTAATTTTACACTTCCAAAAGGTTCATATGCAACAGTTCTTATCGAAGAGCTTGCAAAGAAAAAAATTAACTAGGAAAAATTAGAAAAATGCAAAAAAGACATATAACATCATTCATCTCACAAAATTTTGGAAAATTCGCAAATAAAGAGTTTCCAACATGGTTTCAAAAAATTGTAAACAGTTCTTATGTTGGTATTATGGATTTAGATATGAGTGAATTTCATGCTCCGAGTACATATAAAAGCTTAAACGCTTTGTTTACAAGAAGCTTACGTGAAGATAGAAAGTTTTCTCTTGATGGAAGTGACTTTATTTCACCATGTGATTCTTACATATCTGAATGTGGAACTATGACTGATGATTATGCGCTTCAGATTAAAGGGATGCGTTATAAGTGTGATGACTTTATTGGAGATGAGTTTACTCAAGAAGAGAAAGATGTGGTTTATAATGGTACATTTGTAAACTTTTATCTTTCTCCAAAAGATTACCATCGCTACCATATTCCAACAAATTTAAAAGTACTGAAGGCTGTGCATATTCCAGGAAAGTTTTATCCGGTAAATATAGCATCATTAAACAAAAGATTAAATCTCTTCATAGAAAATGAGAGAGTGGTTATTCACTGTGAAACCACTTCAGGAAAGAAATTTTTTATGGTGCTTGTTAGTGCTCTAAATGTTGGTGTTATGCAAGTCTCATTTGAACCTAAAATTCAAACAAATGCTGTTGCTACTTTACCTCAAGCTTATGAATTTGAAGATTTGTATCTTAATAAGGGTGATGACTTTGGATGTTTTGAAATGGGATCAACTATTATAGTTATTGCTGAGCCTGATACTTTAGAGTTAAATGTTAAAGCAGGTAATCACGTTAAGTATGCACAAACAATTGCAAAAATAAGCTAACAAGGTAAGAAAATTAACTTGAAAGATTCTCAAGAGTATATTTTTAAGCTTTTTCAAGATAGGGTATTATTTGAGAAAGAAGTACTTAATATTCATAATAACAAAGAAAGAAAAGAAGTTTTATTTATTTTAGCAGATTCCCTTTTTAAAGATACATTAAAAGAGCATATCAATTTTATGTATATAAAAAATGTATCAGACTTTACGCTAAAACAAATTGTAAATATCTTGTTTAAAGAAATTGCGAATGAATGGATTGATTATGCTATGGATGACTTAAAGCTATCTAAAACTAAAGCTTTAAAAGAGCTACAACTTGGAGAAAGAATTAAGTTTACAAAGATTTTATCTCAAGATTATTACAAGGCTTTAAGAGAATATATTTTTGAAAAAGTTGCAGATAGTTTTATTGACTTACTTGTATTTAATTCTCAGGAAAACACTAAGAGTGTATTTATAAATTCAGTTATAAATAGTGACCTTTTTCCTGGGAGAAGAATATTAAATTTTAATAGTTCTGATCAATTATGTAAGGCTGCAAAAAGAGCAAAAGACTTAAAGAACGAAAGCTTAAAAAGCCTTAAAGAGCGTGTGTATGAGATTGAAAAAGGAAGATCCCGATTAAATATTCCTAAAGTTAAAAGAGATGAATTTGCTGAAGTGCTAGGGGTTCATAAAAAGAAAATATTTGATATAGAGAAACTAAAACTTGAAAGTTTTGATGAGACACTTTTAAATGTAAAAAAAGCTCTCATAGGTACATTGAAGAAAAAAGATTAAATATTTAAGACTTCTTTTATTTGTTTAGAACCTGTAGCTTTACTAGTAGTTTTCCATCCTCTTGATAGATTTCAATTTTTGTATTTATTGCGAACTCTTCTTTTTGTAAGACCCCTTGTACTGAATGAAGTACATGAGCAAAGTTTTGGAACATGGGCGCAACAATGTAGTCAATATGGTCTTTTTGCAGTAATACAGCCAAACTATGAACAGTACAATAGTAAACACTTTTGTTGATGGATCTTTGTATGATGTAGTCATGCATAATATTAATATTATTGTGAAGAGCTTTTTTATCCTCATCTGTAAGTACATTGCTTTGGTGTGTACGTTCTAGATTATGTTCTATTTCTTCTTCAGCAGAATGGTTGTTTTTTTGTATTAATGTATCTAAGTTTGGACAGTAGCGTCGTAGTTCTCGTATAAGTTCGTCATTTGGAAGTCTGGATGTATCAGCGTCATATTTATAAACTCTGCTTTCGTGATAATCATGGCTAAGAGCTTTTAGGAGTTGAACCACAATATTTAGATAAATAAATTTGTCTTCTTTATTGTTATCAAATTCAATACCGGTGTGAGAAATAATAGGCTTAGGGCCAACATACTTGAGTTCCATAATAAATCCTTATTATTGTTAGTATGTTGTTATATCGGTAGTTAGTTCTTAAACATTAAATCTAAAGTGCATAACATCGCCATCTTGCACTATATATTCTTTACCTTCTAGTCTCATTTTTCCTGCTTCTTTAGCTTTTCCTTCACCGCCACATTCTATGTAGTCGTTATAAGCAATAACTTCTGCACGGATGAAACCTTTTTCAAAATCGTTATGAATTGCAGCAGCTGCACGTGGAGCAGTTGAATTTTGTTTGATAGTCCATGCCCGAACTTCTTTAACACCAGCGGTAAAGTAACTCATTAAACCAAGCTTATGAAAACCTTTATGGATTATTTGCTCAAGTCCTGATTCTTCAACACCAAGGTCTGTTAAGAACTCTTGTGCTTCATCTTCTTCTAAACCGATTAACTCTTCTTCAACCTTTGCGCACAATTTGATAAGTTCACAGTTGTTTTTTTCAGCATGCTCTTTAAGTACTATTACATAGTCATTATCTTCCAAGAGACCGTCTTCATCTGTGTTGGCACCATACATAATTTCTTTATCAGTTAAAAATCTTACTTCATTGTTGAGTTGTTTATACTCATCAGTGTCAGTCTGTGGGAAGTTTCTTGCTAAGTTTCCATCGCCAAGGTACTCTAAAAGTTCATTCGCCATATCTAATACAGCTTGTACTTTTTTATCTGCTTTGGCTTGTTTTTTTAGTCTTTCAATTCTGTTAGCTAAAACTTCAATGTCAGCTAAAATAAGTTCACCTTCAATGATTTCAACATCACGAAGAGGGTCTATACTTCCTTCATTATGAACAATGTTTTCATCATCGAAACATCTAACGATTTGTAGTATAACTTCCGTTTCTCGGATATTAGACAAAAACTTGTTTCCAAGTCCTTCACCTTTACTCGCACCCTTAACAAGTCCTGCAATATCAACAAAGTCCAGTGTAGAGTACTGAATTCTCTCTGGATTTACAATCTTAGCTAACTCAGCTAATCTCTTGTCTGGAACAGGAACTACTGCTTTGTTTGGTTCGATTGTACAAAAAGGGTAATTAGCCGCTTCTGCATTTTGTGCTTTTGTTAGTGCATTGAAAGTTGTTGATTTACCTACATTTGGAAGTCCGACGAGACCGATTGCTAAACCCATAAAAAACCTTTTATATTTGTATAATAATCGCGATTATATCCAAAAGTTACTTTATTTTTGTAGCATCTGTAGTTGTTCATCTTTCATAATTTGGATTTTATTTTCAACCATATCTGGTTTTACTATCATCATAGTTCCTTTAGCTAAACTAAATACTCCATAAGCGATAACTAAAATAGAAGCGATACTTAGAGCAGTTTTTTTGAATGAGCTTTTTTGGATGATACTTGCGATAAATCCAAAGGTAAACAGTGTTGGTATAGTAGCGAGGCCAAAGACAGCCATAACAAGCATTCCAGAAGTCATAGAGCCACTTGCTAATGCAAAGGTACCAAAAATATATACAAGTCCACAAGGGATTAAGCCGTTGAGTATTCCTAGACCGTAAAAACTTGGTAATGATTTTGAGTGAATAAGTTTACGAAACACTATTCCATAGATTTTAAATCGTGAGATATTTACTTCTAG
>JGI10211J34971_10004602_pt1 | contig 10931 bp, 11 predicted proteins | sample Etolagsediment_FD_34971 | JGI IMG/M metagenome (IMG submission 34971)
AATTAAAGCTTATGGTATGTACCCTTTTAGAATTGTTGAAGTTGATAGAGGGGTGTTTAAAATGGTTCCTGTTAATTGGATTATGTGAGGTGCTATGAAAAAGACACATGAACAAATGATAGTGAAGGGAAAAGAAAGGAAGCATACGAACAAGGTAGTGGTGCTTGTGAGTGGAGGGGCGGATTCAGCAGCTACAGTTTTGAAATTAAGTGAGATGGGATATAAAGTGTGTGGGTTGTTTATAGATTATGGTCAACCTAACCTGTTAGTAGAGGAGTATTGTGTGAAGTTGTGGGTTAAGCCTTTGTTTACATTGGATTCTGTTTCATTGTCGAATGATGTTCGTAAGATGTTAGATATGAGAAGAAAAGCACAAAATGATGAAGATGCGTTTGTTCCGTTTAGAAATACTTTGTTTATGGTTTTGGCAGCAATGCATGCTAATGTAGTGGATGCTGATGGTATATCCATTGGTTTAATGAAGGAAGATGCAGGAGTATTCCCAGACTCCAATTGGGTGCATCATAAAATGTTGTCAGAGTTAGTTTCTTACTCTGGAGCAAGGACTTATGAGATGTTTTTACCAATTAAAGATTGTTCCAAAAAGGAAGTGATGAAGATCTGTGAGGATGGAGGGTTGAAAACAGTGAGTTGTTGGTCAGCAAAATTGGAGGAGACGGATGGTGGAACAAACATTACCGTGTGCGGGACTTGTGCTCAATGTAAGGAAAGGTCAGTGGCAGAAGAGTGATAAATATAAGTGGTATGTTGTATCCTTGAGTTATAGTGAAGCGTACAAAGTTAAATTAATGTTAGAAGAAGGAGTGAAGATATTAGGGATTCAAGATAGTTTTGATAGATTTGTAGTGTTGGCAAGTCATAAGCATGATGGATTATTTGTAGGAGGAATTTTATCGGGTTATGCATTAATAAGATGTAAAATAACATCAGAACTATATTATTTATTGACATGTATTCCTCAAGTGTATGGAATACTAGAAGCACATAATCATGAAAAGAATAAAGTAACACCTATAGAGAAGCTATTGAGTGAAGTTTCTGAGGGAGATGTAAACACACTGTTTAATGCTATTCTTCAGAAGCCAAAGGAAGGGTTGTGGGTGGAGGTTGGCTCAGAGGTTAAGGTTAAGGAAGGACCTTTTTCAGGGTTTAAAGGGAGGGTTCTATCTTTTATAAAGAAGAGAGCTTGTATAGAAGTGTATATAATGGGTAGGACAGTGAAGGCTAACATTGATTTAGAGAATTTGGAGAGATTATGAGGTGGTTATTGGTTGGATGTGGTGTTCAGGGTGAAAGATGGAAAAAGAGATTAGGAAATAAGTGTGTGGGTGTAGTAGATGTGAGGCCTGTTGATGTAGATACTTATAGGTTTTGGTCTGTACAAGATGCAGTAAAAAGTGGGTTGGATTTTGATGTGGCATTGGTAGCAGTATCTTCAGAGCATCATTTTAGTTTGTCTCATTTTCTATTAGAAAGTGGTAAACATGTTTTGTGTGAGAAGCCATTGTGTTTTACTATACAACAGTTAGAAAAATTGTTTGAGCTTTCAAAAAAGAAAAATAAGATTATAGGACAGGTATGTTTAGAGAGGTTTAATCCTAATTTACTTTCTAATATGGATGATTTGATTAAGTTAAGAGAAGTAGAGTTTATCAGGTTGGGTTTACGTCCAGATCATAGGTTTGGGGAGGGTCCAGTTTTTGATTTGGGTGTGCATGATATTGATTTATTTCTATTTTATTTTTATGGTAAGTACGTTAAGTTTAGATTTGGTTATGTAGATAAATTGGAGGATAGTAAAAGAACAATTAATGGGTTGGATTTGAGATCACCAATAGATTGTATGGTACCTCAGATATTGTTGTTTGAGGATATGGTTAAACAGGGAAACTATATAGATGGATTTGAGTTTCTTCAGTTTGAGTTGAGTACGCTTAGTATGGTGAGGCTGGAAGAGTTGAAAAAGCCACATGAGAATGTGTTTGATTTGGAAATAGATGGGTTTAAAGCCTAAGAAAGGGGGACCCCATGAAAGTATGTTATATTGTTGGAAGTCATGCTTTTAAGAGTTTTGCAAAGTTGGGAGGGTTCAAACAAGGTGTTCCTGTTTTTATTGTGAATAAGAAATGTAACACTTTAAATTTTTATAGAAGGCCTAAAGATGTGATTAATGAACTTGAAATAGGTGGTGAAATAATTGCTGTGGGAGGTGGTTCTGTTATTGATTATGGAAAGTATGTGTCATATATGAGTGGTTGTAGTTTGTTGGCAATTCCATCTATATTATCTACAGATGCAATGTTTACTGATGTATCTATTGTTAGAGCTCCACATGTACTTTATCTCAAGACTAAGAGGCCAGATGATGTGGAGTTTAATTATGACTTATTGAGTGCATCTGCGGGGAGATGGCATGCCGGTACAGGAGATGTATTATCAATTTATACAGCACTGATGAGTTGGAGGAAGAAGACAAGTTATGATGAGGATATAGCTAGGGAAGCAGAAAGAATTGCAGGAAGTTTAGTAAGACCAGACACAAAAGAAGGATTAAAGCAGTTGTTTGAATGCTTGAAGCAGGAAGTAGAATTGTGTGGTTTGGCAGGAACTTCAGAGGTTGAGGAGGGTATGGAACATGAGTTTGCCTATGCATTAGAGAGATACATAACAACTAGTGATGTTTTGCATGGGGAGTTGGTGGCAGTAGGAATGATATGTGCGGGTAGAGTGTTAGGGATGACAGATGAACAATTGATTGTGTTAAAAAGAAGGTTTGACGTTTTAGGATTGAATAGTTCTCACCGTTTTTTAAATCTATACTTACCCGAATATTTTGTCAGGTTGATTACAGGAATAGATGGCATATAATTTTGCAGTGGGTAAAACAAAAAAGAAAGCACCCAAAGAGCTAAAAAGAAAGATTCTAGAAAGGGTGGGTATGGTAGAGGGGGATGTTTTTCTTTCTATAGGGAGAAGTACGGCATTGGAGAATGCAGTTAAGTTAATTCACAGCTACACAGGGAGAGGGGTGTTATTTATAAGTGGTTGTTATTATGGTCGTACTTGTATGGCATCACAGGTTGGGGGAAGGGAATTGTGTTATAGTTGTGACAGTTTTGAAGTAATAGAACCCAAGTTTTTAGAGATTGAGAAGTATATGGAGAGGTATAGAGCAATTATGGGAGGGGTGGTAGTTCAGCCTTACATTAGTGGAGAAGAAATTGAAGGCATGTTTTTAAGGGGTATTAATGAATCTTGTAGAGATAATGGTATGTTGTTTGTTGATGATGAGACAGAGAGTGGGGATCCGGAGAATTGGAAAAATGATGAGATGGATCCAGATATGTTATTGTTAGGAAGTAGTATAGTGTATGATATGTTCCCGGTTGAAGCTTTAGTTGTACGATCAGCTTTAAAGGTAGATTTGAAAGAAGAAGAATTACATCCAGAAATCTTTGAGATTGTAGAGGATGCTTTGTTTTCAACTAAAGAAAGGAGTAGAAAGTAAATGGATGTTTGTGATATAAGTAGTAGAAAAGGTGGGGCTATGTTTATTCCAGTGATGCATCAACTGCCCATAGCCATACAGAATAAGGCTAAAAGTTATGAGTGGTGGCGTGATGATAGTGATTATTTTCAATATCCAGTCGGGTTACATGCAGTTAGTTCTTTGTTTTCTGATCCTCTAAAGAATTTGGATATTGCGAATAAAACATATGCTGAGAATATGAATTGGAGAGAGAAGAAAGGGTTTCCGCCAAAGGATAGAGCCTTTTTAGTGGGTGATAGTGGCGGTTTTTTATTGTTCAAACACAGGCAAGAATTACAGGATGGTAAGTCAGGTTTTGGCTATGATTCAATGTCTTATGAAGATATGTTGCAGAGTTTAAAGGCAAGGGCTGCTTGGGTTGATCCATCTAAAGTTTTGAAATGGATGGAAGCTAATTGTAATATAGGATTCACTTTGGACTTACCACCATTTGGATCTATGACAAAATTAGGGGATTTGTTTAAGCAGTCTGCTGATTTTACTTATCACAATAATAAGGTGTTTAAAGAGGTTAGGGATGATCCAGATTTTAGGATTTATAGTGTAATACATGGTGATACAATTGCAGAGTTAGATTACTGGTGGAATATGATGGAAGAATTTAAGTTTGAAGGGTATGCGGCATCATGCTTCTCTAGGGGCGATGCAATGAGTCAGGCATATATTCTGATGTATTTGTATAATAAAGGAGTAAGAAAAAATGTACATTTGTTTGGAATTGGGAACATAAATGTAATTGTGATGCTTTCTTATATATCAAATTGGATTGAGAATCTAACATTTGATAGTTTTACAATTGGTCAGGGTTTGACATATAGAACTTATAAAATGTTGATACATAAAGTTGGATTGAGGTTTGGTGATATTTTTGAGGAGGAAAATGGTGGGTTGGAGGCACTTCCGTGTGATTGTCCAGTTTGCAGGGATGTAACGATAGGGGAGTTTAATAGTGAGTATGGTGGTTATAAGATGTTGTTGCATAATTTGTATGATACTGTAAGAACAACTGAGTTTTGTAATTCATTAAGAAAAGTTCCAGGCGCACTAGATGGTGTTGCAAGACAGATATGTAGTAGTGTTAATATGGGGGGAGAAGCAAGAAGTAGAGATTTGGATGTGATAAGATCATTAGAGTTTATTAAGTGTTGTATTGAGGAGGGTTTTGATTCAGCATGTAGTAAGTATCAGTTGTGGTTACAAACTGAAGATAAATTGTCAGCTCCTCATGCTTCAACAATGAGTAAGAGTTTTAAGTTTAAGTTTAAGGAGAAGGAGGAAGATAAGGAAGAGAAGAGACCTAAGAAGGGTGGAGTGAAGAAGAGAGAAGTAAAGAGGAAATCTAAGTCTAATTTTATGGATTCTATTATTCAGGAGGAAGTCAAAGTTTCGGAAATAGAAGATGTACCAGATTGTTATAAGAATTTTAATCCAGATGAGTGTGAAGAGGATTTTTGTGAAAGGTTTGTTAAATGTAGGGAAGAGTCAGGAGGTGTGAATGTCTAAAATTCAAGATTCTGTTAGGGTTATGTTGGAAGAGTTAGGAGTGGATTCAGATGATGAGAATTTTAAAGAAACTCCTGAGAGATATGAAAGGGCGATTAAAGAGTTTATTTGGCCAAAAGAGAAAAGGGAGAAAGAGTTAGATAAGATATTTAAGAAGGTGTTTAAAGATGAGTATAATGAAGTTGTGGTGTGTGGTCCAATTTATAGTACTACCTTATGTCCTCACCATTTAGTTCCTGTTAAATTGAAAACAATCATTGGGTATTTACCAAATGGTGTTTGTATTGGTGCATCAAAGTTGGTTAGACTTGTGGATATTTGTTCTCACGATTTGATATTGCAAGAGAAGTTGACTAGAGTAATTGCGGACACATTGATGAAGAGATTGGAGTTAAAGGGGTGTGCAGTTACAGTTACGGGTTCCCACGATTGTATGACAACAAGAGGTGTTAAGCAAGAGAAGGTTGTTTTTAGAAATAGAGCATTAAGGGGAGTTTTCTTGGAGGATACACCAATAAGGATGGAGTTCTTGTTTGATTCACTTTTTACTATGATGGAAGGAAAAATGTAAATGATTAGAGACTGGTATGAGGAGATATTACCAAAAGATAAGAATTTTGTTTTGGTTGACACACCTAAGAAATTCACAAGTATGACTAGAGTTTTAGATGAGCTTCCCATGTCTGCTGTAGATCTGGAGACTACGGGATTGAATACAAGAAAAGAAATGATAGTGGGTATGGGTATTGGAACCTCATTTACTGATGCTTTTTATATGCCAATGGCTAAGAGTACGGGTGATCCTTATTGGACTAATACTTCAATTTTAGGTTGGGTGGATAATTATTTAAGAAATGATTCTATAAAGAAGATTATGCATAATGGTAAGTATGATAGAAAAATGTTTCGTAGGCGTGGTTTTGATGTTGAGGGTTTTGTGCATGATACAATGTTGTCTGATTTTCTGCTCAATGAAAATGTTCCTCACAACTTAGAGGCGTGTGGAAGGAGAGAGTTACCTAGTGATCATTCAAGAGCCCATGATAAACTTCATGATGCAGTACACTCTTTAGGTATTTCTAAAGGGAAGGCGATGGGTATGTTAAGAGTACCCATTGGTATGATGAAGAATTATGCAGGTTTGGATGTAACAACCACTTTTCAATTGGCACAGATTTATGAGTCTAGATTAGAGGCTCATAATTTAGATAGATTGTTTTATATGTTGCTGATGCCTCTTCAAGAAGTGATAATGGAGATGGAGGAAAGAGGTGTTAGGATAGATGTAGAGAGGTTAGAAGGGTTAAGAGATTTAGAGCCTGAGTACATTAAATTTGCTGAGCAAATTTATCAGATGGCGGGGGAGAGATTAAACTTAAATTCTCCGGATCAGATAGCAGAGTTGCTGTATGATAAGTTAAAACTTACACCGCCTAAGGAAGGGAAGTCGACAGATGATGGAACATTAAGCAAGTTGATGGATGAGCATCCTATAGTGGATTTGATTAGGAAGTATAGATCAGCCTTTAAAATTTATACTAGCTACGTCATAGGACTCCATGAGCTATTGGATGGAGGTCGGTTGTATACTAATTATCTAGTCCATGGTGCAAGAACTGGGAGGCTGGCGTCTGCTGATCCGAATTTGCAGAATATACCTGTTAGGAGTGAGTTTGGTAGAAAGATAAGAGCTTGTTTTGTTCCTGATGCGGGTTGTAAGTTTGGTGATTTTGATTTTAGTCAGATTGAACTAAGAGTATTGGCGTATTATTCGAGAGATCCAATTTTGTTGGATGCTTATTTGAAAGGATATGATATACATAGGAAGACTGCAGCGGTATCGTTTGGAGTATCAGAGGATAGAGTTTCAGAGGATCAGAGGGCTGCGGGTAAGACATTAAATTTTGGTGTTGTGTATGGTATGTCAGAATATGGTTTGAAGGATGCATTAAAAGGTCATTGGAAGCCTGGAATAGATGAGGCACTACAAGCAAGGGCATTTTTAGAGAAGTATTTCAATGAGTATTCAGGAGTGAAGAAGTTAATAGATAAGGTGCATAGAGCTTTAGATGAAAAAGGTGAAATAGTGAGTTTGTTTGGAAGAAGAAGAAGGTTTCCAGAGATACGTGCTGCTAAAGGTGGATTTAAAAGGTATCTGCAAAGGCAGTGTTTTAATGCATTGGTTCAAGGAACAGCTAGTGATATAACTTCTTTGGCTTTGATACGAGTAAACAAGATGTTGAAGGAGGAGGGTTTTGAGTCTAGGCCTGTTTTGGATGTTCATGATGAGTTAATCTTTAACATACCGGAGAGAGAAGCAGAAGAAGTACCAAGAAGAATAAGGGAAGTAATGATTGAGCCGGTTGGTGGAATAGATGTAGCCTTAGAAGTAGACGGAAATCTCATAGATTGTTGGGAGAAGGCAGCATGACAAAGAGAGACGTTTATCAAAAGTTTCCATATCCAAACTTAGGTAAAGTTATGGATGGGGTATTATATGTATTGCAGTATGTAGAGTTGGTTTTGGGTAGACCAGTTAATAAGGTGTTAGATATAGGGTGTGGGACAGGAGAGTATTTAATGTCTGCAGCAAGGCGTAATTCAAAAGTAGAGTTTTTAGGAGTAGATTTTAGTGAATCAGCCATTAAGATTGCAGAGGGTTATAAGAAGAAGTTGAAACTGAAGAATGTGGAGTTAAGATGTGTTGATATTAGAGATGTTACTACAGTGGGTGTTGATTTTGATTATATAGTTTGTTCTGGGTTAATAGAATCAATAGATGATATAGATCTACTTGGGGTTGTTATGGGTTTTTTATCAGATTGTGGCGTTTTAAGTATGAATGTGAGAGGGAGATATGGGGTGGGTGAAGATATACAAATTCTTAAAGATATCGTTAGAAGTTTAACCAGCACAGAAGGAGTTGAACAAACACGTGTGTTTGAAGAGTTGGAGATTCTAAAAAAGATATGGTTTAGTGTGCATGAAGATCATTGGATTAGAAAGATATTTGTAAAAGAGTTGATTGAAGATGATGCTTTTATGGTTAGTATGCTTTTAGGGGATAATTTTAGTGTGTTGGATGTTTTTAATATGTTGAAGAGGTTCGATCTAAAGTTTGTGGATTTTGTGGATGGACATTTGTGGATTCCAGAGTTTCATAATTTGCAAGATTGTTTGGAAGATCTGTCGGAAGTAAAAATGTATGAGATGTTATCAATGTTGAGAAGGGATTCAGCTTATTTTGAGTTCTTTGTTACAAATTGTAAGGAATATAAGAGAAAGAATTGGAGAATAGACCCATTAGTTACATCTCCCTTGGGTACTATAATGGATAATTCATTTCTTTTTTATGATGGTACATCTATGACTTTGGATAAGATTAGAGCTATGATTTTGAAATATTTAAGAGAGCCGCATACTTTGAAGGAGTGTGGAGTATACTTCAATGTGGATGATGCTGTAAGAAAAGAAATGGAGGGTGTGGTTTTAGAGGAATTTATTGAGGTGATGTTTAATCATAAAGTGTTGGTATAGGAGAGGTTATGGCATCTTTTGAATTAGCTAATCAGAATAGACCTCAAATTTTTGATGAGGTTGTAGGACAGGATGTTACTGTTCAAATTCTTACAGAATCTCTAACAAGTGGTAGTGTTGGTAGTGTGTATTTTTTCCATGGTCCAGCAGGTACAGGAAAGACTACTGTTGCAAGATTAGTGGCGAAGGGTTTGAATTGTGAAGGTGGTGGAGGAACTATATGTAATGCATGTAAGAATTGTAAGGAGATTACTGAAGATAGGTCAGAGTTGTTAATTGAGATTGATGGAGCGACAAATAGAGGAATAGGTGAGATAGTACAGTTACAAGATATTGTTAGGAGAGTTCCACCTCAAGGTAGACATAGAGTGATAATTATTGATGAGGTACATGGTTTAACTTCACAGGCGTTTGAATCACTGTTGAAGACTTTAGAGAAGCCACCATTGAATAATCATTTTATTTTGTTGACAACTGTACCAAACAAGGTACCGAAAACTATAAGATCAAGGGGTTTAAGATTCTATTTCAAGAGTGTTGAAGATGATGACGTAAGAAAGATATTAGAAAATTGGAAGGAGTTAAATGAGAGTGTAAAAGATTTGATAGTGAGGAAGTCTAGAGGGAATGTTAGGGATATGTATATGATGTTGGAACAGGTTTCGGGTTGTTCTAATTTGACTACAGAACAGGTTATGCAATTGTTAGGTGTTGTGGGAAGTATGGAAGTTGTGAAGGTTGTGGAAGCTTTAAATACAGGGTGGAAGGATTATGTTATAGAGGTTGATAGGTTGAAAAAGGTTTATGGTGTGGGTGTGATTGTTGATTTGGTAAAAACAATACTTCACGATGTAGTTTTATCTAGAATTGATGTGACCCTTAATTCTGTTAGTGGGGTACCATTAGATAAGATTGGTAAGTTGTGTTCTAGGTTGTTATTAGAAGGAGTAAAGAGAGCACTGTGGGAGTTAATGAATATCTATGAGAATGATTCAAATTTAGAAGTGGCTTTAGATTTGGTTCCATTCTTCTTGGAGAGGTCAGAAGTACCAATTCAACAGGAAGTAGTGGGTGAGAAGAAGATATCTGGTGGGTTTAAACATCCTTTATTAAGTAGAACTACCTCAGAAAAGCCTGTGGAAAAGCCTGTGGAAAAGCCTGTGGAAAAGCCTGTGGAAAAGCCTGTGGAAAAGCCTGCGGAAAAGCCTGCGGAAAAGCCTGCAGGATTAAAGTTGAGAACAGGAAAAACAATAGATTCAAAAAGGGGCTTAAAGATTGTTGTGCCTGAGTATCCATCAGGCAATAAGGTGTTGGATGGTTTAAATAGAGACCCAATCATTAGAGATATATTAGAAGAAACTGAAGGTGAGATAGTTGAGGTGTTTCCGTGAGACCTCCGTGGGATAGTTATTTTTTGAAGATTGCAATGTTGGTTGCAGAACGAAGTACATGTTTGAGGCATAATGTAGGTGCTGTTTTAGTTAAGGATAAGAGACTTCTTACTACTGGTTATAATGGGGCATCGTCTGGAGTTGAAGATTGTGCAGAGATTGGAGAGTGTATAAGGGATACAAAGGGTATCCCTTCAGGGCAGAGACATGAAATTTGTAGGGCGGTGCATGCAGAACAAAATGTAATTATTCAAGCAGGATTGCATGGGATTCATACAGGTGGTTCCACTTTGTATTGTACACACTCTCCTTGTATTATTTGTGCTAAGATGGTTGTTAATGCTAAGATAGTAAAGTGTATAACATATGCGAAGTATGCAGATGAAGAAGCTAGAGATTTTCTGAGTGATTCAGGAGTTGATCTTCAGTTTTTGGAAAAGCCTAATGATGTAATAGGAAGTTTAGATTGAAGTAAAAATGAAATAGTGTATAATATAATCTAAGGAGGAGGTTGTGATAAAAGAGTTAGTGTCGGCTGTGTCAGAGTCGTATGAAAAATGGAGGACTGAAACTCGTTTGGGGATCACCAGAAATGATTTGGCATTGAAGATTGTTGAGGCTTTTAATAAGTTAGAAACTGAAGTTAGAAGTTTAGGATTTCTAGAGCAGTTTGAAGAGTTAACTTTGCATGTAGGTTTTGCTCATGTTCATGATAGTAATCCAGCCTCAGCAGCTAGAATTAAATTTAGGGCTGCTGTGGCTATTGGGGAGATAATTGAGGGAGGGGATACACTTGAGATATATCAAGGATTAGTTTTTTTAAAGCAAAGGAAGGATTTGTTAGAAGGTCATGGGGGTAAGTTTGATAGCAGGTTTTTGGGAAAGAGGAGGGAGATGCGTCAACTTCTCAAAAAGTGTAATAGTTGTGG
>JGI10211J34971_10004603_pt1 | contig 10929 bp, 7 predicted proteins | sample Etolagsediment_FD_34971 | JGI IMG/M metagenome (IMG submission 34971)
GGAGCTCATTATGTCTCTTAGTTTTCTTCCTAAACAAACCTTACCATATTGTTTCTACTCCAAAACGCGCGTTTTCCCAAGACAAATCTGTCGTGTCTTTCGCACCTTTGCGCTGGTGGGCAGTCGGCACTACCGTATAGCTGAAGCGGGACCATGGAGACGGCATGAGCAAGACCATACGCTGGCTGTACGATGAGACGGAACGCTGGGTCCGGGAACAGATCATCGATCCCGGACAGGCAGAGGCGATCAAGCAACTCTATCCTGAGCCCAAGCCCGTGCGCCCGTGGGCGATGATTATCTTCTCAGGCCTGGGCGCCATCATCGTGGTGCTCGGGATCATCCTGCTGTTTGCCTACAACTGGCAGGCCATGCCCAAAGCGGCGAAGCTGTTTGTCATTCTCATGGCGCTCGTTGCGGCGCACGGGTCGGGCATCTACCTTTTCTCGGAGAAGCCGCAGTACAAAGCGATCGGGGAGTCTCTGACCGTTGGCGGTACGATGTTGTTCGGGGCCGGTATCTGGCTCATTGCACAGATCTACCACATCGACGAGCATTTCCCGAACGCCTTCATTCTCTGGGGCATGGGCGCCCTGCTCATGGCCTGGGCATTGCCCTCGGCGTTCCAAGGGATCATCGCAGCCGTGTTGCTCACGGTCTGGGCGGGGGCCGAAGCCGGGGGATTCAACACCCCCATTCACGTTGCACTGCCTCTGGTTGTCGGCTCCCTGCTCCCGCTGGCGTACAAGGAACGTTCCCGCGTGTTGCTGGCGTGTGTCCTCGTGGCGACCGGGATCATCCTGTGTTTCCTTGTGGATGTCACGGGCGACGAGGAGGCGATTCTGCTCGTACTACTCGCGGTTGCGGTCCTCGCATGCGGGCTTGCCCAAGTGCACCGGATACACGGCAGAGCGGCGGAGTTCGCACCGGTTTACCATATTTTGGGGTTGGGCACGTACCTGTTCCTGCTCTACCTGCTGACGTTCGGGGATATCACCGAACACATCCTCGAACTGGCCCCGGGCAATGAGTTCGCCGGATGGCTGTATTGCCTCCTCCCGATAGTGCTTGCGCTCGGCGTCTGGGCGTACGTCGCCCTCAGGTACCGGGGTGCGAGGGGCAAGGGGCCGATGACAGTGCCTGTGGACCTGTGGTTGCTGCCGGTCACAGCACTCACGGCCTACATCTTTGCGGCGTTCCTCCCTCGAACGGACGAGATGGCGCAGGCCGGCGTCTTCAACTTGGTGTTCCTTGCGCATGTGGTCAGCATAATGAGCCGAGGCGTGTTGAACAGCGAAGTCCGGTCCGTGGCCCTCGGGGCGTTGCTGCTGATCGCGTTGACAGCGGCGCGCTACGCGGATCTGTTCCACAGCTTGATCGTGCGCGGCCTCGTTTTCGTGGCCGTCGGGGCAGCGTTATTCACCGAAGGCGTCTGTTACGCACGCGGAAAACGGCAGAAGGAGGAGACCCAATGCGCATCTGGTTGACCTGCGCGGCAGCAACGCTGCAGCTCTTCGTACTGGCTTTCATGGCCGCACAACGGGAGCACGTGATACACTTCGGGGAAAGCGTCTGCCTGCGCAGCGCGCCGATCGATCCCCGCGACCTGTTCCGCGGCGATTACGTCCGGCTCAACTACGAGGCGTCGGCGATCCCACGCAACCAATGGCGCGGCGGCCTCGTGTCCGCAAGCGCCAAACGCGGCACCAAAGTGTACGCATCGCTCGCGACGGGGACCGACGGCTTGGGCACGGTGACCGAGATTTCGGACGAACGTCCCGACGACGGCTTGTTCATACGGGGCCGCGTGCAGTGCCACTACTCGCATACCGTGACCGTGCGCTACGGCCTGGAGGCGTATTTCATGCAGCAGGACACAGCGCTGGCCCTCGAGAAGGAGCGTAGCCGCGACGGGATACAGGTCCCCCTCGAGATGGATGTGGCGGTGGGGCGCAATGGCATCGCTGTCCTGCGTGGACATCGCTGGAGCCCGGTCGGGCTTGGGATCGAACTGGTTCAGACCGAAGAAGTGGAACGGCAGAGACGGAGACAGCAATGGTCCGGCGAGGTGGTGTTGAGACTCCTCAACTCGTCGCAGAAAGAGCTGGCAATCGTCGACCTGCCTGAAGGGCGTTCTTTCGTCCTCCAACCGCAGGCTCAATGGACAGACAACCCATGGCAATGGGTGCGGGCTGACGATCCACCGCCTGCCGTCCGTGACGAGCACGTGCGCGTGCTGGCTCCCGGCGAAATCCACACCATGCGCTACGATATGCGCGCCTCGGAGTGGTTCGTGGCAAAGCCGCACACGCCAGCCCGCTCGGTACATGGACTGGAGGACTGGAACCACTGGTTCCGTCTCGTCTACCGGCCGCCATCCGCGGAAGCCTGTGCACACCTGTCCCGCGCCGACATCCTCTGGCACGGGACACTGCCCTCCCGACGATTCAACGGCAGAAACCGAGTCGACTAGCCCACGGTCGATCAGAAGCCTGTATCGGACGAGTCCTCTGCCGGACTCGGAACCGGGCTCGAACCGTCAGGCGGGATCTCGATGACAGGCAACCCCTCCACCGGTTCCGTGGTGACGGGTGGTTGATGGACAACGTGTCCGGGCAACAGACTCTCGTCGCCTGTGACTAACACAGTCAACTCCAACACCAACACGCCGACGCACAACAGCGCGGCAAACACCGCGAACATGCGTTTGGGCTTGACGCCCCCCTCCGGTTTCTTGCGCACGATAGCGGCAAGCACGAGCAGGCATGAGCCGCCGACCAGCAGAAGCCAACCCCACTCGCCGCTCAACGCCTGTCGTGCAAGATCGATTCCCGTCCCGACAGCCGAACCCAATTGCGCAGGAGCGTCCCGTACCTTCCCATCGAGCAACGCACCGGCTTTCGCTTTGACAAACCCGCCAGAGAGCCTCGCCGCTGCCCCGGTGACGGCGCCCAGAGCACCCAAGCCGGTGAACCACAGCCCCGCATACTGACGCGCAAGCACCAGCACGAGCGATAGGCCGACCATCCCGAGAACAAGAACCGAGTCGCCGCGGAACTGATCAAACAGCACCGGCGCATCTCCCGAAGACAGCACAACCGCCGGCACAAACAGGCCGACCACAAGTAAGGCAACGCCGACGAACGCCAGCAGCGAAGCGGCAACGGACGTGGGGACCTCTTCACCGGTCTCGGCCACACGCTTGGGGGGTGCCGCCGAGGGAGCTGTAACCGGCGCTGGCGCAGGCGGTGCTTGCACCCCGCCTGACTGACCAGCGCCGCCGGCCTTCAGTTTCAGCGACCCGCTTGAGGCCGAGGCCGCGACCGGCGAACCGTCACTCGTGCGGGGAGAAGCAACTGGCGGGGACACGGGCAACGTGGTCGTCTCTCCCTTGTCTGGAACGGGTTCGTCCGACGCGTCGGAAACGCCGAGGTCTTCCTCGCTTCTCAGCTTCATGACCATGCGCAGTACGGTGGTCTCGTCTTTGGAGGCGTCCTCCTCTACCGCGGGAGCCACAATCGGCGTATCCTCGAATGGCTCCTCCACATCCCCCGCAGCGCTCTGGAAGCTCCACAGCACGGTCTTGCCACATTTCGGACACGCTCCCGTGGCCAGGTCCATGCGGAACTCGGCGAGCACCTCGACCCAATCGCACGCTTCGCACTCGTATTTGATGATCTCGAGCTGATCCCCGTTCATCGATAACTCCTGACTTGTGATGGCATACGGCGAGATCCGTGCCCAAACGTAGCTGTCCGCACGGTTCCGAGCAACCGGGGACTCCGGTGATAGAACGCTTGGGCGCAAGACGCTATTGAGTACCCCTCCCCGCTCAAAACTCCCCCGACAGCGCGCTATCGACGTAGCGGACGACTGCCCCCCTCCAACGCCTCGATCAGCCGGACGACACGGTGCTTGATCGTGTCGGCGTCGTAGTCCTCGGGGGGCGTGCGTTGGTTCAGCCCGACCTGCCCTTCCAGTTCGTCCAGGAACGACCTGGCTGCGGCCGCGCGGAGGTCGTCTCTCGGACGCTTCTCCACGAGTTTGCGCAACGTCTCGTAGAGATAGAAATCCTCGGCTCCCTCCCGACACCGCTCGAAGTGTATCGTCGGATAGATCCGCTCGCGGCCGTAGCAGATCATGGCCGTGTCTGGTTCACGACCATCGAGATCGAAGAACTGGTACCCATGCAGGACGTTCAGATGCCACTGCCAGCGGGCGGCGACGCCCTTGCGGAACTCGCTCCACTGGTACAGTCCGAATGAGTACCGCGTTCGCCCCTGGTTGTAGATGTGGACGTCCTTGCCAAGCCGCCGTGCCTCGTCCATCACCGCCTGGTCGTGATTGTTGAGGCTGCTGATATCCAGCGCTTCGAAGAACCGCTGATGCCAGTAGGTCAGATCATCGCGGTCAGTTGGTCGGGAACGGAAATCCACGCTGTAGCTGCCGCTGCTCCGCACCACGTCGGGCAAACGCGCTGTCGTCGTCCCCATCAACCTCATGAAATCCAGTTCGCGCTCCGCAACATCCCTCACGCGTGTTTCGTCGCACATGGCATAGAAAATGGTCGGCCACTTCCGCGCCCTTGCGTGTTCCCCGACAGCGTCCCACGCCAACGCAAAGGCGTCCTCGTAGGGCATACCGCTCTGTTTCGCAACCTTCGCAGCCGCATCGCCCCGCTCGTACCGATGATGGAGATTGCCGAAGCGCAGTCCGCCGTACCCGCAAATCGGGCGTCCGAACTCATGTCTCCGCAACAGGTCGAAGAAGCGATCCGTTTCACCAAAGTCGACGATCGGCCTCCCGTCCCGCCACCCGGTCAGGCTCCAGTTCGGGCCTCCGCACACCGCGTTCATGCCGTGCTCACGCAACAGCCTCAGCGTCTCCTCCAGGACCGGCCATCGCTGGTCTTCGGGCACAAGCCCGGGTGGCATCAACCCGAAGAACCCCATCAGGAATTCCGTGTCGGTATCGAGAACCACAGAGGACACGGTGAGTTCGAGTGGCACGACCAGTACAGGCTTGCCTGTCCGATCCGTGATACGCAGCTCGGTGATATATCTTCCCGGCGGCACGTCCTGCCCGACGTGGACCGTGACGATCAGCTCGCGCGTCGTCCCCGGTCGCAACAACACCGACTTCTGTTCCCGGAGCGTGTGAGGTTGGATGCGATACGCGATGGAGTTGAAACCGCGGCTGGTGTTGTACCACACGACTTGCGTCGTAGTCTGCAGCTTGCCGGGTCCCGAAAACGGCTCTACGAGCACTTCACAGGCACCCAGATCGCGGAGCGGCTGAACAGCCAGGCAGAACGCCTCGAACTCGCCTCGAACCGCCGTCCGCGAAACCCGCAACTCGCCCGGAGCAATCGCCGACTCCGGAGGTGCCGATGCAGGCGTCACCGTGTCCTCGATACCAACCTGCCACGCCACTGCCGCCCTGCCCTGCCACGCCGCCGGCACCCCGGCACTGCTGACCGGCGTGTCCAGACACACGGCGCGCTGCCGGAATTCCTTCTCCACCTTGGCCAGTTGCCTTTCCACCCACTCCGCGGCGGCATCGTCGCCATCTCGGTACGCAACCAGGCCGGCCACCTTGCTCCCCCACGCACGATCGGCCTCGAAGTGCAAGTCGAGACTCCCATCGAGAGCGTCCGCGGCAAAGTCGGCCGGTTTTGCGAGTTCCGCGGCCATGTACTGCTCCCAGATGTCGACGCCCACGGGTTCCAGTCCCTCGAACCGGTAGAGCGGATGAGCGCCCCCGTCAGGCCGTTTCTCCTCCCAGGCCACGTCGCCATCGACCAGGATTCGCCGCATTCCCTGGCGCGCTTGTTCACCTCCCCAGTAGCCGCAGTTCTCGTAGAAGACGAGTACTCGATAGACTCCACGGGGGACATCGATCCGGAAGTTGTATCGTCCCGCCTCGCAGAAATCCTGCAGGAGCATCGAGCCAAACGTCGTATCCCGCGCCGCCCCGTTCCAGGGCGCCCCACCACGCGGCCCCCACCCGTAGCCGCGTTGCTTCGAGTACACCGTCTCATGTGAGACCGGACTCCACGAGAGCATCAGCGATTGACTGGGAGGCCCGAAATCGAACGCCCAGACGCCCTCCGGACGCCCGGACCTGACCAGTCGCAGGTTGTCGATGACGATCTTCCCCGTCTCGCCGCGTCGCCCGAACCCGAAATCCACCCGCACGATCGCGTCGGGATCGATGTTCCGTTTGATGTCGTTGTTGCGACTGCCCGCCTCTCCGCGGTACAGCCCTTTCACCGGGATGACCCACTGCGTCTTTCCCGGTGCAAACGTCACGCCTCCGTTGTGTCGGTTCCAGTAACTGCCTCCCTTGTCCTTCCACGCTTGGTCGGCGATCAACGTGTAGCCCGCCACGGGGCGATCCAGCGGGTTGAATACATCCAGCACCAACGCATCGTACGCCGACCAGTCGCGCCTGACCCGACGCCAGGTCATGTACGCGGGGTTGTAACGAGCCTTCGGGTCGAACGTGATCTCCAGGGCTCTGCTGCCCCGGGTCGCCCCCTCCTCGACGAGACGCGGCGCGCCTGCGTTGACATCCCACGTGCGCACGTCTGCCTGGCTCTCGAAATCGCACAGGAGCACCTCGTCGTCAGCCTGCAGGCAGACACTACCCGCGGAGACTGCAAAAGCCGCAACAAGCACAGACAAGGGAACAGGCCGGGAAACACGTGACGTCATCATCTTCTCCTATACAATCGTGGTGGAGACAGACCCAATCTACACAGCGGGACATTCGCGCGCAAAGTCTGTTGCCTCTTTGCGGCAGGCACAACTACCCATCGTGCGCATGCCGGGCTATTGTTCCCGCCGTACTCGAACCCCGAACAGGAGACTCGCCATGCTCTCGTCCTGCGACGTGATTGTGGTCGGCGGCGGGACCGCCGGTGTCATTGCGGCGATCCAGTCCGCACGGGCCGGCGCCAGTACAGTTCTGATCGAGAAGAACGGTCGGCTCGGGGGCACCATCACCAACGCGGGCATACACCGACCGGGACACTTCCATGCATGGGGGCGTCAGGTCGTCGCCGGGATCGGCTGGGAACTGACGGAGCGTACACTCCGAGAAACCGGAGAACCGATCCCCGACTTCACGGCTCCCGACTCGCATCACTTCAATCACCAGCTCCCACTGAACACTGCCGTCTACGCTGCAATCTGCGACGAGCAGCTGCTCGAATCGGGAACGGACATCCTGTTGCACGCCATGCCCGCCGCGGTGAGCCGCGGCGACCGGTGGTGTGTTTCGGTATGCACGAAGGAAGGACTGGTCGACGTAGTCGCCAAAGCCCTGATCGATTGCACGGGCGACGCGGACGTTGTCGCTCTCGCCGGATTCGAGAGAACCGTACCCGACGATGTGCAGCCCGCGACGTTGGTGTTCCGGTTTGCCGGGTACGACACCGGGAGCCTCGACTACGATGCCCTGGACCGGGCGTTTGCGGAGGCAATCGGCACAGGAGAACTCCTTCCCGAGTACGGTTGTTGGCACGCGGATCGACCGTCTCTGCGACGGTTGCTCCAAAGCGCCGGCTACAACGCCAACCACATCCGCGCACCTCATGCCCACACAGCCCGGGGGCGCACAGCGGCCGAGATCGAGGGACGCCGGGCAGTCTACAAGCTCTGGCAATTCCTCAAACGCCTGCCGGGACTCGATGCTCTACGCATCGACTGGATCGCCGCCGAGTGCGGAATCCGCGAAACAGCAACGGCCGTGGGCGAGACGATCATCACGCTCGACGACTACACGTCCGGTCGCGTGTGGCCCGATTCCCTCTGCTACGCATTCTATCCGGTCGACAAACACGGTTTCACCACCGAGGAGTGGCAGGCCTGGCCGTTGAACCAAGGCGTAGTGCCCACCGTGCCTCGTGGCGCCTTGGTTGCACGCAGAAGCCGCAACCTCCTGGTGGCAGGCCGATGTGTGTCCAGCGACCGCCTGTCCAACAGCGGACTCCGCGTTGAAGTCTCCTGCATGGCCATGGGACAAGCCGCCGGCGCCATGGCTGCGCTCTCCGCAAGAACGGGGCAAACCGTCATGGAGCTGCCCATCGAGGACATCAAAGACCTGCTTCGGCATCACGGAGCTATTGTGCCGGAGGAGGTCAACTCTGTGGAAGGAACACAGCCATGAAGATCGCCGTTGTGGGCACCGGGAACGTCGCACGCAAGAACTACCTGCCGTTCCTGGCAAGACAGAACGATGTGGACCTCATCTACCAGAACCGAACGCGTGAAAAGGCGGTCGCATGCGCCGACGAGTTTGGTGGGGAAGCCGTTGATACCGTGGGAGAACTTGTGGCGCGCGACCCGGACGCGGTCATGATCTTGACCAGAGAAACCGATCGGTACGATGCGGCGATGGCCGTCCTTACCCACTCGCCACGGCGCGTCTTCTTCGAGAAGCCGTTGGTTGCGTTGGGGGGCCAGGCCAACGTGACGGAAGACGATTTCCTCAAAGGCCGCGAGGTAATGCGCTGCGCCCGGGACGTCGGAGCCGAGACGGCCATGGTTTTCAACTACCGGTTCTTCGATCAGACACTCGCCGCGCGCCGGATTGTCGAGGAACGCGGCTTCGGCCCGGCGTACCAGGTCACAGGCTTGGTGCACTATGCGTGCTGGAGTCACTGCATCGACCTTGTCCGTATGTTTACCGGACGGGTCACCGAGATGATGGCACTCACGGGCAAGTCGTTGCACAAGAGTGTCGGGATGGAAGCCCCGGACGTAACTGCATCGTTCCTGACCGACGAAGGTGCATCGGGCGCGATCATCGGCACGAGCGGACTTGACTTCAAGTACCCCGTTTTCGAACTGACCTTCGGTTTTGCCGGCGGACGCATCTCGTTTCGCGGACTCGACGGTGAGATGGAGGTACTCGATCACGCCAAGCAGTCACACGAACGCTACATGATCTCGCGCCAGACATCGCGTTGGGACCAGTACAACGCCTCGTTCGAAAAAGCCGTCGGCGCCTATCTGGACTCGATCCGTCAAGGAACGCCGCCGCCCGTTCCCGGTATGGCCGGCCTGGAGGAACTGCAATTCGAGGCGGCTCTGCGGCGGTCGTCACGCGAAGGCCGCACCGTAGACGTGCAGAGCGAATTTCCACTCGACTGAGCAACCGCGGAGGCTCCCATGAGAAGCGTAAAACTCGACGGCAACTCGGTTGCCCGTGTCATCGATGTCCCCTGCCCTTCCCCCGGGCCCGGCCAGGTGTTGATCCGAACGGCCATCTCGGTGCTCTGCGGGAGCGAACTGAAAGGGTACCGGAGCAACGGACAGGAAAGAGGCAACAGCGGACACGAGGGCGCAGGTGTTGTCACGGAAGTCGGCGAAGGGGTGACCGGCCTGCGCGTCGGCCAACGCGTGGGCGTAAGTGGCGTGGTTGGTTGCGGCACGTGCGACTATTGCGCACGCGGCGAGCATACCTGGTGCCCGACCTGGTCCGGTTGTGGCAGCATGCATGCCGAGTATTTCGTTGCGCCGACACAGTCGTGCCATGTCTTGCCCGACGACGTGCCGTGGAGCGTGGGCGTGTTGATCTCCGGAGACGGGCTTGGTGTGCCATACCACACCTCGCGCAAGATCGCCGCGGACACGGTACGCACGGTGGCAATCCTGGGCATGGGGCCCATCGGGCTCGGCAGCGCGTTGATGCAGAGCTATCTGGGCCGGGACGTGATCGCCGTGGACATCGTGCCTGGTCGCCTCGACCTGGCAGTCTCCCTCGGGGCCAAACACACGATTAACGCTACCGACACCGATGTCGTTGCCGCCGTGAAAGAACTGACGGGTGGCCGGGGATCAGACGTGGCCATCGAGGCTGCGGGACAGCCCGTCACGGCCAAACAGTGTTTCACCATGGTGCGTCCGGGCGGCACGGTGGTGTTCAACGGCGAACAGGGGCCCCTCGAACTGTCACCGAGTCAGGACTTCATCCGACGCGACATCACGGCCGTCGGCTCGTGGTTCTACCACCTCTGCGAGTTCCCGGCCATGCTCCAACTCTATCGGGACGGTCTGCGGGTAGGCGATCTGATCACCCATCAGTTACCCGTGGGCGAGGCAGCCGAAGCATACCGGGCGTTCGCGGCTGGAGAAACGGGAAAAGTAGCGCTTCTCTACACAGACTGACGGGAGCCCCGGATCTCAGTCCCCCAACGCCACTTCCATGGCGATAAGCGAATAGGCGGTTACAAGTTCCGGGATGCTCTCCATCCAGCGCCCGTGCTTGTCGTTGTGCCATTCTCCGCTGTCCTTCTGCAGCGCAATGAGCTTCCTCAATAGATCCTCGCGCCACTTGCACGTGCGACCGTCCGCCGTGACCAGTGTGTCTTCCCCGAACGCGTTCAGGGCCTTGGCAAACGTCTGCAGGTAGTAGTAGTGCCCCTCCGGCCCCATGCCGGGGTTCTCGTCCAAGGTGTAGTGACGACTCGCCCAGTCACGTGCGGCCTTGACGCGGACATCGTCTTTCTCGAGTTGCGCATAGACCATGCTCTTCAAGCCGGCGTAGGTCATGCTCCCGTAGGATCGCAACCCCTCCGCGTCCTCTCCCTGCGCCTCGAGCTTGCCCGTGGCCTTACTCTCGTCGGGTCGATAAATGAAACCGCCGTCATTCTCCGGGTCGTCCTCGACGTTCACGATCCACGTGGTCCCCGCGTCCTTCGGCACGTTCTGGACGCTCTGGAGAAACTGGATCGCGTTCTTCCAGCATAGCTTTGATTTGCCCGCGTAGGGCGTATCCCGGTCCAGATGCTCCGTCAGATACAATGCCTCCAGGGCAAGCTGCGTGTTCGACAAATCCGGGCATTTGGGGCCGCCCGAGCCGTAGCCGATTCCTCCGAAAAACGGGTCCTTGGGCGACGTCGGGTTCTCGGCGTTGTCCTGG
>JGI10211J34971_10004604_pt1 | contig 10927 bp, 6 predicted proteins | sample Etolagsediment_FD_34971 | JGI IMG/M metagenome (IMG submission 34971)
CCCAAAACCTGGTGAGGGTGCTTGAGGCTCTGGGGAGCCAGTGAACACCAAAGCCCTTGTTGATCGCTTCAATGCCATGGCTCCACCAGGAGAGATGAATTCCGGGGACACAATACTAAATTATTGACAATTTGTGTCGATCATGACATTAGTTGCTTATGGCACGCATAGCACGAATAGTAGTTCCCGGATATCCACATCATATAACGCAACGCGGGAATCGCAGACAGGAAACATTTTTTTGTGATGATGACTACAGACTTTACATCAACTTGATGTCAGAATGGTGCACTCGTTGTGGAGTTGATATCTGGGCATATTGTTTGATGCCCAATCACACACATCTCATAGCAGTCCCACGAACAGAGGAGGGTATGCGCAAAGCCATCGGTGAAGCGCATCGCCGATATGCCCGGATGATTAATTTTCGTGAGGATTGGAGAGGGTATCTGTGGCAGGGACGGTTTCACTCATTCGTGATGGATGAAAGCTATTTGCTGGCAGCGGTCAGATACATAGAGTTAAATCCAGTAAGGGCACGATTAGTTACTGATCCGATAGTATATCCCTGGAGCAGTGCGAGAGCCCATATTGAGAAACGAGATGATGTGCTTGTAAGGGTGTCACCGCTGTTAGAGTTGATTGCTGACTGGGATGAATTTTTGAAGGACGAACTTCAGGATAAGGAATATCAGCAACTCCGTCAGCATGAACGGACAGGCAGACCTCTTGGCAGTGATTTGCTCATTGATAAGCTTGAGGTGCTATTGGGAAAACAACTCCGGAAGAAAAAGACCGGGCCAAAAGGTCCATGGAAAAACAGGAAGCCATAAATAATTTAGTATTGTGTCCCCGGAATTCGGGCCTTTCAACTGCTAGATGTATCTTGGAATTTTAATGAATTCAAGTATTTGGCAAGAAACATCCAAAATTGAATACTTCCAAAAACGAAAGTATTGTGGTAGAATACTTCAATATATGAATTTCAGTATTATTGATCTGGGATACTCTCAATATATCACTTACAGCTGATATTTGGTTTACAGTGGATATCTGCAAAATTTCCTTTACTTCTCACCCTCAACATATTGTATAGTTTCCAATTTGACGCATACTCATATTTACGATATTTTAAATTCTATCATCCAACCTAATTCCAATATTTTTCAAACTGTATAAACATTAAATGGGGGGCACAAAAATGCAATGCCCGAAGTGCCAGTTTGAGAATCGCGAAGGAGTAGATTTCTGTGAAGAATGCGGAGCGAAACTTGAATTAGAATGCCCAAACTGTGAGGCCAAAATTCCTCTTGGGAGAAAATTTTGCGGTAAATGCGGATATGCTTTAAGCGAATCCGCAGAAACCGCATCCCTCAAAGAAAGCGAACACGACAGCCAAATTCCTGAAGCACCACCCGAAGAGACCTTACAAACTAAGATTGCAGCTGAAGGTGAACGAAAGCACGTTACAGTCCTTTTCTCCGACCTTACAGGATATACCGCTATGTCCGAAAAGCTGGACCCGGAAGAAGTCAAAGAGGTCACAAGTCGGATCTTTGGCGAAATTTCCAAAATAGTGGCCAATTACGATGGATTTGTTGAAAAGTATGCCGGCGACGCCGTGATGGCTATCTTTGGCGTCCCCCAGGCCCATGAAGACGATCCAATCAGGGCTATCAAAGCTGCCCGAGAAATCCATCAATTGGTGGATACAATCAGCCCGGAGGTTGAAAAAAGAATAGGCCAATCCATATCGATGCATACGGGCATCAATACCGGCTTGGTGGTGACCGGTGAAGTCGACATGGAGCGAGGAACTCATGGCATAGCCGGAGACACCATCAACTTAGCATCACGCCTGAGCAATCTTGCCGAACCCGGTGAAATTTTGGTCGATGTGAATACCTGCCGTCAGGTCGAGGGACATTTCACATGTGAATACAGGGAAACAACCATCGTCAAGGGCAAAGCCGATCCGGTGGATTTTCATCAGGTATTGTCTCAACGGGATAAACCACTTACCATCCGTCGACTCTCCGGACTAAGAGCGGATCTGGTCGGCCGAGATGTGGAGATGGCCGAATTGTCCGAAGCGATCGAAAATTTGCAACAAGGCAAAGGCCGGATTTTTTCGATCTGCGGTGCCGCCGGCACGGGCAAAAGCCGACTGGTCGAGGAGTTTAAGGACCAACTTGATCTTGAACGGATTCAATGGATCGAAGGACATGCATATGCGTATTCTCAAAACATACCCTATTTCCCACTGGTTGATCTTCTAAATCGATTGTTGCACATTGAAGAAAAAGATCCACCGGAGAAAGTGAGGGAAAAAGTTGAGTCCGGGCTTGGATCTCTTGTCGCCAACCAGCAAGATGTCATCCCTTATGTGGGTCATCTTTATTCGCTGAACTACCCTGAGGTCAATGATATCAGCCCCGAGTATTGGAAATCCCGTCTGCAAGCAGCCATCTTGAAGGTTCTTTCCACTCTGGCAGATAAAGCGCCGACTGTTTTTTTTCTGGAGGATTTGCACTGGGCCGATCCCTCCTTTGTGGAGCTGCTGCGACGCGCATGTTTAGAGCTCAGGCAACCTGCGATTGTGCTGTGTGCGTATAGACCGACCTTCAGTCTTTTCACGGGTCATCAGGCAAACAATATCAGCCAATATTATTATGATATTCAGCTGCAAAATTTATCACTTTCAGTCGCCCAGAATATGCTGGCATCATTGTTGAAAACCGAAACCATCCCCCCCGATCTAAAGCGCTGGGTCAACAGCAAAGCAGAAGGGAATCCTTTTTACCTGGAAGAGCTGGTCAACTCCCTGATCGAATCTGACACACTGGCCCGGGATGACGGCAACTGGAAACTCACTCGTTCCCTTACAGAATCGGATATCCCCTCTTCGTTGCATGGCTTGATTTCTGGCAGGCTCGACCGGCTGAAAAAGCAAACCAAGCGCATTCTACAAGAGGCTTCAGTGATCGGCCGTGATTTTCTTTACGAAATCCTAAAAAGGATAACGGAGCTTGAAGAGCGCATCGATAGGGAACTCAGCCAGCTGGAGCGGCTCGACCTGATCAGAACCCGCTCTTTGCAACCGGATATAGAGTATATGTTCAAACACGCCCTTACTCAGGAGATTGTTTACAACGGTCTACTTAAAAAACAACGCCGGGAAATCCATGAACATGTTGCGCTGGCTATGGAAATTGTCTTTAAGGACAGGCTGGCGGAATTCAATGAGACTCTGGCCTATCATTTTGCCCTGGGACAATCGGATACCAAAGCGGTCTATTATCTTGTAAAATCTGGGGAAAAGAGTCTGGCAAGATACGCAGTGGAAGAAGCCCATCAGTACTTCAAAAAAGCGTATGACATTCTCGCATCAAAAGAAGAGATGTCTGAAGAAGAAAAAATCATCCTTATCGACATTCTTAACAGTTGGGGCTACGCCTATTATTACCTCGGTGAAAATAGCGAATTTGTCGATCTTTTCCGTACTCATCAAATTCTGGCAGAATCTCTGGACGACAAGGCAAGAGCCGGGATGTTCTATGTGTGGTTAGGTGTTGCCCTTTTCATGGCCGGAAAGTCAAAGGATTCCTATGAATATCTGTCCAAAGGCCTGGAGTTCGGCGAGAATGCCGGCCACCAAAAAGTAGTGGGATATGCCTGCACCTGGCTGACATGGACATGCACAGAACTGGGGCTTTTCGCTGAAGGTATGGACTTTGGTGAGAGGGCCCAAAAGATAGCTGAGTCGTTTACTTCCGATCAATATCTCTTTTTCAAATCCCTTGGCGGACTTTGCTACATTAATTTTTGCAAGGGGGATACGAACAGGATTTTTGAGGGTGCAAAACGTCTTCTTGAATACGGTGAAAGAAACGCGAACAATAGAAGCAAGGTGCTTGGGCATTGGATGGAAGGATTTGGTCACATTGCTGCCGGAGATGTGAAGTCATCGCTAAGAAGTAGTGAAAAAGCAATCGAAATCGCGTTGGATCCTGCCTATGCTCAATTTCCAAAAGCAACATTAGGCATGGCTTATTTTTTTGGCGGTCAACTTCAGCAAGCTGAAAATGTTTTTCAATCCTCCTTAAATTTCTGTGAAAAACACGGTTTGGGACAAATGTCTGTACTCTGCCAGACATTCCTGGCTCCAATCTTGATTGCCAAAGGAGATATGAAACAAGGGACAGAGCTGTTGGAAAAGGTGCAAGAAACCTTTATCAGAAACCAGAGGAAAGTGTGGTATGCTTTGTCTGAGAATATTCTTGGAGAAGTGAATTCACAAATAGCCACAGGACCTAAACCTTCCTTATCCATTATGGCCAAAAACTTCAGCTTTTTAATAAAAAATGCTCCATTTGCAGGTAAAAAAGCCGAAGAACATTTTAATAAGGCGATTGAATTATTTCAAGAAATCGGTGCGAAAGGCTTTCTTGGTCAAGCTTACATGAGCCTGGGTCTGCTATACAAAGCGAGCAAGAGAACCGACCAAGCCAGGCAATGCGTATTAAAAGCAATTAATATATTCCAGGAATGTGAGTCTGAGGTCTATATTAAACAAGCAAATAAGGCTCTTGATTCTATGGTGTAAAAGCCGTTCTTGTCATTTCTTATATCCGTCAACATTTTGTGGTTTTGGATCATGTCTCGAAAATGTGAATACAGGAGTATATCTGCAATTACTGAACGCCTTCAAAAATCCAGGTATCTCCAACTGAGCTCAAATCGGAACTCTTACTGCCCTGTTAGGATATACCAAACATAAAGGGGAACATCCTTAAATAATTAAATAACTCCATGTAACCCTCAATATATAAAGGGGGACGTTGTCAACTTAAAACTTATAGAAGATATTCCCTAATAATTCCTTAAGGGGGATGCTCGTGCAAAAAGGATTTAACTTCCTTTGCAAAAAAACAGGGTCCACTTTTGACAAAATTATCAGAAAGCTCCCCGGATGATACGAAATGAAGGGTTTTTCTCGGATACAATGAAGCTTCCAAAAATCAACGATATGATAACCACGGAACAAGCACTTGAACTATGCAAGTACTTCAATCTTGATTATCTGATTAAACGTATTGAATCCAATCCAGACAAATATACATCATGGAATTTTGATGGATGTTCCGGATTGCCTGATGAAGTTATGTTGTGCCGTGAAAGGGGTCATGAGAGGGGACATAGTTTCTGAATGAACTTATGTGAAATAAAGGGGTCCCAGTTAAATTGCCTTTGAGGATTTAACGGGGTAAACTTAGCTGTTATAGGAGTAAATTTCACCCCGATGGAATAAAAGGAAAAATAAAATTCCATTGGGCGGGCGGGGTGAACCTGGTTTAACGGGTCACCGCGCTACGGTATCTTCGACGTGCGGGATAAATCTTTTTTTGATAATTGTTAGATAGTAAATCGCTCCAGGGAAGTACGAAATGTGTTTCATAGGTAGTCGATAATTCTTTGAGATCACAGACTGCAAGAATACTTTAATCCTGTAGCGGAGAGATTTTACACAAGGTCCTTTGGCTCTCATAAAATTTTTCCATGACCAGGAAAGTGGATTGAGAGATTTATGATGGTCCAGAGCCAGCTGCTGTGTGGTTGAAATATGGTGGCAACGCCGGGAAACTAAGCGGCAAACGGAGAAAACAAACCTCAATCTGCAGCATCGGAAGAAACCGGTCTTCTCGACTTATTATCATTTGAGTTCTCTGCGACTATAAGGCATTTTTGAATCTTCTTAGAGTACAAGCAAGTAGATCTTTTTGTTTTTGGAAAAGCTTAAGATCCTTGTTGTTACCGCTGACTAAGCATGATGGAGTCATCCTTAAACTCTTCACCGGCAGCCCGCTCAAATGCCATTACTAAGTCAGCAATCGTGAGCTTTTTTTTCTCTTCCTCCCCCATATTTACCAAAATCTTCCCTTGATGCATCATGATCAGCCTATTTCCATAACGTAAAGCAATATCCATATTATGGGTTACCATTATCGTCGTCATCCTTTCCCGTTTCACAATCATATCGCTTAACTCAAGTACAGTCTCAGCTGTTTTGGGGTCGAGGGTGGCTATATGCTCATCGAGCAGAAGTATTGCTGGTTTACTTATCGTTGCCATTACCAGAGCCAGTGACTGTCTTTGACCACCGGAGAGTGTGGCCACATAGGCACTCAATCTGTCTTCTAGCCCCAAACCCAGTGGGGACAGGGCAGAACGGAATAGTTCTCGCCGCCGCTTACTTATCGCGGCCCTTAATCCTCTCGATTGCCCCCGCAGCAGCGCCATAGCCATATTTTCCTCGATAGTCAGTTTAGCGGCTGTGCCCTCGCTGGGATCTTGATAGACCCTGCCCGCATATTCAGCATGCTTATACTCTGGGATATTCGTAATATCCTGGTCCACAATACAAACATTGCCTCCTCGCTCCGGTGGATAGATACCGGCAATAACGTTAAGCAGGGTACTTTTCCCCGCACCATTACTGCCAATGATAGTAACAAAGTCCTGTTCATAGACGTCCAGATTGATGCCATCCAAAGCGGTGACCTCATCTATAGTGCCTCGAGAAAAGACTTTTCTTATATCAATAAGCCTGAGTAATATATGGTCGTCACGTCGACCCATTAAAATACCTCTCTACATCCTTGCTGCTGGTGGCACCCATTCGCCTCGCAATCTCTTTCTTACATACGGAATGCCAAGTACAATGACGACTAATGTCGCGGTAATCAATTTCAGGTCTCCAGGAGCCAGACCCAGCCTGAGGGCAATGGTGATAAACAGGCGATACATAAAAGTGCCAACAAAGCATGCAAATAAAATCTTTCCAGTACCCCTCGGATGTAAGATTCCTTCACCGATGATCAATGCTGCGAGGCCCATAACAATCATGCCGATCCCCATATTCACATCGCAGAAACCCTGACTCTGAGCAACTAAAGAGCCAGCCAGAGCAACAAGACCATTAGAAATAGCACAGCCCAGTGCTACATTTTTATTTGTATCTGAGCCTAAACCGCGTACCATCTGCTCATTATCACCAGATGCCCTCAAGGCTAAACCAATCTCGGTACGCAAAAACCAATTAAGGGCCAGAAAAAAGATTATGGCCAATACCACTAAGGTGTAAATAATGAGTATACTGTTTCTCCTTATTGAAAAAAAATGCGCCACACTTTCAAAGATAGTTATGCTGCGTATCAGCGGGATATTTGCCCCATGCATTATCCTTAGGTTCACAGAATATAAACCAACCATCATTAGGATACCAGACAGGAGCGCGTTTATTCTGAGCGCGGTATTGAGCGCGGCAGTTATGGTACCAGCGATTAACCCTGCGATGAGCGAGGCGAAGGTAGCCAGGAACGGGTTATGACCTGTTGCAATCATAACGGCCGCAACAGAACCCCCGGTCACAAAGCTACCATCTACGGTGAGGTCGGGAAAGGCCAGGACACGAAAGGTGATATATACACCAATAGTAACAAAGCCGAATAATAATCCCTCTAGGATAGAAGATAGCAAGATGGATTGGATCATTTCTTATAACCTATCCTGTCCTTATCTAAAAGAGAACAGACTACATTCCAAAAAATTAAGGTGTTGTAACAATGTATAATGTAAATTGATTTAAGTAATAGGTTGATATCGGTAAAAGCAAAATACGTATTAGGGCCAGTGGGATAGAATAGATTAAATGGAGGTCAAAGGGACCTTGACCTCCATTGCCTGCTTTATTGTATTACACGAGCCGCTTTTGCGATGACCGATTGAGGAATTGTGGTCCCCATTCTCTTTGCAGCTGCCGGGTTAACCACCAGCACTTGGGCATCACCGGAACACTTTACCACGGGAATGTCTGATGCCTTCTTTTCTCCTTTAAGTATCATGGCAGCGTATTTGCCCGCTTTCCAACCTATCCAGCTATAGTTAGCACCGCGCGCAGCAATGCAGCCACGTTTAACCATTGCACCGGTAGATCCGAAAAGCGGTATTTTATTTTCCTCACAGACACGAATTACAGCCTCAAGCCCTGAGGTAGTGGTATTATCGGTCGGATTCCAGATAGCATCGACTCTGCCAATAAGTGATCTAGTAGCAGTTATGACCTCGGCTGTTGTTGAACAAGTAGCCTCCACAAGCTTTTTTATCCCAACTTCTGAGAGTATTTTCTTTAGCTCATCAACCTGCTGAACAGAATTCACTTCGCCGGCATTATAGATAACCCCGAGGGTTCTAAGACCAGGATATATCTTTTTAATCGTAACCATCTGCACCTTTATGTCAGCCATATCACTCACCCCTGTTACATTATCAGGACGAGGTGCCTCCCAAGCAGATACTATCTCGGCCTTGGCTGGTGCCGTACAGGTACTAAAAACGATTGGTATATGTGTGCCTCTCGCTGCAGCCACGCACGCCTGGGAAACCGGGGTAGAAATAGGATGCATTAAATCTACCTTTTCACTTATGAAGCGCTGAGCAATAGTCGCAGCTACAGACATATCACCTTCGGCGTTTAAGCGAAGATACTTAACATTTTTGCCCTCGATCAGGCCTTCTTCCGCCATGGCTTTCTTGAACCCATCAGAGTCAGATTGTAAATCAGGATGTTCGATTATCACAATTTCGCCAATGTGATATACCTTATCAGCCCAAGCTACGCCAAAAAGCGGAGTAAGAACAAAGATCCCCATAATCACAAATACTAAAATCTTAGGTTTCATGATTCCCTCCTTTTAAGGTTATCGTAAAAAATTACACCCCACAAAAGCCCTAATAAGACCCCTCCTGCAAGAGATCGAGCAACTTTTCTTTACTCAACCCAGCTATACCGAGCGCTTCGAGTGATCTACCTTCCCGACGATAATCAGCCTCATTTACCACAGAAGTCAACTCGATTATTGCATCGATAACCGGGGTCTCCACATGAAACGTGCGGGCTAATTGCGCTGTGGTCACTAAGCCATAGGGAACATCTTCAGTGATATATCTATCTTTCATTGATGAAGGACCGGAAATATTGGCAACAGCACCTTCTTTGTCAAACGAGGCCCTGAAATAAACCGACATGATCTGGCTTTTTGAAAAGAATGATTCTTCAGGATATTCAAGCATTTTTGCATTTAAAGCCTGACCGATTTTGACCACTTCTTCATAAACTGCTTTTATAACCCTCGCTATTGAGAGCGTTGTCCCATGCCTGTAGAAATAGAAGTCTTTCCCGAGCGTGTCGATCCAGCCAGCATTGAGCACACAACCGGCAGGATGAACTATTGGATTCAGATTATTGAGGGAGGTAGCCAGCACATGTTCACCTGGGATTACCGGGTACGTGCCTTTCAGGTCAGCTACTACCCTCTCTGTATGCTTTGCAGGAAATGCAGCTATTAGCAGCTTCCATGCCTCAACCGCTATCTTCACGCTACCAGGGGCAAGCAACCGACAGCCCCAGGGAAGCGTATGGCACTCAGCGAGAATAATATCTTTGTTTATCGACTTCTCTCTCAACATATGTGCAAAAAGGAGTGCGGAAAAGTTGCCCGGCCACATAACCAGAGTCTGACCATCTTCCAGATGGGGAGCTATACGCTCAAAAAAAAACTTGTGGCCGATAGCTGGTATAGGCATCATAATATATTTAGTATCTTTTATGGCTGCGCCAAAGTCTGTGGTGGCCATAGTAAGCTTAGCGATTTTCTTGTTATCCCATATGTCGACAAGCTCTATCTCCTTACGATTCATAGTGGTGGCGAAGTGATCCTTAAACTCAGGAGCCTCACACATATTTACGTCAAACCCCTTTAATGCCAAATCGGCCGCCATTGCGTGGGCCCCGTTACCACCGCCTAAAACACATATCTTTTCTAAACGCATATGACTACCTCGATACCTTCAGATTTCTGGGATGATGTCTCCTGCTTGCATAGCAGCAGGCGGATACATTCACCGCACTGTAGACAATCCTTATAGAAAAGGCACTATAACTGATTCCAGTAATTCGTGGCCTTGTCGATTCGCACATACAGTGACGCATTCTGTTGACTTGTTTCAGAAATGAAAAAATGCGGCTTATTTCTATTGCGTTTCCAGGGTTTGCGGCAATTGACAAGAAGTCGCTTTTTCTGCGTGGGAGTGTAGTGATAATTGCCCTGTCTGTCAAGGGAAAAGGAGCTCTTAATTCTGATTTTCATANCAAAAAGTTGAAAAAATCTGATTGATTCGGCAAGATACAAGTATTGAAAACCAAATCAAACCGTAAGCAAGGAGGGATCCTTAGGGGGAATATAGCCAAGAAGGATAAAACCAGATCATAATCTGATCTGAATGACTTTAATTTTGTGGTAGAATGACGAGAATAAAGTCTAAGAACAGTTACAGATAAAGGCATCGCTCATGGCCGGAATATCGGGAAAACTCTCCGTTCACAATTTAGCACCAGGCAGCGTTGGTATTGCTAATTCCCGGCACCTCCTTGTTCCAATTCGATATGGTAGGCAGGGTAGTCTCAAAGTCCATGATTAAGCTACCATCATGCCTAAATGACTCCTCTTATGAGATCTCTTTCCAAATCCCCAAGCCACCTTGGTAGGGCCAGATACCTATAGAGGAGATCCAGAATAAGCTATAAAGGCTAAAGGGGTAAAGTCAAGGGGTCAAGTCTCCGTTTGACTTTTGTTAGATCATTAAGCGTTCCGGGAAATATGAAATGATGGCCTTTGGCACGATCTTTTGTGGTCGGGATTACGTTCGGGATGTCGTGCTCCATCGGTTTCATGGATAATGATTGGTTTGCATTTCTCTTCGCAGCAACCAGGGTAGGGGGTCACCNANTANAGCGCAGGCGCGCTTGACCTTAGGTGAGGGCTTGGCCGTTTCGGCGTTTCCGCTTTCCGTGCCCGTTTAGCCTTCT
>JGI10211J34971_10004605_pt1 | contig 10926 bp, 5 predicted proteins | sample Etolagsediment_FD_34971 | JGI IMG/M metagenome (IMG submission 34971)
TCTAATAAACTCTATATTTAAAGCTTCACAAGGGTTTAGTTTTATTATATTTTTTTTATAAGCAGCATCAAATATTAGATTTAAAAAATCGAAAGTTATCCTAAATGTACTTAATTTAAAATCCCTTTGCTCTCTCATATTATCAAATAACTCTTTGATATTTTCAGGTGTGATAATAGATATATCTTTATCCCCTAACTTTTGTTTAACACCATTTTCATAATATCTCATCTGAACTAAACTAGCAATTGAGGTTAATTTAAATATCTCCTTAACATATCTATCAAGTGTAAAATGGTTTAGAATAGTAACTTGCTTATGTTGCACTTTCAACTTAGATAATGCTGCACGTGCCACTGAAAGTTTAATAGAGTTATTCCAAGGTTTCTTTGAATAATCAAANTCACCTTCATATACTTTATCATTGACTTTAAATTTGTAATAAAACTTATCTTTAGTATCATTTACCCAAAGATCATCTTCCACTTTTTGTATAAATTGTTCTGTATTCATCGACTACTTATTTATCATTATTGCTAAACTTACCCTATCTTTAACATTTAACTTGTTAAAAATACTACTAATATGTTTCTTAACTGTAACAACTTGTACATCAATTTTTGCAGCTATCTCTTTGTTTGACAAACCATCTGCGACAAGATTTGCAACCTCTGCCTCTTTTGATGTTAATTTTTCTAGTAGATTAAAAGATTGTTGGTCATCTTTTTTTAAACTTATATGTTTAATTATATAGTTCATCAACTCTGGATATAACCAAACATTATTTTCTAAAACAGTTAAAACAGCTTGTTTTACAATCAAGGTTCCACTTTTCTTACCCAAATAGCTTTTAAAACCATTTTTTATCAAATATGTCCCATGCGCTAGCTTTGGTTCATCTAATATAGCAATAACTTTTATATGTTTAGGTATTGTATTAAAACACTCCATAGTTTCATCTAAACTATTAAACTGATCAGTATCAATAACTAATAGATCGTTTGGTTTAAAATCAAATCCATAAAAAATCTCATCACTAGTTATAGTTTTTATACCTTGTAGATTAAATTGATTTAACCAATAGTTGTTTATCTTTTCAATCTTTGAACATATATATAACATTTTAATCCCTTTGTGTTGTTTTCAAAATAGGCTTTAGTAAAAATGACATAATACTTTTTTTACCTACAAGAACATCTGCGTTTACCATCATACCAACTTTTATCTTATATTTCTCATTATCTAGAAGGTAATTTTTCTTTGTTTTTACATAAATTAGATAGTGGCTTTCACCTGTATCTTTATCAGTTATTGTATCTGGACTGATATTTGTGATTTTCCCCTCTAGGTCACCGTAGATAGAGTAATCAAAAGCAGTAACCTTTAACTTAACAGATTGCCCAATATGAAGCTTTGCTATCTCTTCTGGCTTCATTTTGACCTCTGCTATCATCTCATAATTATCTGGCACTATTGTAAGTATATCTGCTGATGCTTGTATTGAACTACCCAATGTATGGACAAACAACTCTTTTACAATACCATCAACCGGAGATCTTATAACTGTTCTATCTAGTATATCTTCAAGATTCTTTTTTGTCTCTTCAAGCCTTAAAAGTTCTGCAATTGTTTCATTTAGCATCGATGCAGATTTATTTTTAAATGTAAGTTTAGTTTCCTCTATACCATTTTTTATCTCTTCTATTTGAGATTGTGTTTGCACTATACTCTCTTTTGCACTTCTTACTCCACTTGATGCATCATTTAGCTCTCTTTCAAGTGCACTTAGCTCATATTTTGTAAATATTTTTTGTTTCTCTAACTTTTTCTTTGCCTTAAATTCCTCTTGAAGCATAAAATAGTTTTCTTCTAAAAGAGAATATCTATTTTTAGCATCAAGTAAAGCACTCTCTTGATATTTAAGTTGCTCTAACTGCTTTGAAATGTTTTGTTGCAACTCTTTTTTATTTGATAAATAAAATCTTTTTTCATGCTCTAGCATCTTTTTATCACAATCATCGCTACAAGCTATATTTTCCATTGGAAGATTATTTATCTCTGCATTTAGTCTTGCTTGTTTAGCTTTTAGCTCCATCATACGGATATGGTTTTCTTCAAGTTTAGTTTTGTATGAGATAGGGCTTAGTTTTAATAAAACTTGACCTTTTTTGATACTATCACCCTCTTGTACATAAATTGCTGAGACAACTCCACCCTCTAAATTTTTAAGTGTTTGCACCTTTGATGTAGGTATAAACTGCCCTTGACCACGTGAGATCTCATCTATATCAAAACTAACTGCATATATTAAAAAAAGTATAATAAAACTTACTACTATCTTTACAACTGCACTTACTTTGTATGAAACTGTATCTAAAACAGCCGCACTTGTACTTGATACATAATCTATAATAGTACTATTTATTTTCTCTTCCGATAACATTTTTACTTGCAATTTATGTAAAAGCCTTGCACTTGAAATATCATGTATAACAAATATAAAACCAACTAGCTGATCTTTTTCATAGTATGGGTTTATTATCGTTTTTGTGATTATCTCTTTATCATCGATTGTAGACAATCCAAGCTCTGTTCCCCAAGCTTCACCATTATGGTTTTTTACATACTCACAACCATTGTAGAGTTTTTCAGCGTATTCTGGGGATACGATCATATTAAAACTTTTATTTGTAAAAGTTGTACTGTTATAACCAAATAGATCACTAAAGCCTTTGCTTACAGACTTTACTATAAGATTTTTATCAACAACACAGCTCATCATATGTTCATCAGCTATCTCATCATATTGTTTCATCTTATTTAGCGTATCTTCGTCGATCAAACCAGCTATTGTATCATCACTTTTTTTTACAGCTAGTTTATGTTGTAGCTTTTCAACTTTAAGTTTTAACTCATCAATAATTTGGTCTTTATTTATATTTTGAGGATTTGTACTATTTTCCATTTGTATCACCCCCGCTAAGTTTTGCTATAACTTCATCTCTTGGTCCATCCATTGTTATTTTTCCACTATCCATAACTATTATTCTATCAACAAGTGCTAGATTTGATGGTGTATGTGTTATTAAGATAAGTGTTTTCTCTTTTAAAAACTCTTTTAAATTTTTAAGTACCTTATTTGTAGTTCCACTATCAAAAGATTTTGTTGGTTCATCTAGTATAAATAATGCACTGTTATCTATAACTGTTCTTGCTAAACATATAGCTTGAGCTTGACCACCAGATAAGTTTTCCCCTTTTTCTACAACAGGAAGTTCAAACCCTTTTGGATGTTTATTTATAAACTCTGTTGCACAACTTACCTCTGCTGCTTTTAGTAGCTCCTCATCACTAGCTTTGTGATTTTTTATCATAATATTACTTCTAGCAGTCCCTGCAAATAGAACTGTTTCTTGAGCCATATATGAGATATTTGCCCTAATCTCAACAGGGTCAATTTGTTGAACATCTATACCATCTATAAGTACAGAACCCTCATCATGGTAGTAAAACCCTAATAGTAGTTTTTGGATTGTACTTTTACCACTTCCCACTTTTCCTATAATCGCAACTTTTTCACCTTGGTGGATTTTAAAGTTAACATTTAAAAGTTGTTTTGTTTCAGTCCCTGGATATGAAAAACTAACATTTTTAAACTCTATCTCACCTTTAAAAGCAGGTCGTCTAACAAACTGTTTATCACTTGGGTGTTCAGCATCAAGCCCCATAACATTTTCTATAGATTGGTATGCTGAGATAATATGTTGATAGTATGCAATCATACCAGCAACTTGCCCCATAGGTCCAAGTGCTCTACCTGACATAATAACTGTTGCAACAAGTGCACCTGTTGTAAGTGTCTGGTTGTCAACCATATATGCACCAAATATGATCAATAGTACTGTATTTAACTGAGTAACAAATGAAGATACCGTACCAATAGCAGCTGATAGTGTTTTTGTTTTTATCCCTTTTTCAGCTATCTCACCTGTTGCCTCCTCCCATTTGTATTGTGAAAGGCTTAGTGCATTTAAACTTTTTATCGTTTCTAGGTTTGAGATAGACTCTATTAATACACCATTTTTAAGGCTACTTGCACCTGCAGTTTCTTTAACACTCTCCATCATCTTCTCTTTAACGCTAAGGGTATATATAACAACTACTAAAATAGATAATACTGTAACCCACACAAGATGACCTGCAACAAAATATATAGTGAATAAAAATATAAAAACAAAAGGTAAGTCTATAACTATAGCAATAGTTGAAGAAGCCATAAAACTTCTTATTGATTCGAACTCTTTTAATACATTTGCAAATGAACCTATCGGTTTTGGTATAACCGCAATTTTTAGATCCATAACTTTCTCGAAAATAATAGAGGACATAATAATATCAGCTTTCTTACCAGCAACTTCTAGCAAATATGTCCTTGTAAAGCGCAAGCCTAGATCTATAATATAAACGACAATTACACCTAAAGCAAATATCCATAATGTATCAAATGCAGCTGTTGGTATAACTCTATCGTATACATTCATCGTAAATATAGGGGTTGCTATCATAAATAAGTTGATAACAAGTGAAGCTAGAAGTACATCTTTATATATATATTTTATAGTATGAATTGTATCCCAAAACCAATGTTTTTGCTTATTGTCAATTAGTTTAAAGTCATCTGACTCAAATCTAAATTCCCTTTTAAGGAAAAATGCCATACCAAAATACTCACCCTCATTTTTACCATCTTTTGTAAATGTTTCAAGTTGCTCTATTGGAACTTTGTTTACAACTTCTCCAATCTCAGGCATTATAATATATGCATGTTCCCTAGTGTCATCAAATGACTCTAAAATACACGCATTTACCTCATTTGGATCATCTGTTTTAAGTAAAATTATACATGGAAGTACAAGACTACTTATATCTTTTATAGCTATTTTTGATACACTTGTTTTAAATCCTGCTCTATGTGCAGCACGACTAAAAAGTGCCCTTGAGGAGTTTGGTTTAACAGAAAATAACTTAGGAGCAGTTTCACCCTCTGCTATAGGTAACCCTTCACTTAAAACTTCAGCACTATATGGTTTACCATGAAGTTTACTAAATAAAACTAAACTATCTAATACTGAACTCTCTATATGTTTTCTAAACTGACCCATCTGATACCTTTTTATAGTTCATCTAAAATATATTCTTTAATGATACCTATCTCTTTTAAAACTTCATATTTTGATAATATATAGTCATATTTTGTCTCTATATATAATCTTTTTGCATTGTATAAACTATCTACAATATCCAATAATCCATTTGAATCTATTTTGGCAAATTTAAAGTCATAATTCGCAGCAATCAACTCTTGTTCTCTTTTTGCAACTAAATCTTCCACAAATTGATTTTTTGAATCCATCATAAGAAATTTATTGTAAGCTAAATCAACCTTATATTTTACATCTCTTATAACTGCTTCTTTTTTTTCAAGTTTTTGTTTATATTCATAAAACTTTTTATCCGCATCAGCCAAATCTTTACCACCTGAATAAAGTTCAAGTCTTAACTCAATAGCAATTGAGGTCTCTTTTGTAGTTGAATCACTTGTGTTATCTATATACTCCTCATCCAATTGTGACTTTTTACCTATTAGATCAATAGTTGGATAAAAATTGAGTTTCGATTTTTCATATTTTTCTTTATATAGCTGAACATTTTGTTGTGCCTCTTTTGTATAGGGGGAGTATATAACACAATCCTCAAGTGCTTTTATGATGTTATCAAAATATACACTTTTTGGTTCATCTATTGTAAATAGGTTCAACTCTTCATCATTAAAATCTAAATATTTTTGTAATGTAGATATTGTGTCATTATACCTTTTTGTATCCTCTTCAAAGTTCATAAATCTATTGATTGTTCTAGCTTCAATTTTAGAAAAATCTTTAAGTGATGTTAGTCCATTTTGAAATCTTATCTTCTCTTTTTTTGACCACTCTAGATAACTGTTATAGTTTTCGCGTGATAACTCATAAAACTCATTAACTTTTAATGCCGTTATATATGCATCAGCCAATGAATAAACTGTATCCTCTTCAACTTGCTCTTTTGCATATTTAATACTTTTAAAATTATATCTATTGATATTTATCTCATCTTTATCTTTAAAGCCATTAAATAGATTGTATCTAATTGTGATATCTTTTGAAGTATCTAGATCTTTTTGATTAGTTGTCCCATCATCATAAGTTTTATACTTTTTTTTAGAATAGTTNAAAGTAACTGTTGGTTTATATGCAGCACGTGCAACTTCTATATCNTGCTTTATTGCATTTAGGTAGTGATACTGCTCACTTATAATTGGATTTTCCCGTAAAAGTCTTTGTGTATAGTGTTTTAGTGTTATATAGTCATTTTGATCATCTACTATAGTATTCTGTTTATTTGTATCTTCTTTTTCAAATTCCATTATTGAGTCATTAAACTCTATTAGTATCTCTAAACGTCTTGATTTTTTCTTATCCTCTTTTCCATTTTTATCATATATTAATGAACTTGAAGATTTACCTATTGGTTTCATATAATTCTTTAGCCAATCTAGATTTGAGACTATAATATCATCAGATAAACTTAATATATAGTTATAAGCATTTTCAGCTCGTTCTTCAGAGAGTATCAGATTTCTATTATACTTTTCCTCTTCATTCTTCCCTTTACTGTTTTCTGATGATGTATGACCTAATATTTTTATCTCTTTTATATATTGCCTATAAGGTTTTAAAATATTGATATATCTTGGAAACATATCTGCTAATATAATCTTAAATGAATCCCCAACATCACTGCTACCTTTTTCATATAAGATATCTATTTTTTCAAATCTAATTAAAAAGCTGTCTTTTTTAAATTTCACTTTCCATATCTGAAAATCATCTTTTAAATCATCTTTTAACTTTGTATATATCTCATCTTTCATTATATTTTTCGCAGTTAAACTACTCAATATTAAAAAACACAATATTAAAATCTTTTTCATTTTTACTATACCACCTTACTTTTCTCTTATCATATATATTGGAGTTTCATTTTTGTTAATTACTATACCTATGTCGTATATTTTACTATTTTTTGATCCATTTAGTCTATTTACAATAGTACTACTTTCTATATACATAGTAAGCTGTTTTTTTGTTACATTTTGTATAAAGATCACCATACTTTTTATGATCTCTTCCCCAATACCTTGCAATCCACTATCTACTTGCTTTAAAATAGTACCTTGTGTATCACCTGTCATCTCATTAAATATCATAGATAATGTTTGAGCTGGTATATAAAGTGACCATTCTAAATCTTTAAGATTGTTTTTTTGTTTGAATTTATTTGTAAATAACATACCTGCATTATTATCTATTTTTTCAAAAGATATTGATCTCATAGACTCAAATTTAACATCATCGATACCTAATAACTTTTTAATAACTATAGTAGCTGAATTTTGAACCAATAGGTATGGATCTAGTTTATTTTTATTGTTTTTATCATCTTTTACTTTATTTTGCTTAACTGGTGTTATACTTTTAACTACTGCAGGTTTAACATCAATTACCACATCTTTTTGTATATTCTCAACTGGTTCTATTTTTTCTTNTACACTTATAGGTTTTANTTCAGTTTCTTTTTTATTATCATTGANCATTTCAACTGATTTTTTTTCAGCTGATTTTTCTCTGTTTTTATCCTCTACTGGTGCTGCATTTACCTTTTTATTTTCAATTTCTTTATTTTCTTTCTCTTTTTTGACCTCTTCACTATTGTTTAGTTCGTTATTTATCTCTGTTAAAAATTCTTTATCTAAGCTTGATATATCTTCAACTATAGTTGGTTCAATTGGTTTATTTGATACTATCATAGATAAAAATGGTGCTATATCATCAGCTATTTTAAAATATATATTGATCTCTTGTTTTTCAACAACAGTTGATATTTTATAGATACTTTCTAAAGCTTTATACTCAACTTTACTTAAGTGCTCCACTACACCATCTATATATTTTGCCTCTGTTAAATCATGAAAATTCTTTCTATTTATACTTTGAGCTAATTTTACATTATAAGTATATAAAAACTCTCGTGCTGTATCTAAGGTATCTTTATTTATATCATTATTTATATCATATTTACCATTTGATATTTTATTTAAAATAACTGAACTATCATGTGCTGTTATTAAAAACATCCAAGGTGTTTCAACATCTCTAAAGCTTAATGTTCCATCAACTTTTATGATTTTATCTGACTTTATATCTCTTCTATCTATTTTAGCTATTTTTATATCTTCTGTATTTTCACCTAATATCTCTTTGTATAGTTTTTCAAATCCATCTTTAACCTCATATGATATATCACTATTTGCTTTCTCCTCTTTTAACTCTAACTTTTCATTTATATTTTTCATCCCTTTTAAAAGTTCAGATGTCTCTTGATGTGTTTTGTAGTTTACAAGGTCTTGTGTCATATCTACAAGTGCTATTATGATAATACGATCAGCCACATGTTTAGCTGTATCCATCTCATTGAACTTGATAATAAAGTGATGCGGGTCACCATTTATTGACATAACTACTTTATAAAGTCTTCTTGGATTTTGCAACATATACTCTATCCAAAACTCACCCTCAATATATTGCTCATATATATAGTTTGGAGCTTCATATTTTTCAAAAAGTTCACTTACACATTTATGTTTTTTCTTAAACCCTTCAAATGTACCAAAACGGTTAAAAAACCCCATAAACCTTTTGTTTGCTTTTGTTACCTCTTTACCATTGTGCATAACCATAAGGTTAGGTTGCATATTAAACAGATTGTCAAGTTTTTTATCATTGAAGTCCATCTCATCTGTTTTCTCTTTTAACTCTTCATTTACAACTGTTAACTCTTCATTAGTTACCTCAAGCTCTTTTACCCTCATAACAGAATAGATATAGTTAGTAAAAAATCCAACTAAAAGTACTGTTAAAACTGTAGCTACTATATGAGCTTGCTGCATAAAGTTAAGATCTTCAAGATCAATCTCATCAAGATTTTTAAATATAACTGCCCTTGCTATTGGCTCCTCTTGCATATTTTTAATAGTATATTTTGATATAAGATGGTCACTTTGTGTACTAATAGTGTATTTGTTATTTGAACTATCAAATATTTTATCGATATCATTTTGCTTTACTACCCTTAAAAGATAGTTATCAGCATTTGAATTTACAATATAATATCCGTTTAAAAACTTTTTTGAGTGGGATAGATCTTGCTGTATCTTTTTGGAATCATCTTTATTTAATAAGATAACTATTTTATACCCTTTTTTATCAAATATATCCACAAGTGCATCAAACTGTATATTTACACCAAAAAGTCCCAAAAATTTATCTTTTTCATATATTGGTATTTTATTTGTAAAGGTTAGTCCATATTTGCTTGATTCTATTGAGGTAAAAACTCTTGGATATTTTATAAGATGTGCCATCTGCTGATCATTACGTACTAGATCATCACCACTTAGATGTGTCCAACTTCTTTTAAAACTTATACCATCTGCATCTATCACCTCTGCTTGTATATCTACATATTCTGATTTTGTTCTCATCTCTTCTAAAAGTTGATCCATATCTAAAATTGTTGAGTTATTGCTCAGCAGCGCTTTTTTTATATTTGTATTTTTGGATAATGATGATGAAACAAGAAGTGAAGTGCTTAATTTTTCATTTAACATTATATTAAACTGATCAATTATGTTATCGTCAACCTTTTCATATATCTCGTTTTTGTACTCTTGTGTTTTTGATAGGTAAATATTTTTTGATGTATAACCTATAAGTGTAGCTATAAGTACAAATAATATACGATAGATAGTTTTATTACTTATATATCTATTTGTTTTATTTATTATCTCTTTTGTTTTAGTAGTAGAATTACCGTTTGATTCCATATAGTATCCCAGAAATGTAATTTTCAGTTATTATACTAAAGTATACCTTAATCAAATTTTATTAATCTATTTTTTTGTTATTTTAAAACTTTTCTGAGACTAAAAAAGGAAGAGTTAGTAACTCTTCCTTTATTATTTTATAAACATTTATTATCAAGATTGATCAACTTGAACAGCAGTATCTATAAGAAGTTGTGCCGTTTGAAGATCATCTGCACTTGATGTGTAGCTTGTAAATGTATTACCATCCACCTCTACATCTTCACCTTGTGTCCATGTATCTGTNTCTAAACTAACTGTATCATCCTCATCACCTANTATAGTCAATGTATTTGAATCATCAGTCATATTCATAACATCACTTATATCTATATTTGATATATCATTTGCACCATCTCCACTCATATCTATAGTATTTATATCTCCTAGAGCATCATCTAAAGATATATTATCAAAGTCAAGATCAAGCTCATCCATATCAAATGTAAANTCGTCATCTTCAGACATATCACCAAATGCTTCAATATCACCCTCTATAACNCCATCATCATCTACAACTGTAGTGCTTGTATCACCACCGTTAGTTTCTGTTGATGTTACACTTGCAGTGATNCCACTTAAATCTTCTGTTGCGATCTCCGTTGGTGAAGTTAATGTTACTGTTGCATCACCGTTTACATCTGGTGTTACTGTGTAGCTTCCATCACCATTATCAACTACACCATCTCCAGATACTGTTGCACCATCTGGTATGTTAGCTAGAGTGATATCACTTAGTGTTTCACTACCATCTGTATCTGTTAATCCTGCATTTAGATCTATATCGTATGAGTATGATGGAACTCCACCGACAGCATCTGCTACTTGTAAAGTTTCACCTGAAGTAAACTCAATAGTCTCTATATTCTCAGCAGTCATTCTAAACTGACCATCATCGTTACCCC
>JGI10211J34971_10004607_pt1 | contig 10924 bp, 9 predicted proteins | sample Etolagsediment_FD_34971 | JGI IMG/M metagenome (IMG submission 34971)
AAACGGCTCTACCGTCTACCGTTGCAATCACTTCAGCAGTTGACTTTCTTCCTTCTTTTTTTATAATATTTGCCTCTAATATTACAGTGTTACCCAACTTTATTGGTGCTAAAAATTTTGTCTCACTTTTAGCTAGTACTACATTTGGGTCATTAACAGCAGACATTGCAGCATAATCAGCAGCACAAAAGGTAAATCCACCATGAACAAGTCCTTCTTCATCTGCAACCATAAACTCTTGTGTTATTTGTTCTACTTTTGCATAACCCTCTTTAAGTTCTACTACTTTTCCATTTATATCATTGTCTATTTTTAGATGTGTATTTAGTTGCATTTTTATCCTTTTATCACTTTATTTATATTTTTCATAGAGTCTATATGTATTTGCATATATTTATCTTCTGTAGTTCCTACAAACTGGTAAAAGTCCATATTTTTAATGGTTACCACTTTTTCAAAATTGATTTTATCATTAAATTGTGCTAAATGTAAATGGGTATCTAGAAATTTATCTTGATAATTAATTAGTGAGTCACTGTTAAACTCTTTTGTAACAACACCATTATCTACAATTTTTATCCCTACTTGCTCATCAATATTAGAAAATACAGCGGGACAACTATCGTCTATATATATTTTATCATCAAGGTTTCCACTTAAGGGGTAGTTTCTACAAACTACTGGTCTTTCATCGTATATTGTACATTTGTGCTCTACAATATAAGGGCAAAAGTTATTACCATCTGATAATAATACATTTGCTTTAAGATAGCCCATATCACCAAAAGTAAAAAGGATTGGGAAGTTTTTTGCTACTTGTTCAAAGTCACTTAAAAGAAGTTGCGAAAATATGCTTCCTTCTCTGCCATCACAGCATCTAGCGGGACAGCCTTCACATGAACTAAACGCAAAATTTTTATCTGTAGTCTCTATAAATGTTTTCATGTTGCAATTATACCATTGCATTACTGCTTCTTATCTTCAACCTATCTATCATCTTCCATATTTAGTTTAAAAGGTGTAAAATATTATAAAAAGAGTTACTATTAATTTAACTCTAGAATCTACTGGAGGTTTATCATGAAAAAAGTTCTTTTTTTACTTGGGGTAATATTTGCTACCTCATCAATTGCAAGTAGTGATTATTATATCGGACTTGGTATTGGTGAAGGTAATTTTGAATTAATAGCAACTGACAATCGAGGTGGTAATCTTTCCGAAGAAAACGATGTTGCATTGTCTCTTAATGCTGGTTTTATTACTTCAAATACTCATAAGTTTGATGTAGCAATTACAACTTTCGATACACAAGATAATAAATATATGGAAGAATTATCTATAGGGTATGACTATTTATTTACTAATAATAATTTCCAACCATATCTTGGGGCTAAAGTAATTTTAAATCAATACGAAGAAGATGCGTACTTTGATTATCTTGGTAATGAGTGGAAGGGTATGGATTTGACTACGATATTTTTTAATATTGATATAGGTTTTAAATACAATCTATCAAAAACTTTTTTTATCACTTGTGATTATGAAACAAATATAACTAGTTCTTCATCAGGTGGAGATACTATATACATAGACAATGTTCATAGTGTAACGAATAATGTGCATTTAGAGATGGATACTGTTGATAAGATTATGGCTAGATTAAATTATAGGTTTTAGAAACTAGAAAAAATAAAGAATTATGCTAATGCAAGGCAGAGATTTGAAGGTTTGCTTTATGCAAATCAAAAATCTCTGTACTCTGCAGTAGTGTGATTATTTATTTTTTAAATACTCTTTTGAAGATGTTGTCTACATTCTTTGTGTAATAATCAAAGTTGAAACACTCTCTAATTTGTTTCTCACTCAATTTACTTCTTAATTCTTTATCTTCAAGTAAGTGTCCAAGGTAAAGTGATTCACCTTTTTTGTTTGTAGAAGGTTTTCCTTGTTGAATCTCTTCCCAAACTTTCATAGCATTTCTTTGTACAATTCTATATGCATCTTCTCTTGAAACACCTTGAAGAGGAAGTTCTAGTAATACTCTTTGTGAAAATACTAATCCACCCGTAAGGTTAAGATTTCTCATCATATTTTCTGGCATTACAGTTAAGTTTGCAATTACATTGTTCATTCTATGAAGCATAAAATCTGTTGTAATGAATGCATCTGGTAACCAGAATCTTTCACTTGAAGAGTGCGAAATATCTCTTTCGTGCCATAATGCAACATTTTCTAAAGCAGGTACGGCATGAGCTCTAATAGATCTAGCAAGACCCGTAATGTTCTCAGTTAAAATAGGGTTTCTTTTATGAGGCATTGCAGAAGATCCTTTTTGACCTTTTGCAAAAAACTCTTCACATTCATAAACTTCTGTTCTTTGTAAATGTCTCACCTGAACTGCAAATTTTTCAATACTTGAAGCCATTGAAGCTAATGCAGTAGCAAGTCTTGCATATCTATCTCTATGTACTACTTGATTACTACATGGCTCAGGTTTAAGTCCAAGTTCTTTCATTGCATACTCTTCAAGCTCTAAAGGAGCATGTGCAAAGTTACCCATAGCTCCACTTATTTGACCAACAGAGATAACTTTAAGTGTCTCTTTTAAATTCTTAAGGTGTCTTTTCATCTCATCATACCATACAGCTAAAGTAAGACCAAAAGTGATAGGCTCTCCATGAATACCATGAGATCGTCCTACCATTAGAGTAAGTTTATGTTCTTTTGCTCTTTTCTTAATTGACTTCATTAGCATCTTAACATCTTTGATAACTATTTTAAGAGAATCTCTCATTTGAATTGCAACACCTGTATCAACAGCATCAGATGAAGTCATACCATAGTGGAACCATCTTGATTCTTCACCAAGTGATTCTGAAACACTTGTATTAAATGCAATTAAATCATGTTTTGTAATAGCTTCAATTTCTTCAATTCTTTCTACAGAGAAAGTAGCATTTTCCACTATTTTTTTACAATCTTCATCTGGAATTAGTCCAAGTTTATTCCAAGCTTTTACCGCTGCTTTTTCCACCTCTAGCCATGCTGCATATCTTGCATGCTGAGTCCAATGTTTTGTCATCTCTGGTCGTGCGTATCTTTCTACCATTCAGGAGTCCTCTTAATCTATTTTTTGTATTTTATCTAAATTATACTTTTAACCTTTTTATTGAAACTAATGAATATTATTTTGTATAGTATTTATACATAAAAATTAATTCTTTACTCCAATTTTTGTGTAAAATATAACATATCAACAAAGGAAGTTATTAATGCAAGAATTTATGGATACCTATAGAAAAAATACTCATGATATAGAAAATTTTCTAATTGAAACTATTAGAAATATTGGTCTTTTGGAGAGCAAAAAGGCTAATAATTATGAAAAATTATATAATATTTTTCCATCTCTTGAGCTTATTTATATCTGTGATAAAGAGACTCTTAATCAAACATCACCAAATATTTATAGAAATAAAACAAGTGATAATCAAATAGGGGTAAATAGAAAATACCTTATGAATAAAATTCATTTTAATGAAAATGGTATCTCTGTATCTCCACCTTATATTAGTAGCGCATCTGGTATTACTTGTGTTACGGTTGCAAAACTAGAAAAAAGTCAAATATACTTTTTTGACTTTAAGTTATCTGCTTTATTACAAAGACTTGGTCTTATTGAGATACATAAAGGATTTAATTCAATTAATAAAGGATTTTACTTTATCATCTCAATGATTATGATGCTACTAGCTATATTTACTCTTGGTTATTCGTTTTTTGAATTTGTTCATTCTGTATTAATTAGAGGTCATTTATCTATTGAAGCTATTTTCAAACCAATTATTGCTGTGACCTTGGGACTCGCTATTTTTGATTTGGCTAAAACCATTTTAGAACAAGAAGTTATATTTAAAAGTTACTCGAAAAATAGTAAAGCGGAATATAAAGTTTTAACCAAATTTTCAATTACAATTATCATTGCTTTATTAATTGAATCATTAATGGTTGTATTTAAAATTGCTTTAGAAGATTATTCTCAAATGATAAATGCATTTTATCTAATAGGCGGTGTTTCTATTTTATTGGTTTCATTAGGAGTATTTATATATTTAAGTAAAAAAAGTGAATAACTATTTTTTACTAAATATATCTTCTGCCCACTGAGTAATAGGACCTCTTAGTACTTTTTCTAGATTGATAGCAAATGTATGAACTAAGTCTGTACTATTTTTTGTAGATTTTAAAAGTGTAGTTAGTGAGTTTGTATATTTATTTACATAGAAATTATCTATTTGATTATTACTCCCTAATATCACTACTTTACAAGAACTGTCAATTCTACTTAAAACCATCTGCATTGTTTTATTTGACATATTTTGAGCTTCATCTATTATGATAAATGCATTTGAAAGTGTTCGCCCTCTCATCTCACCTACCCACATAGTTTGAATACTATAATTCTCCATCATATTTTCAACTCGTAAGATTACCTCTTGTTCATCTAACTCTTCTACTATTTTATTTTTATTTTCTCTTCTTTTTTTATGTTCACTTCGAACCATATAATTTAAACTATCAACTAAGGGATGGTTATAAATTGCAAACTTTTCATCATATCCAGGAAGGTATCCTACATCTTCACCTTTATCTAATGATTCAATTGAATTTCGTATATAGATTATCTTTTGAAAATCTTTTCTTCGTACTCTTTTTATAGCTCCGCTTAATGCTAAAAGAGTCTTTCCACTTCCTGCTTTTGCATCTACAACTATCACATTATAAAATGGACTATTCAGTGCATTTGAGAAAAATAGTTGCTCCTTATTGAGTGGTGTTATAATCTGATCTCGTACCTCTGATTCCTCTAAAATATTTACTTTTCCATGTATAATATTTGCTAAAATTACTTGATCCGAATGTAAAACCTTAAAACAGTATGAATAATTATATGTATTGTAATTTGTATCTATTTTAGTAATATCTGCGTTTGGCAAGTTTTCAAGCTCCTCAAAAGCTATTTCAATTGTTTTTACAAACTCGTAATTAAACTCCTCTTTATCCCCTTTTAATGAGTCTACTTCAATATCTAGTGATACTGCACGAGTTCGTGCCATAATATCTAAAGATAAAAATTTAACATTCTTTTTATAGTATTCTTTTGTAAATTTTGCTATTTCTAAAATCTTTCTGTCATTAAAAATATTTAATTGTACATTTTTACTATTAACAGTATAAATTTCTTTTGATATAATTTGCACTTGAGCATTTTGCTCGCCCTGAATTTCTGTAGTAATAAGCGTATAAGAGTCTATCTCTTGCTTCTGTTTTATTGTTGATGTTTCTAGAATTCGAGCAAACTCTCTTGCTTGAAAATTTATCTCTTCAAAGCCACTTTTTTTGCTATCAAGTTCATCAAGAACAGTTTCAGGGATAATGATGAGATTTGTACAATTATCAGATAATTTAAAAAGATTTGCCGCGTCTTGCAAAATGATATTTGTATCTATCACATAATAATTGTTATATCCCATTTTTTTCCTTTATTTACCTCTTAATTGATAAGTAATATCTCCAGCACCAACACCAACAACAATACCTGATGTTATAGTATCAAATACTTTATCATCTTTTATGAGTTCTATTTTCCCCTCTATTGTATTAATCTTATCAGCAAAGATTGTGTTATAGTGGCTAAACTCTTTTTCAAAGTCTATATTTTTAACCTCTTCAGCAACAGTCCAAACAGGAAGAATAATAAGTTTATCACATCCTATGAAACATTTTTTAAAGTATTCTAAATTGTCTATTGTTCTGCTATATTTATGCGGTTGCCAAACTACTGTAGTATATGTTATTGCTTTTTGATTTTTATAAAGCTTTACAGACTCTAAAGTTGCTAATATTTCAGTTGGATGATGTGCATAGTCATCGATTACTACAAAGTCTTTACTTTTTTGTACTATATCAAATCTTTTTTTAATACCTTTGTATTTAGAGAGGTTTTCTTTTATAGTCTCTATATCCATGGTTGCAGATGCTGCTAATATTGCACAAGATGCATCAATAGCAATATGCACACCAAATCCCCATACTTCAAACTCTCCATAATCTTTTAATGTGAATTTTGTATGTGGCTCATCATCTCTTAATATGAATTCTATATTGTGTATATCTTTTGATGGATATAATCGTATCGCATACCCTTTATAATTTTTTAAAAAATCATCTTCAGCATTTATAATACGAAGTTTTGCAATATCTAAAAACTTTTCATATGCAGCATAAAATCTTTTCTCATCATAATTATAATACTCCATATGTTCTGGTTCTGTATTTAATACTATTGAACAATAAGGATGAGAAAGAATAAAGCTTTCATCACTCTCATCTGCTTCAAATGCAATAATATCATCTATATATCTAAAGTTTGAGTTAAATTCTTTACTAATAGCTCCTATGATTGCAGAACTTTGAAGAATAGAGCTTAATATTGCAGTTGTTGTACTTTTCCCATGAGCAGCACAAACACAATAATTCGTTGTTTTTTGCATAATAACACTCAAAGCTTCTTTTCTAGGGAGCAATAAAAGCTCTTGGTTTTTTGCTTCTATTATCTCCGGATTGTGATTTTGTACTGCTGCACTATATATTACTAAATCATGATTATCTATAGCATCAGAAGTTTGTGGAATATTTACTTTTATCCCCTCCTTTTTCAGCTCGTCAGTTATTGGTGTAGGTTTTATATCTGAGCCACTTACCGTATAGCCTCTATACTGTAAAAATCTAGCTAATGCAGATAATCCAATACCCCCTATTCCTATAAAATGTACTCTCATTAGTTTAGTAGATGCTTTAATTGTTGATATTGTTCTTCTAATAATTTAGAATTTTCGCTTAAATATTCTTCTACATTAAATTTGTAATCTAAGATAAAATATCCATATTTTTCTTCTTCTACTTTATCCATATGATGTACATCTTTGTCATAAAAAGTATCCATATCAACATTTTTAGCACATGCTATTAAATGAATTGAGAAAGAATCTACTATTTTTTTATCTTCTACAATTTGTGTTAATATAAAAAATAGTTCTTTTGCACCATCAAAATTTAACATACTCCACTTTTCAATAGCATGTTCATAAAAACTTCTGATAAAATATATATCATCATTATCTAAACTCAGTTTTTTTTCATCTTCCAATCTCACTTCAATTTGATCAAATGCGATTTTTAAAATCTCTTCATATACTCTATGTATTCTTTGTTCATCAAGATCCAAAACAAGAAGTGTATCAAGTACTTCATATAATCCTGAGATACTCTTTGACTCTAGTACTTCTGCTTCTTTTTCCTCTAAATAAGTCAAAAACTCTGGGTTTACTCTTGCTTCGTTTAACTCTTCTTGATTCATGTCTCTTTATCCTCTTTACTATGCTTTATATGAAGAAATATACTCTTTTAATCGAGTCAATACTTCTTCTGTTTTTTCTGCTGTTTCAACTAATGCTATTCTAACATAATTTTTTCCAATTCCATTTCTTCCTAAAAAACTTCCTGGTAAAACTTTTATGTTTTTTTGTTCAAATAACCCTTTTGTAAATTTTAATTCATCTTCTACTTCAAGCCAAATATAAAATGTTGCTTCTGGTATTTTAATACCTAAAATCTCTTTTGCAATATCAAAATTCTTTTTATATATTTTTCTAAATTCTTCTACATGTTTTTCATCATTCCATGCACATGCTGCTGTTTTTTGTAATGGTAATGGTAAAGCACACCCTACATATGTTCTATATTTCATATACTCAGCTAGAATTTCTTTATCTCCCGCAATAAAACCACTTCTAAGTCCTGGGGCACTACTTCTTTTAGATATAGAGTTTAACACTAAACAGTTTTTAAAGTTGTTATTTCCTGCAGTTTTACAAGCTTCAAGTAAAGATATAGGTTTATTATTCTCATCAAAGTATAACTCACTATAACACTCATCATTTATAAGTATAAAATCAAATTCTAAAGATTTTTTAACCCATTTTACAAGTTCATCACTTGTTATTGTTGCACTTGTAGGATTATTTGGGTAGTTTAGTATAACTAAATCACATTTTTTTAGTTCACCATCATCTATAGAAGGGATAAAGTTGTTCTCTTTCGTTAAATCAAGATGTATCACCTCTGCATGACTTGCAATTGCAGCACCTTCGTATATCTGATAAAAAGGATTAGTATAAGCCATAGTTGGATTTTCTTTTCCAAATAATGCAAACTGAGGAAAGTTAAAAAGAACTTCTCTTGTTCCAAATGTGGGAATTATCTCATCATGCGATAACGCTACATTGAATCTTTTTGAAACAAAATTTATCATAGCATCTTTTAGATAATCTTCTCCAGCACTTTTTGGATACTTATTTAATAAAGAAGAACTATCTTTTAATTCATCTAATATAAACTGTGGAGTCGAAAACTGTGGTTCGCCTATTGTAAGGCTACTAGGGCTATATTGTTCACTTGGAGTTGAGTTTTTTAACAGTTCCGTTAATTTCTCAAAAGGATATTTTTCAAATTGCATATGTAAGCAACCTTTATTTTGACATTTACTACGCGATTATACCAAATCAACTCATAATTTGTTATAAAGTGATAATCTCTTTCATTTGATATACAAATCCCGTTTTAGGTTCTATAGCAATTGTTTTATAATTATCATCTTTATCAAATAATTTTATTGTACAGGTTTCATTAATCTCTTTTATGTCAGTACCAAGTTGAGAATAGATTTTACCATCAGAGCTAAAACTTATTTGACCAATTGTACTTGTTGTATTACAGCTTACTTCTACCTTCTCTATACCATATTCTTTTTTTAATAATATGTTTTTGCTTTCGTCGTCACTGGGTTCGCAATCATAGTTAGAATAAAGATATTTTTGATTTAATGGGTCTCGTAATGTTTCCTCTTTTTTATAATGTGCTGTATTACCACTCATATCACTATACACAACAAAATACATACCATCATTTGTATTGGTACATTTTTGAAACTTTAAGCTCCAGCGTTTTCTTTCCCATTCACTATCTTCAATATCAAATTTCTCATCAATTAAAGCTATATATCTTGTGTAATTAAGATATAAACTTATTTTATCAACAGCTAGTTGTAGTTTTGGAATATTTTGTTTGGATACAACAGTTGCTGCAATAATAGCAAGTAAAGAGATTGCCATTATTATCTCAATAAGAGAGAAAGCACTATGTAATGAGTACTCTTGGGGTGATTTTTTCATATAAGATTATAACTTTTATATTATAAAAAAAGCCATCTCATAATGAGATGGCTTTGAAGTTTGCAAAAATCTACGTAATTATAGTTTTTCTGCTTTTTGTACATCATATAAGATGTCATCCATTGGATGTCTATACATAGGCATAGCAAGTCTTTTTTCATCTAAGATATGACCGATAAATCCGATTGTTCTACCAGCAATAAAGAATGCGTTAAGTGTACCAGAAGCGATAAATTCATTGATCTCTTCTTCAGAGTAACCTAATGCTCTCCACATATCTACCATTAAGATACCAATAGTACCATCAACATTAAGAATTAAGTTCTCTTTTTTAGATGTAGTAAGAGCTTCAACAGTTCTTGCATAATCTAAAAGTGGAGTTGAAGGGAAATGCTCAGCTGCATAATTCATAAGACCAGTAACTCTTAAGTCTGGGTTCTTTAATGATTTAATTCTATGCCCAATACCTGGAATTGGTATACCTTGCTTCTTCATATGTCCTAAGAACTCTTTTGGAGATAATCCATTGTCATCAGCATATTTAAAGTGCTCAGCAGCACCATCAATAGCACCACCAAATCTTGGACCAATTGTTAATAAACCAGTTACAAGTGATTCTACAACTGATTTACCAGCTCTTGCAGTTACTTTACAGTTATGTGCACCAGAAACAGCAGGACCATGGTCAGCAACAGTTTTCATAACAGTTTCAATAAAGTCTGTAGCCCATTTTGGATATTGTTTTTTGAACCATAGTAATGATACAACATCACCAATACCTTTACCAGTATCAGGAGTAGCAACAGAAGATATTGGGAAACCAGCATAAGTAGCTTCTTCACCTCTATCATCAGAAATAGTACAAATAAATTCTTTACTTCTTCTAACTGTTGGACATACATTCATTTCTGGTTCTGGGATTGCATCAAGATTTAATGACTCGTAAACTTCTTTAATCTTAGCTGGAAGGTCATTGAATGTTGCAGGCACATGGATACCAGCTTCAGCCATAGCTTTGTTTTTATACTCAGCTGTTTCCATCTCACCATTTGCGCTAGCTCCAGCATGACCAAATTGAACACCTGAATCATAGTACTTAGCAATAGTACCAATACACCAAGCAATAATTGGTTTAGTAATTTTACCTGCTTTAATAGCTTCAATTACTTTGTACTCTTCAGTACCACCAACTTCTCCTAAAAGAATCATATATTTAACTTCTGGATTTTGTTCCATTCTAAGTAAGTTATCAATAAAAACAGACCCAACAAATCTATCTCCACCAATAGCAACACCTTCAGCAATACCATCAGCATTGATTGAAATGATGTTAGAAAGTTCATTAAATAATCCACCAGATCTAGTAACTAGTCCACAAGAACCAGCTCTATGAAGTTTAGAGTTAACGATATTTGTAATAGTTCCACCAATATTTGCAACTTTAAATGCACCTGGAGTAATAGCCCCAACAGTTGCAGGTCCAATTACAGTTACATTTTTTTCTCTTGCAGTTTGGTTCATTTTTCGAGCAAGTCTTTCAGGGATACCTTCAGCAGTAATCATCATAGATGAGAAACCACCAATCTCTAAAGCTTCCATAGTTACATCATAAGCTGTTCTAAAAGATGCAA
>JGI10211J34971_10004611_pt1 | contig 10920 bp, 10 predicted proteins | sample Etolagsediment_FD_34971 | JGI IMG/M metagenome (IMG submission 34971)
CCAAAACGGACATTGGTCCTTTAGAATTTGTTCTTTCTTTATGCGCTCTATGGGTGATACTTGTATTATCATATAGTTTTGGTTATTATGTTGGTCTTCTATACGAAAGATTAAACAAGAAGTTAAAAGCAAATAACTCTGTTACAATTGCTGTATTTGAATGGTTAAAGAATGAGCAAGGTATACTTGTGTTGATATTAATAATTACGATATATTTTACAATGTAGCATCTACGTGCACCTATCGAAACTTATTTATAATAAAGTAAAATAGAATATTTTTTTTTCATGTAATACTATGAATTTCGCACAATTTGATAAAACTCATTTTCCAAGAATAAATGTATATTATCGAGAAAATATAAAAGATTATAATGATTATAAACATTTTGAAAATGATTGGCTTTCTTGTTATGAACCACAAAAAGATTTTCATTTTATATTTGATACATGTCTTATAGGTATGATTCACCCAAAATATTGTTATTATCTTACAAAATTTATTTCAAAACTTAAAAAACAAGAAAAACAATATTTAACTTTTAGTATTATTATTGTAGATAATTGGTATATAAAACAATTACTTTTTTGGGTTTTTCAAATGCAATCTCCTGTTGCTCCCGTTTATATTGTTGATAAAAAAATAGATATCGAGTTATTAATAAAAAATATTCATAACAATCAAATTATAAAAGATGACAATATTTATATTCTATTACCTTAATTTGAACAACATGTATAAGTGACTCCTGCTTGAGGATTCCCAACACATCCACCACTTTCATAACTACATACACTATCTGTAAAATAATAATTTGATGTACCAAGTTGATTTTCACAATATTGACACATCCAAGCACAACCTGTGCCAGATCCTACACTAAAACTTACACAATTATTCTGAGGAGCAATATCGCTACATGATTCGTTATAAGACGCATAAATAGAAGAAATAAATCCAATAAAAAGATTTACAATTTTCATTATAATATATATTACAATTATTTTTCTAAATCCTTTTTGCATAAATCCTTTTTGCATAAATCCTTTTGCATAAATAAAATTATGTTAATCTTATTGTTTTATTAGATAGTATATAAACATTCGATTCAAATTGTGTTGTTAAACCATTATGTATGTAAATAGATGCTTCTTTTTTTATACTATTTTTTTTTATTAATGAATGTAATAATTTTTTATTTTGAAATTTTAAATCTTGTTTCAAATATCGATCACAAAATGTCAAATGTCCATATTGTTTTTTAATATCAAATAATAATTGTTTTTCTTGTTTATCTAATAAAGAACTATTATTATATTTATTTAGTTCATACATTGTATATGGTGCTTTTGAATATATCATTCTATCCCCCGTACTTATAAATGGTTCTAAAGCATAAACTTCATTCACTTTTATTTTTTCATTATAAATATATGGTATTTTATAAGATGGTATCATTTTTCCTCCATGTATTTGAAATTTTTTTATATTATGACCAAATAAATTTTTAATTGTTGTTAATGGAACTACATTATTATTTATAATTATTTCTTTTGATTGTACATATTCTTCTATTTGAACACCAATATCTGATAAATATGTATCTATTTTACATAAAGAAACCGCAAAATCTGTTGTTTTTTCACCTATTTTTAATAATTCTTGATAATCAGGACATGCACTATAACTAAATGCACTATCAATAATATAACCATTTTTATGAATACCATAATCAATTTTTAATATATCTTTCTCTTGTAATATATATTTTTTAGCATATAATGGTAATGTGTAATGAGCAACTCTTTTATTAACACTCAATGATACTGGAAAAGCAATCCCTGCTTTTAATGGACAAAGTGGGTCATAATCCATTTTTTCTTTGATAGTATCTTCAATAAATCTTGTTATTTCATGTAAAGAAACTCCAGGTTTTAATATATTTTTTTTAAGTTCTTTTTTGATATAATTATGGACGTTAGCTGATTTTTGATAATCCTCTAAACACATATTATTTAATAATATTTATTTTCCGTTAATTTTAATACACCATTTTTTTTTATAAAAATATTGTGTTCAAATTGTGATACATAATGTCCTTTTGGTACATAAATTGTTTCAAATTCATCCACTACTTTATGATGTACTAACCCGTTTAAACTATTTTGATTAAATTGATTTAAATCATTTTGTAACCATCGATCGCAAAAACATAGTGTTCCATATTGTTTTTTTATTTCATTAAAATATTTATTCTCATTTTTTTGTAGTTTATGAATATTTTTTTCATAATTACGATTTAACATATATAATTGAATCGGTTTATCATAATAAGACTCACTTGAAAAAGTAGATACAAATGGTTCAATCGCATAAAATTCACCTTCTTCCATTAAAACAGGATAATCAAATTTGATATTTGGAACTGCTTTCGATTTATGTATCAAATAATTACCTATATTATGACCACTTAAATCACTCAATGTATATAATGGAACTGTTTTATTATCTATTTCTATTTCTTTGGATCTTACATATTCTTCTATTTGTTCTCCTAACTCTCCTAAATGAACATCAGGACCACAACAATCAATCGCATATTGTGTTGTTTTTTTAGATATATCAATAAGATCTTTATATTTATCATCAAAATAAAATGTACAAGCACTGTCAATAATACCCCCTTGTTTATGTACACCAAAATCTACTTTAACAATGTCATCCTTTTTTAATATATAATTACTATTTTGTTTCGATGAAGTATAATGAGCAACTGTTTCATTCACAGATATATTTGCAGGAAACGCACATCCTGCTTTTAATGGGTCTTGTGGATCATACCCTATTTTTTGTTTTACATTTTCTTCAATATAATTTACAATATCATCAATCGATTGTCCCGGATAAACAATCTTTTTCGCGAATAGTTCATCCACAATTTCTCTATGTACTTTTGCAGCATGAATACTATTTACTAATTGAAAATTCATGATATTATATATTTATAAATATATTTCTAAATACTATAAATCTAATTTTTCTAACATATATACACTAAATTATGTTTTTGTTTTTTTATAAATTTTTTATTTGAATAAAATTAAATTATTTTGTTTATTTTGTTTATATATTTCTAAATCCAATCACAAAACCTGATTCGGAATCACGAACAAATTGAGTAGGCAATACTTCAATTATTTTTGAATTCCAATCACTCAACTTCTTCATTGATTCAACAATCACTTCGCTTCCGTAGAAATCATGTTCTTCAACTTCTCCATGAAGGTCGTGTGCTAAAGTAATTGATTCAATTCCATTAATATAAATACTACTATGTCTGTTTTTTAGTAAAATACTATAAACAGCATTACATTCTGTATTTTTAATAGGACCAATTGATTTAGGATGAATCCAATCATCTTTAATCTTAATCGGATGATTAGGGGTTCCAATCCACCCACCTTCAAGATGAACTAAATTACATGTAGATTCAGGCATTTTTGAAATTAAAATAGCTTCAATAACATCATAACCTTGTTCTGTTTTTACAGTAGCACCTGGTTTAATATCTTTTAGTAAAGTTGTTTTACTATCTTCCATTAAAATTGTACAATCACCATGAAAACAACCTCCCTGAGTATGATTTGAATAAGTTGGAGACAATATCTGAGATGGTGTACTCCAAACTTGAGAACCATCAGATCTTTGTTCAATTCTACCTTTTCTTGATTGATTACAAGGAATAGTAGCAAATGTTTTTTCAGCTTCATCACGAAGTGTTTCAAATCTATCATTCGCATAAATTTGAACACCAGGATCTTTGAAATTATTACACATACAATAAGTATGAGCATTTGCTAATGAAAGTAAATAATGTTTACCCCAATTATTAAATGATTCAATTTTAATAGAAGTTAAAACTTCTCCTCTGGCGTCTTTTAATAATGCTTGAATATATGAATTATCATTTGAACTCCATTTATCAATAAATGATTGAAGATTTGATACAGATTTATCATAACTTTGAGATGTACTAATATTCATTTCTTTGTATAATGTATTAATTAATTTAACAAATTCTTCTCTCATGACATTAAATTCAATTTCACTTGAAAAATCAATTGTAGAATCATTTAATAAATAAGCAATGAAATTTGAAAAAATATCACAAATCATACTTGGGTCTGGAATAAAAGCATAAATACCTTTACTAAAATCTGAAATACTATCTAATATATCAGATTTTAATGAATATCCAAATCCAAATGTATGAATGGGTACATTTTCAACATCACTATTTTCTCTAAAATACTGTTTTAATGCTCCTTCATAACCTCTACTAGGAGTATCACTTGGAACACCGTCTGTAAATAGCAAAATAGATGTTTCATGTGTATCAACTTTTGTTTCTTTAGAAACTTCTAATGCTTTCGTCATTCCTTTCCACATGTTTGTAATACCATCTGTTCTTAATGTATCTAAAATAGTAAATGTACTTTTTTTATTTGTTTCATTAATCACTGTTGTATCTACTAAAATAGTAGCATTTGAACTGTAAGTAATAATAGTAATAATATTTCCATCTTCTAAATTTGAAATAAACATTTTACATGATTGGACAACAAGATCCAATATAGTAGAACCATTAGACTCTGTGTTTCCATGAATGTCCTTAGCAATTGCTTCGTTCATCATAGAACCAGAATTATCAATACACATAATAATATTTAATTTTTTATTAGTAGAATCATCATTTTTCATTAATTTAGTTGTATCTATAATTTTCTTCATTTGTTCTTTTTTTATCAAAGGTCTTAATTGCTCAATTAAATTTTTCAAACCAATATTGGGTCTTAATTCAGATTCTTTCAATGGTGTTCGAGAAAGTGATTTACCACTTATTCTTATCCATTTTTTATACTCACTTCCTTCAGCACTAATTCCTTCTTTATCCATCATAGGATTAGTCATTAATTCTCCAGTAATAGGACAATAACACTCGTCAGGAACTTTAATTTCTTGATCACCAAACATTGACATATTTTAATTCGTCGTTTTATCTCTAAATATATTTTTTAATTAAAAATATATTCAATTTTTTTAAAAGTACTAAAGAACTTTTATTTACAAAAAAAAAGAAGTTGTTTTGTACTTATTTTTATAATGTTAATAATATAAGATTGAATCTAAAAAAGTTATAAGTTCAGCATTATTTGAATTACATGCTATTTCAAAATAAGGTAAATCAAAATAATTCATTATTATTTTTATGTAAATCAATATGATTTAAATGATGTAAATATTTTACACCTTTGTACATTTAAAACGCCGACTTAACGACAAAAAAATAAACAAAAATGTAAAAATTTGGTTAGTATCCGTCTTGAAACGGATATGAAGTTTTATAAGGTAAAAAAAGAATTATTTTGCATATAGCTTAACCGATTGTCATCGTAATAATTCAAACCTTTAATGAACAAATCTTTATAGACCTCTTACTATTCATTGCTATTCATTGCTAATATTATATTTTTATATTTCTTTAAGTAGTAATTATTTAAAAATCAGCGTTTTAAATATGCAAAGGTGTAAATGTCGGTATGTGTAATAACTATACAATATCTTAAAAATATATAAAAATCATTTGTTTTATATTTTGAATTTAACCATTCAAATAATTCTTCATTATTTTGATGAATACAATTAAATAAACCATTTTTAAAATTAATTAATTTATTATGTAGTTTTTCAAATATTAGTTTAACTATTTCTAAGTTACAATGACTACATGCTATATTAAAAATAAATTTATTAAATAATAAAATATTTGTATATTTATCAATAAAATCTAAAATTTTATTTTTATTATTTTTTATTATTTTTTATTATTTTTTATTATTTTTTAATAACTCTTGAAAGGTTTTATTTACTTTTATATTATGATGTATAAATGTGTCATAATAAATGATTAAAAAATATTTATTTTCTAAAAATTTAAATTTTTAATTTCTTAATAAATTATCTTCTTTTATTATATGATTAATAAACTTTTATGTATTATATTATTATTCTTATTTGTATTATTAATTATTATATTTTTTAAAAATATTAATAATAATAAAGAAAAAAATTACCCTTTATACAAAATATCATTGATTGAAAATTTTCAAGATTCTGATACAAATCCATGGAACGAAAATGATGATAAGATAAAATACGATAAAATGGGATTAAATGATAAGCAAAAATCAGAAGTTTCAAATATGATATCTCAAGTTTCAAAACAAGAATTACAAAAATTAATTAATATTCAAAGTCCATTATTAGTAGGACCAATAGGTCCTCAAGGTCCATCCGGTCCTACTGGTGGAAGTTATATTGCGACTGGAAAATTAGCAAATAAATTAGGAAGTCATAAAAAGGGATCAAATAATTTTGTTCCAGAATATATTGCTACACGAACAGAAGGAACAGATAATGCACAAAGTTTAAGTTTTATGTCTTCTATTATTCCTTATGCATCTTATCAAGATTGGATATTAGGTGATGATAGTAAACTTAAAAGTAGATTTGATGATAATTGTTTAACATTTGATAATAAAAATAATAAACTTTTTATATCTGAATGTAAAACAGACAATCCTAATCAAAATTGGTCATGGGATAATGCAAGCAATCGTTTGATTTCAACAAATCAAAACAATCAAAATTTAAAATGCATTGGTCTTACTCAACCAGAAGTTAATAAATTAACCACAAATGTTCCAGGGTGTAAAGGAGAAGTATGTTCAAATAATACTGAGAGAAGATTTTTAGTAGTAAAAGATTGTGATCCAAATAATGTTAAAGAAGATGAAGTATGGGGATTTATTTAATCTATTTTTATATTTGATATAATACCATCTAAATGTTTATTTTGAAATAATTCCAATTCACATTCATTATGACATGTATAAGCAAATATTATTTTATTATGACGTTTTAATTTATTTATTTTTCTTTTTGATATATTAGTTATATCTACAATTATATATTTTATTTTATTATATAAAAAAGAATTTATGTTAAAATCATTATTAGCTGTAATAAATCCCAAAGGTATTTTAAATAATTGTTTATTTATATAATTTAGATAATCTAAATTAAAACTACCTATTATAATTTGAGAAAGATTTATTTTATTGTTTATCAAAAAATCATATAATATTATTGCTAATTTATCATCACATCCTTTTAAGTCTAATAAAAGTTTCATATTTTTAGGTAAATCAATATTTTTAAAAAAATCTTTAAAAAACACTAATTTATATTCTTGTGTTTCTTTATTATTTACATATTTTAGTAACTTATTATTTATATTATTATCATGAAAAATGACGATTTCATTTTCACTATTGAGTTGTAAATCCATTTCAATTATATCAAAATGATGTTCAATTGCCTTTTGAAATGATATTATATTATTATCATTATATAAAGAAGAATATCCTCTATGAGCTATTCTTAACATAAATGTTAATTGATAATAATATATTTTTCTAAAAAAATATAAAAATATATTCAGTAATTGCATTACTTTACATATAAATTATTTCACTCCATTTTATTACTTTTAATTTTAAATAATAAGAAATATCTTTTTCATTATTTTTTTTAGGCTTGTTATTTTTATCATTTTTATCATTTTTATCAATTTTTTTATTTTTATTTTTACATAACCATTTTGGATGTCCAACTTCATTACAATAACGACAAATAATGTTAGGACAATCGTTTATATTATGTTCACATGAGTGACAATAATGACAAGCCATAATATAGTTTACTATATATTTTTTTAAATACATTCTATTTAAAAATTAAAAATGAATAAGAAATAATGAGTAAAATTTTAGAAAATGAATCAAAAAAAATAATATCAAAAGTTAATTATGCGCTTGATAAAAAATTAAAATCTCTTAACTTAGTCACTATTGAAAATTATTTAAATGATATAAATAAAAATTTATCAGAAATCAATAATGAATATAAATTAAGTAATCGTATTTTTGAAAATAAATTTAATCATATTGACAATAAATTAGTTAAACTTAATAAAGATATACTTTTTTTAAAAAAATCTTTAAAAATACCATCTGAAGAAATGATTGAAAATAATCAATATCAATATCATGATTATAATGAAATGAATGAATTAATTGATTCTCAAAAAAATGTTGATTCAGATGAAGAAAATAATTTCGTAAAAAATATATCTACTATATCATTAAAAAAAAATAAATCAGTACATAATTTAGAGCCTTTTAAATTAGAAAAAGTTAGTAGTTTTCAATCTGTTGAAAATTTCGATTATATTGATTTAAAACCAGAAAAAATAATTATTGATTTAAAAATTGTAAAAAAATGTCTTCATGAACATTGTTTAAAATCGGATTTAATTTTATTTAAATTAAAATATATTGATGAAATACCAAAAACATGTTATTCTATTCGAAATATTAAAAATAATTTTCAATATTGGTTAAATGGTGCTATGCATAATGATGATGAAAATACAAACTATATAAAAAATACAATAGTAAGTAATATTTCACACCTTTATTTACAAATAAATAATTTTGAAGATTATGAGGATGATATGGATTTATTTTTAAAAAACCAAGAATATATATTAAATATGAGTTCAGTAAAATATAAAAATCGTTTAATAAAAGATATTTTAAAAATAATTGACTTATAATTATCTTTATGAATTTATTTAGTTAAATGAGTATAAATATTATAAATAAAAAACCAAATTTAGATGATTTAATCATAAAAAATAGTTATATAATTAAATATAAATATATACACATTGATTCTTTTCAAAATTTAATTTTCAATGGAATTAAATCTTCTGGAAAAACAACTCAAATTTATGCTTTATTATGTAGTATATTTGATGAAAAAGTTTATAATTTAAAACACAATACTATTGAAATAGATAAAAAGACATTTAAATTTCGTTCAAGTATTTATCATATAGAGATTGATTGTATTGAATTGTTAAATAATGAACGTTTATTTTTTAGTAATTATTTAAAAGAATATGTAGAAACCCGAAATATTGGACTAGATATACCAAAAGTTATAGTAATGACAAATGTTGAAAAATTATGTCAGCAATCTTTTTTATTTTTAAGAAAAATAATTGAAAATAATTTTAAAAGTAGTAGATATATATTTGAAACAAGTAAGCTAAGTTGTATTCCTGATTCGATAAAAAGTAGATTTGTTATTATTCGAATAATTCCTCCGAAAAAAAAAGAATTATTTTATTTTATAAATAATATACTGATTGATGAAAAAAAAAAAATAAGTAAAACAATCATAAATAAAATAATTAATAAAGAAATTTATTATCAAGGATATTATCATTTCTTCAATATAATCAATGGTATAGAATATTATTTAGAAACAAATGAATTCATCCAAAATCAATATTATATTTTTTTAGATGATTTAATAAAAATTATTTTTACAAAAAATATAAATATCATTCAAGTTAGTAAAATAAAATCATTATTAGAGAAAGCATTTATTAATTTTTATGATTTTAGTGATATTATATACAAAATAAATAATATTTTATATAAAAAGTTAGATAATAATGATAATAATGATAATAATGATAATAATGATAAAAATGATTTGTTAGATAATATATTAAAAAGAACAATTGAATGTGATTATGCATTAAATCATTGTACAGGAAAATATTTTATTCACTTAGAGAATTATATTATTCAATTGATTATTTTAATTCATAATTTGGATTTAAAAGAAAATTAATAAATTACAATCATTATTATGTCTAAAGATTATTATGAAATATTAAATGTATCAAAATATTGTACTCAAGAAGAAATAAAAAAAGCATATAAAAAAATGGCATTAAAATTTCATCCAGATAAAAATGGTGATAATGAAGAATCTAAAAATAAATTTCAAGATATATCTGAGGCATATAGTATATTAAATGATGATATAAAGAGAAAAAATTATGATATGTTTGGAAGTGATGAGGGTGGTTTTCATTTTGAAAGTAATGGCGAAGACCCATTTGCAATGTTTAATTCTATTTTTAAAGATCATTTAAATAATTTTAAAAATTTTGAAATGAATTATGAGAATACATTTGATATAGGAAATGTCATTAATCAATTAGCAGGCGGAGGTGGTTTAGCTAATTTATTTAGTCAAAGTGTTCCTAATGTTCATGTAAAAGTTCATAGTTTTGGTCAAAATAATGATATACTTAAAAATTTATTTCAACAAAAAAATAATGTAATTGATGAAAATATTGATGAAAATATTGGTGAAAGAATTGATGAAAGAATTGGTGAAACTATTGAAGATATTCAAATTTCGATAGATGTATCTATGAAAGATATTTATGAAAAGAAAATAAAAAAAATAAGTTATACAAAAGATAAAATAAAAAAAAATAAAATTATACAAAAAAAGGTAAATTGTGAAGTACCACTTTACAGTAATGAAATTATTTTAAAAGGGAATGGCAATGAGACATTTTACGGAAAAGGAAATGTAGTAATTGATTTTCATTGTGAACGTTCTGATTTTATAAGAGTAAATAATTTTGATGTATTTTATGAAAAGAAATTAGAATTAAAAGAATATTATAAAAATAAAAGTTGTTCTATTTATTTACCAAATAATGAAAAAATATTTTTAAAAGATTTAAAAGGAAATTCTTTGTATAAAATAAAAAATAAAGGTATTCCTTATCAAGAAGATGACGAATGGATATATGGAGACCTTTATGTAAATATTAAAATAGTATTACCTGAATTAGATGAATTATATGAAAATATTAATGAATTGATTGAAGAAGAAGAAACAGTCGAAACAGTCGAAACA
>JGI10211J34971_10004614_pt1 | contig 10915 bp, 12 predicted proteins | sample Etolagsediment_FD_34971 | JGI IMG/M metagenome (IMG submission 34971)
CCGTGTCTCCTATTGCGAACTTCAAAACACCTTTCATGGTAAAAGGTGCTGAAATTCCAGCCGCAACTCTTGGTGAAATTCAACAGTTTTATCAGGGGCGGGCGGTAAAGTATGCTGGGGATCGTACTTATGCGGATTGGACAGTCACCATCATTAACGATGAAGATTTTCTAGTTCGTGACGCAATGGAAAGATGGAACAACGCAATCAATGGTCATCGTTCAAATGCTCGCGATCCTGCGTTTGCTCTTGCGAGCGCTTACAAAACAAGTGCTACCGTAACTCAATTTTCGAAGACTGGATTACCTCTCAGAACTTATGCTTTTGAAGGAATTTATCCAAAAGAAATCAGTAACATTACTCTCGATTGGGGCACAAATGACACCATCGAAGAATTTACTGTAACTTTCTCATACGATCTTTGGGAAGTCGGGCAAGGCATTGTCGGGCAAGTAACAAACGCACTATTCAACTAATATTCACTGTACAGCGAATAACAAGAAAACGGCGAATAATATTCGTCGTTTTCTTATGTCTAAATAGATAAAATGAAAAAAACTTAGAGGATTCTATATATGGTTCAACTTTTTGGCTTTGAAATCAAAAAAAGTAATGAAGAAAAGAAAGAACAGGCAGTTGTTAAAACTTTTATTCCAGCACAAACCGAAGACGGAGCTATGGAAGTCGCTACCGGTGGTGTCTATGGAACATATCTTGATCTTCAAGGTAGTATAAAGAATGAAACTCAATTAGTCAACAAATATCGTGAAATGTCTATGCAGCCAGAAGCTGACATGGCAATTGACCAAATCGTAAACGAAGCAATCGTCATTGATGATGAAATAGCAGTGGATTTAAACCTAGATAACCTAGAACAACCAGATGTAGTCAAAGAAAAAATTAGAGAAGAATTTTATCATGTTCTTAAACTTTTAGATTTCAAAAATCGCGCGTATACAATTTTTCGTGATTGGTATATCGATGGTAGAATTTACTTTCACTTGATGATTGATGAAAAAAATCCACGTCAAGGCATCAAAGAAGTCCGAAAAATTGATCCACGAAAAATCAAAAAAGTCAGAAAGAAAGCTTTAGAACTTGATCCAAAAACCCGGGTAGAAATTGAAAAGGGTTATGAAGAATTCTATCTTTATAGTCCAACAGGTATTGAAAGTAAAAATACAAGTGGTACACCAGGGCAAAACACAACACAAATAAGAATTGCTAAAGACTCTATTTGTTATGTGCCTAGTGGTATTGTAGACATTCGTAATAATATGGTTTTGAGTTATCTTCACAAAGCTTTGAAGCCTATGAATCAATTGAGAATGCTTGAAGATGCTGCGGTCATTTATAGACTTTCCCGCGCACCCGAGAGACGTATTTTCTATATTGATGTTGGTAATCTTCCAAAAGCTAAAGCGGAACAATACCTTTCTGAAATGATGACTAAATACAAAAACAAGTTAGTTTATAATTCCGAAACTGGCGAAATTCGGGATGATCGCCGCTTCATGACAATGCTTGAAGATTTTTGGCTTCCTAGAAGAGAAGGCACTAAAGGTACTGAAATCGATACCCTTCCTGCCGGTGCTAACCTAGGCGAAATGGATGATGTTGAATATTTCAAGAAAAATCTTTACAAATCTTTGAATATTCCTGTCAGTAGAATGGAATCAGATTCCGCATTCAATCTAGGGCGCCCCTCAGAAATCACTAGAGATGAATTACATTTCGGCAAATTTATCACTAGATTGAGAAATCAGTTCTCAGGTCTTTTCGATCAAATGTTAGAAATGCAGTTAGTTCTAAAAGGTGTTATCAATCGCAGACAATGGAAGAAAATTCGTGAAGATATTCGATACGATTTCACTAGTGATAATTACTTCAGCGAAATGAAAGAAGCTGAAATTTTACGTGAAAGAATTGCTTTGGCTAATGATGTCGATCCATTCGTCGGAAAATACTTCTCATCCGAATATATAGCAAAATACATATTCCGTTTAACCGAAGAAGAAATTGATCGGTTGAAAAAAGAAATCAAAAAAGAGAAAAATGATCCAGACGCACCAGAAAGCATGACCGCACAAATGATGGATATGGAAAGAGAAACACAACAAGCACAGATAGCTTCAATGGAGAAAAAACCGCCTAAAGATACTAGTCAACCCGGAGTTGCTAAATCTCCAGAAGAAATAAAAAAAGATAAAGAAGATGGCTAATTTTAGAAAAGACACACAAACTTTTGGTCCAAGAGGACATGATGTAACTGTCTTCGAAGTTCCTATGATTGCCAACAAAAACGGGGAAGTTGTATCCGAATCAAATCCATTTCCCGTCAGATTATCGAATTTAGTCAGTGAATCGACTAAAGATGCTTTTAATAGGTTAAGAGTATCTTCACCATTAACATTATTTGATAGTACACATAGATACAGCCAAAATGATTTATGGATTGAAAATATAACTGGAACCGCGAACAGTTCATTTAATATAAATGCAGGTTTAGTCGAAATGAATGTAGGTTCAGCAAGTGGTGATGAAATTATTTTAGAAACAACAAAAACATTTTCATATCAGCCCGGTAAAAGTTTGCTTATATTTAATTCTTTTGTTTTTAATGAAAGTAAAACAAATTTAAGACAACGAGTCGGTTACTTCGGCGAAAACAATGGTATATATCTAGAATTAAATAATGAAGATATCTATTTTGTAAAAAGAAGTAGTGTTACCGGCACTGTAGTAGAAACTAGAATATCACAAGAAAATTGGAATGTAGATAAATTAGACGGAACTGGAATATCTAATTATACTTTAGATTTATCAAAAGTACAAATATTATATATGGATTTGGAATGGCTAGGTGCTGGTACGGTAAGATGTGGTTTTGTGATAGACGGAATTTTTCTTATCGCTCACGCTTTTCATCATAGCAATAATATAGACTCTACATATATTACCACGGCTTCATTACCATTAAGACAAGAAATCACCAATACGGATAGTACAGGAAGTTCAAGTCAATCAAAACAAATATGTTCTACGGTTATTATTGAAGGTGGATATGAATTGGGAGGAAGACAAACTGCGGTTCAAACTCCAATAACAACGCCCAGAGATTTGACTACAGTGGACACTTATTATCCAGTTGTTTCTATTCGTCTTAAATCATCTCCAGACAGATTAGACGCTATTGTCATTTTGACCGCACTTTCTGTATTAGGTATTACTAATAATGCTAACTATAATTGGCAAGTTGTGGCTTCTGGTACAACATCTGCCGGCAGTTGGGTATCTGCGGGTACTAATAGTGCGGTAGAATATAATATAACAGGAACAAGTTTTACTTTGGGCACAGGAAGAATTCTGGCAAGTGGCTGGCTGCAAGGTTCTAACCAAGGTTCCTCCGCTATCGATATTCTTAAAGAGGCACTTTTCAAATTCCAATTAGAAAGAAATTCATTCACAAACACTGCTTTTGAATTAACACTTCTTATTGCTTCGGATATTGCTGGTGCCGATGTTTATGCTTCATTAGATTTTGAAGAAGTCTCTAGATAATTTTTTTAAAAATATAAATATAAATAAAGTACAAAGGAGCTTATTTATGGATATGAAACAAAAATTAAAAGAAGTCATTAATCTCAGCCAAGACGGAAAAACTAGTCGGGTTAAAGCTGCGGTGTTTGAACTCCTAAATCAAAAAGTAAATAACAGACTCGATCATGAAAAAATAGTCGTCGCTGGAAATATGTTTAAGGAAGATTCAGATGCGTAAACTAAAAGAAATTAGAAATCTTCGTGAAAGAAATGATCCGAAAAATTATGTAAAAGAGCCAGATCCAGACGATGAAGTAAAAGATATCGAGCCACGTGTAAAATCACAAAAAAAGTTTGTCGATATGCATAAAAAGGCTTCTGACGATAAAACAGCCGATCATCCAGTAGACACTAAAGATCAATACAAGTCAAGTCTAAAAACAACTTCACCGGATGGAAATAATGCTGGCGGAGAGAAGACTCCACCAAAACAAGGCGATTCTAAAGACTATACAAAGATGAAAGAGTCCGTAGAGAATGAAGACGAAATTCAAGAAATTTTAGGTGAAATGGTTTCAGCGGGTAATATGAAACTAAACGACGGTTCTACAGTTTCTTTAACCGCTTCGGAAGCTAAGAAGATGAATGAAGTTATTGCAAGCTTAAATCCGGAAAATCGTAAAAGAATGGAAAAAGAAATGAGAAAGGACAAAAGTTCTTTCGAGAAAATGCTTACATTTGTAAAAAGTCAGGATTAAAAAATGGCAGACAGATTTGATAAATTCTTTGTAAACGCTAACGATCCAGCGGATCATGCTTATGCGATTACACCAGATGCGACTACAGATTTAGCTAATTTTACTAGAGCAATTTATGTTGGTAGTGGTGGTGATCTTTCAGTAACTATGGTTACAGAAACTTCTAATACTTTCGTGACTTTTATAGGTGTTCCGACGGGAACAGTATTACCTATTAGAGTAAAAAGAGTTTCTACCGCTTCTACCGCAAATAGTATTGTAGGTATCTACTAAATATGACATTTTTAGGATTGTCAGTAGCAATTAATAACACTAAAGTTATATCATCTGGGGGTGGCTCACCTTCTTTAATTGAAGTGACGATTGAATTGACTGGCGGCTCAGGTGGTGGTGGCTGGGGTGCTGGAGGTAACTCGACATCTGGCGCTGGCGGTCGGTCTCTCGGCATATTTCAAATTCCATCCGGTACGAGTCTATCTTACATAGTTGGCACTGGCGGCCTTACAGGACCGAACTTATCCACTGGCGGTTCGGGAGGAAGTGGATATGGTAATGGCGGTGATGGCTCTACACAAGATAGTAATCAAACTGCTGGTGGTGGTGGAGGCTCTTCAGCGGTATATTTAACTTCTAACAATACAGTTTTAGCCGTCGCTGCTGGTGGAGGTGGAGCAACTACACATAGTGGAAGTGGATCATACGCGACTTCAGGTTCACAGAATAATGATGCTCCTTCAAATCAAGGAGGGAGTGGTTCAAAAGATGGTAGTAATGGTATATTCCAAGATGGTGCTGTAACTGGCTCTACTGGTGGTGGTGGTGGTGGAACAAATTCCACTAGAGATGGTGGTGCACCAAGTCGTGGCGGTGAATCTTTTGTAAACACTACAGACTATTCCGGCACAGTATCTACTTCTTTTACGCTATCGCCTCCTAGTGCGGTAACAGGGCAAGTTAATGGCTCTGCGGGTTCTATCAAAATAACAGATGGTTCTGGAACGACTACCTATACTTCCGGCTCTGGCACTCATACTGTATCATAAACAAATTTATAAATAAATTAAAAGAAAGAAAGCTACCATGAAACTTATTACAGAAGTCGTTGAAGACATTCAATATCTTACAGAACAAAACGATGAAGGCGAAAAAAGCTATTATATCGAAGGTATCTTCATGCAAGCGGAGAAGCCTAATCGTAATGGTAGAATATATCCTAAAGAAGTTTTAGAAAAAGAAGTTAATCGTTATAATAAAGAATATGTTATGAAAAATCGTGCATACGGTGAATTAGGGCATCCACAAGGACCTACCATCAATTTAGAAAGAATGTCACATCTTATCAAAGAAATTAAAGTGGATGGAAATAACTTCATTGGTAAAGCAAAAATCATGGATAGTCCATATGGGAATATCGTTAAAAATCTTATCAAAGAAGGTGCTTCCCTTGGAGTTTCTTCGAGGGGTATGGGTTCTTTGAAACGAAAGAATGGTATCAATGAAGTGCAGAGAGATTTTTATCTAGCAACTGCGGCTGATATTGTAGCTGATCCTTCTGCACCAGACGCATTTGTAAACGGAATTATGGAGAACGTGGAGTGGATTTATGAAAATGGTGTATGGTCTCAGAAAGACTTAGAAAACGCTAAAAAAGAAATTCACGAAACATCAAAAGCAAATCTTGAAAAGAAAAAAATACAAATCTTTGAAGATTTTATCAATAATCTAAAAATTTTATAATTTATAAATAAGAGTAAAGATATCTATAAGGAGTCTAAAATAATGTATGAAGAAAATTTAGAAGAACAGGAAACTGATCTGGAGGAAGCTAAGACGGCTTCTATGGGTGATGAATCGGAAATTCCTGATCCTGCAACCACAGGTTCTTCAAAACGCTCTGCTGATAAAGATGGAGGCGAAAAGACTCCTATGAAGCAGGGCAACTCACCAAAAACTAAAGTAGGAATGATCACTGCTATGGTTGGCAAAATGCACAGTATGAAATCTTCGGAAATCAAAGCTGCATATGATGCCGTCGTCGGTTCTTCCGAATCATCACGCCCCGCAGATAAAAAGGGTGGCGAAATGAATATCATCATGCAAGGCAATTCAAAAATCAAAGAAGCACTCAATCCACTTGAAGCAGGGGACATTGATATTGAAGATGATATCAAAGCACTCTTTTCATCGGATGAAAGTCTTTCAGAAGATTTCAAAAAGAAAGCTGCTACCATTTTTGAAACTGCAATCATCACTACAGTAAATGAAGTTTTAGCAAGTATTGCCGAAACTATTGAAACCACTCTTGAAGAAGAATCTACTGTTATTAAAGAAGATATGGAAACCAAACTTGATGATTATCTAGACTATGTTGTAGAAGAATGGATGAATGAAAATAGAGTAGCCGTTGAAGGCGGTCTTCGCGCTGAAATCGCCGAAGAATTCATGGGCAGTGTTAAGAAAGCTCTTGAAGAACATTATATCGAAGTTCCTGAAGATCGTGTAGATGTTTTGGAAGAACTCGCAACCAAAGTAGAAACACTAGAAGAAACTGTCGATCTTGAAATCCAAAAGAACATGGATCTTCAAGAAAAAATTGAATACTATCAAAAAAATTCAATCTTTGAAGACGTTTCTTATAACCTTTCACTTACCGACAGTGAAAAATTCCGTGACTTAGCTTCAAATCTAAACTTCATCAATGAAGATGATTATAGAGAAAAGCTAGAAACCTTGAAAGAAAGCTATTTCTCAGAGGATGATAATCTAGATTCACCAATCGTCGGTGAAGACGAACCACTTGAAGAAGAACTACAAGAATCATACTCAAACCCTGCAATGGCTGGATATGTCCGTAGTCTTTCTCGTTTTGCGGGTTCTCACAAAAAAACAGTCTCAAAAGAGTAATTTTTATAAATAAAAGTAATACTGCAATAAGGAGTAAATAAACAATGTTAGTCGAAGAGCTAATCAAAAAGTGGCAGCCAGTCCTAGAACATCCTGATCTAGAAGAAATCAAGGACCCACGTCGCCGCGCAATTACCGCACAACTTCTAGAAAACCAAGAAATCGCTGCCCGCTCGGGTGGTCTAGGCGATAATATNAGNCTAACTTCTCTTCTAGAAGCTGCACCAACCAACGCAATGGGCGCTTCAAGCTCAACCGCTGGAGACGGCGCNGTAGATATTTACGATCCTGTACTTATCTCTCTAGTCCGTCGTTCAATGCCAAATCTAATGTCTTATGACGTTATGGGCGTACAGCCAATGACCGGACCTGTTGGTCTTGTTTTCGCTCTTCGCTCTCGTTATACCTCACAGACTGGCAAAGAAGCACTATTTAACGAAGCAAACACCAACTTCTCTGCTACCGCCGCTGGTAACACCGCTCACCAGTCTGCTAACTCACAGTATAGTGTTTACACTTCAAGCGATCCAACTGCTGCTGGCTACGGTTTCCAAGAAGGCTTCTCAACCGCATTCGGTGAAGCACTTGGCGACAATTCTGGTAACGCTTTCCAAGAAATGGGTCTATCAGTCGAAAAAGTTAGCGTAACAGCAAAAGAGCGTGCGCTAAAGGCGGAATACACTGTTGAACTCGCACAGGACCTTAAGGCAATTCATGGTCTAGATGCAGAAACCGAACTCGCAAACATGCTTTCGGCTGAACTTCTAGCAGAAATGAACCGCCACGCAATCCGTGCTATCAACGCTACCGCTTCTGCTGGTGCACAAGAAAATGTAACCACTGCTGGAACTTTCGACCTCGATGTTGACGCAAATGGCCGTTGGTCAGTAGAACGCTTCAAGGGTCTTCTATTCCAAATTGATCGTGAAGCAAATGCTATCGCCAAAGCAACTCGCCGCGGCAAGGGCAACATCATGATCTGTTCATCGGACGTAGCCTCAGCACTAAATGCAGCCGGCGAACTAGATTATACCCCAGCACTATCAAATACCCTAAATGTAGATGATACAGGTAATACCTTCGCTGGTGTAACTCGCGGTAACATTCGTGTCTATATCGACCCATACTTCTCTAGTGCCGCAGGCAAGCAGTATCTAACAGTTGGCTATAAGGGTTCTAACTCTTTCGACGCCGGCTTGTTCTACTGCCCATATGTTCCACTACAGATGTTCCGCGCAATCGGAGAGAACAGCTTCCAGCCTAAGATCGCATTCAAGACAAGATATGGTATGGTCGCAAACCCATTCGCTACCACTGCCGCAGACGGCGCAGTCGCCACAGCTAAAAAGAATATCTATTATCGTCTTGTGGCGGTCGCAAATCTAATGTAGTAGTAACACTATTACAAATAACTTGTCTAAATACTCCCGTAAGTTCACTTATGGGAGTATTTTTTTATGTCTAAAGAAAAGTATGATAGAATTTGGGATTGTGGAAATTATAAATACATATATAAAAAAGAGTGGAGGTAATCCATCAAAACTTTAGAAGCGCTTTTTAGTGCTTCTTTTTTTTGTCTGGAAATCATTTTTCATTTCAATATATTTTTTGTCGGATAGACCTGATTTTCTATCCAAATATATGAAAGTGATTTCCATGGCCCATTCAGGATTTCTAGCCATGTATGATTTTACACTAGAAGGATTTTTTTTCATACTTTTAGAATAATCTTCTAACGCCTGATTGTATATTGCATTGGGAAAATACATCATTTCTCCTAGACATAAATAGTAGACTGAATATTTATTTAGGAGAAATGATATGGCTACGTCACCATCTAATAAAAACATGTTAGGTCAAACAGGATTTAGACTCGCGTTTGAGCGTCTACCCAACGTAACATACTTTTCACAGTCATTGGAATTGCCTGGAGTAAATCTTGGAGTAATTATACAAAATAGTCCAATTTTAGACTATCCAATTCCAGGAGAGAAGTTGACATTTGAACCTTTTAATGTTACATTTAGAGTAGACGAAGATTTATCAAATTATGTTGAACTATTTAATTGGTTAGAAGGTATTGTTGGAGTAGATTCTACAGAACAAAGAAGACTTTATCAAAATCAGTCAAAAAATGAATCTATATACTCAGATGCTACACTAATGATTCTAACTAGTAAATATAATCCAAATCTTAGAATCAAATTTAAAAACGTTTTTCCCGAATCTATTACAGCTTTAAGATTCGATACTACCGCATCCGATATTGAATACCTAGAATGTACAGCAAATTTCAGATATACAAATTACACGATTGAAAGGTATACTTAATGAAAATTGAAGATATTATGAAAGAGTGGAAAAATGATGCTAAAATTGATGATATAAATCTAGACAGTTCGAGTATTGATATTCCTATTCTTCATGCGAAATGGCTTGAAATACGAACAAAGGCGAAATCAAAACTTATCGGGCTTCAATACAAAAAAAAGAAACTCACAAAGACCTTATACGAATACTATAGAGGCAATCTAAATAATCCAGACGATCTAAAAGAAATTAATCGCGAACCTCTTCTTAATAAGCCTCTCAATTCAGAAACTACAATATACGTCGATGCGGATGAAGAAATGATTCATCTTAATTTGAGAATTGCCGCACAAGAAGAAATTGTTGACGTTCTAACAGAAATTCTAAAAAGTATTAACAATCGCAACTGGGTTATCAAAGCCGCAGTAGATTATAGAAAATTGACGCACACATGATTGAAATTTTACCTTATAACGAAACTTATATTCAAATAAAATCTGATAAAGGCGTAGCTATGGAATTAAAGGAAGAATTCTCTTTCTTTGTTCCCGGTTATCGTCACATGCCCAAGTTCAAATATACACAATGGGATGGAAAAATATATCTCTTCAATTCTAATAAGAGGACAATTTATAAAGGGCTCTTAAACTATATAATAAATTTATTCGAATCTTCTGAATACAAATTTACAGTTGATGAATCATTAACAGGAACCGAAGAAATTTCACTTTTTGAAGCGGGGAAATTCTGTCAGTCATTAGATTTGCCTATGGATCCTTATGATTATCAAGTGGACGCTTTTTGTCACGCTATCAGAAATCGAAGAGCACTTTTTCTTTCGCCAACAAGTTCTGGTAAATCTTTAATTATATATCTTATAACACGTTTCTATGAAGGGCGCAAGCTTATTATTGTTCCTACAAAGGGGCTTATTAAGCAAATGCATACAGATTTTCAAAACTACTCTAATGGTACGTATGATGGTCTAGACCATGAAAAGAAATGGAAAGATGGTGTTGAAAGTGATTCTATAGTAACAACCTGGCAGTCTATATACAAACTACCACAAGAATTCTTCAACCAATTTGATGTTATTATTGGGGATGAAGCACACCATTTCCAAGCAAACAGTCTCACAAGTATTCTTGAAAATTCTCCCAATTGTAAATATAGATTTGGCTTCACAGGAACACTCGATGGCGCTAAAGCTCATAAAATGGTGCTTGAAGGTCTATTCGGTAAAGTATATCAAACAACCACAACCAAAGAGCTTATGAAAGATGGTAAAGTAGCAGAACTTTCTATCAAAATGATTAATCTAAAATATCCAGATCATATCAAAAAAGCATTACTGAAAGCTAAGTATCAAGATGAAATGGATTATATAATTTCAAGTAATAAAA
>JGI10211J34971_10004615_pt1 | contig 10910 bp, 5 predicted proteins | sample Etolagsediment_FD_34971 | JGI IMG/M metagenome (IMG submission 34971)
TAATCTTCAAACCCCTGTTTAAACATGCTGTTCCATTGAAACCCAACGTCAAACCGCCCCTGCCCGATGAGTCTCGCGGGGTTGCCCAGCTGTCCGGCCCATGCGGAGGAAACGAAAGCCACAAACAGGAATACACAGGTGAAAATCAGCTTTTTCATAGTCGAACACCTCCCGATGAAAGATATTTTCTACGCAGTATAGTTATTGCCAAAACAGTCGCTTAGAGGAATTTAAACCCATATACCAAAAAAGCCTTGGGAAATCTCTTGTGACCATAGCTTTTCAGAGGTTGTCCTGCGGGAAAAGCTGGCATTCACTACGTGATGTTTCAATTATCGTCATGCATGGGAAATACTTTAGCTGAAAGTCATGCTACTGGCAGTAATCTCCGTCAAAAACGCATCTAAATTTGTTTTTAATTTCTGTTAGGATCCTTTTTGGAGCTTTTCAGTATCGAACGTCCAGTTTTTTCGGACATACTCCGATTTCTTCGGACTGTCAGCACCGCCTTTGCCCACTCTCTTTGCCCTTTCATAACAGCATTGCTCATCATAAGGTGATTTCTTTAGCAATAATAATAAAATCTTAGAAATTCCAGGTAGTTTTTGTGTCTTTTGACTCTGGCACAGTGCGTGCTTACAAACAGAGATACCCTACGAGGTCATCGGGAACAGCCAACCAGATCGTTGCCTCCGCGGTAAATTTTAAAATTGAACTTTTAGAATGATGATTTATTCTAAAATGAAGAATATTTATAGAAAAGTCCCCTTCAAATCCTGACGTTTACATTTTTTGTGAATGATGAGTTTGAAAATTTGCCGCAGTTAGGTGAAGTCGAAATGTCTGCTGATTTTTCAAGAATGGAATTGGTAAAGGAGATACAAGCACTCGGTGAGAAACGGGTTATCAGAGAAGATTTGGCAGTCCGGTTATGCCGGACTATCGACGAATTATCCGTCCGAGAAAACGAGTTGAACGTCCTGATGAAAGGATCGAAGGCGGTTCTGGAACATCAGGGGTTTAGTGAATCCTCGCGCGCCATATTCGATTATTGCAAAGGCCTGATCGGGGCAACGTCGGGTTATGTGGCGCTGCTCAGTGAAACGGGTGAAGAAAATGAAGTCCTTTTTCTTGATGCCGGGGGGCTGCCCTGTGATGTGGACCCTGAATTGCCGATGCCGATCCGTGGATTACGTGCGGAAGCCTATCATTTAAACAAGGCTGTTTTCCATAACGATTTCATGAACAGCCAGTGGGTTGAATTTATTCCAAACGGCCACGTAATTTTGAACAATGTCATGTTTGCGCCATTGGTCATAGGGGGAAAGACCGTCGGGATCATGGGATTGGCAAACAAACCATCGGATTTCAATGAAAACGATGCCAAAATGGCGACCGGTTTCGGTGAGTTGGCGGCCATTGCCTTGCAAAACAGTAGAAATATGGATAAAAGAATTGACGCTGAGAAACAGCGTGAAAGGGTCATCAAAGACCTTAATGACGCCCTTTTGGAAGTGAAAAGGCTCAGCGGTTTTCTGCCCATTTGTTCTCACTGCAAAAAAATTCGAAATGATAAGGGGTACTGGGACCAGATCGAAACCTATATCAGCAGGCATTCTGAGGCAAAATTCACGCACGGCATATGCCCCGATTGTGCTCAAGAGCTGTATCCGGAATTAAATCTGTATGAAGACTAGCGCCACAATGATAAGAATGGCCTTCGGTTTATGGCATTTCGGAAAATGTCAGAACTCGAACGCTCCCGCAATTCGCCGGGTTTCAAGCGAATCCGCCTTGAGCCCTTAATATTGGCCCCTTTCCAGTATTATCCCCTTTTCTATATAAACCTTCTTTTCACCCATCTCCGCGGGAAAAAGTCGATCTGATGAAGACTGCAGAACCTCTTCAAGGTTTTTTAAGTGTCCAACACCTTTCTAACCGTCCGCGCCATCTGAGATATTGAGATTGGCTTTTTCAGCAAAGACCTCGCGCCCAGTTCTTCAGGGGTTCTGTTTTTTATTTTTTCGTTGAACCCCGTGCAGATGATGACCGGTAGATCCGGCCGGATTTTCATACATTCTCGGGTGAGCTGTTCCCCGGTTAATTCGGGCATGGTCATGTCCGTAATAATCAAATCAAAACCATCGGGATCAGCTTTGAGGGTCTTTAGGGCATCCTCGCTGTCGGTTCGGGATATCACCTTGTAGCCGAGTCTTTCAAGCATTTGCTTTTCAATCCAGATCACGGCATCTTCATCGTCAACCAGGAGGATTGTTTCCGTGCCTTTAGGATGGGCATCCGATATTTTCCCGGAGTCAGGTTCCCTGGATTTTTCCACCAAAGGCAAGTACACATAAAATGTCGAACCCTCTCCCAATTTACTGTCGACAATTATATCCCCACCGTGTTCCTGGACGATCCCAAGAACCACGGCCAGCCCAAGCCCCGTGCCTTTTCCTTGTTCTTTGGTTGTAAAGTAAGGCTCGAAAATTCTTTGCATGTTTTCCGGAACAATACCGTGGCCCGTGTCCGAAATTGACAGCCGTAAATAACGGCCCGGTTCGAGAGAAGGGGTGGGTAAATCTTTTGGATTCAGAGTGATTTCTTTTAGATGAACCCCTATCTTTCCACCGGCCTTTTCAACAGAGTGGTACGCATTTGTAATCAAATTTATGATGATCTGGTGAATCTTCGTAGCATCTCCCATGACCAGACCAGAGTTTTTTTGAATATCTTGAAAAATGTCGATATTGGAGGGGATTGTGGAACGGCTCAGTTTCAGAGCCTCTTCCAAAATCTTCTCAACCCGAAGGGGCATCATTTTTTGGTCCGATTTCCGGCTGAACGCGAGAATCTGACTGACGAGTTCACTCCCCCTTTCCGCCGCTTTCTGGATCTGTTGTGCATTCTCATGCTCCAGGCTTTCGGGCGGAAGATCTTCCAGCAGCAGTTCGGCCAAGCCGACAATGGGAAACAGGATATTGTTAAAATCATGCGCAATGCCTCCCGCCAGGGTGCCGATGGATTCCATCTTCTGGGATTGCTTCAGCTGTTCCAGCAGTTGGATATTTTCCTTCTCTTTCGCTTTTTTGTCCGTAATGTCTTGAATAACCCCCACTACCTTGATCGGTTTTCCCGCCTCATCTGTAACCAGTTCGGCCATTGAATGGATCACAACCTGCTCTCGGGAATTTTTTTGTCTAATCTCGAATTCAATATCATAATCTTCGCCCCTGGTGATCAAATCAACCAGGGCCTGGTTGACTCTTTCGGCTTCAATGATATGGTTTTCGACCTCGTCGAGCGGCAGATATTCGCTCGTTCGTTCGATTCCATAAATGCGAAAAGCTTCTTCCGAACCCCACACCTGCCCCGTGGAAACGTCATATTCCCAATTGCCAATTTTGGCCGTCCTTTGCGCTTTATTCAAACGTTCCTCGCTGGTCTCGAGTGATTTCTCCGCCTGCCTGCGATCGGTGATATCCGAAAAATTTACGATGACCTTTTCAATTTCACCATCATCGGCAAACACCGGAGTGGCATTTACAATTACCCAGGTGATGTGATTTTTATCCGGTCTATTGATGCCGAGCAGATAATCATGAAGCGGACTTCTGGTTACGAGGACCCTGTTTACCGGATAGTTTTCAGCTTTCATGACGGTTGAATCCCCATGAACAAAGCGCCATGCGGGGTCCATGGCCGTCTTTCCCGTCATTTGTTCATGGGTCAGCCCCAGGATTCTACCGGCTTCAGGGTTACTCAGCAAAATACGGGTGTCATTGGCGTGTACAACCACTCCCGTGCGAAGATCGTTCAAGGTTGACCGGTATTCTTTCTCGCTTTTCCGAAGTGCGCTCAAATTCATGTTTCGCTCGGTCAAATCACGGGAGAAACAGATAAACAGACCGCCCCTCTCTTTTAAATAGGTTGTCGAAATTTCAACCGGCCAAATGACGCCATCCTTTCGGTGGTGTTGGGTTTCAAAAACTTCCGATCCGTTGACGATGATCCGCTCTGTGCGTGCGGCAGTCTCATGGGGTGTTTCAAGGGCATCCAAATCTCCAATGGTCATGCCGATAAGTTCGTCACGGTCATATCCGGACATGGCGCAGTAGGCGTTGTTGACTTCCAAAATGCGGCCCCTGGAATCGACCACCCAAAAACCGTCCACTGTCGTTTCAAGGATTTTAGACAGATAGCGTTCACGCTCCCGAAGGGCCTCCTCCGCCTGCTTGCGTTTCTTGAAAAGAATCTCGTAAGGCCGGGCAACCGCTGAGCGCACCAGGGCCAAATAGATGAGAAAAAACGACAAAATTTTAAAGAGATGCCCCAGGATGTTTGACGTGCCATATACGCTGACATAGAAGGTGAAGGCGATTTCCCCCGCCATGGTGCACGCCATGGCCGCCGCCATCAACCGGAATACTTTGACGTCCAGCTGTTCCCGCCGACGGTAAAGCAGGAACATTGCAATTGCCAGCACCAGGCAGATGGCGTATTCAGCACTTTTCTTGAATGGGGTCAGCCCTTGCCCCTCAATAAAGCAGTGGGGGAAAATGTGCCATTTGAAAACAGAAGCAAGCAGTGCGGCCGTCAACAAGGCAAAACCCGTGACCACATAAGCGGCATTGAGACGCCGACCCAGGACCAGCGGAAACATGAGCAGGCTCGTCGCCTCCAGTCCCCGTGCCGCAATCCAGAGCTGTGTGGCGTATTCCGGTGTATCCGACTCCCCCAGAATACCCATGCCTTTGTAGGCCAGGGTATGGAAGAAATCGATGAAACCGATGAAGAAAAAAGCGATACCGAGAAAAACCAGCGCATCTCCGGCACCGACCCGCCGTGTGTTCCACACCAGCAAGAACACACTCCAGGCGACGGCGATGGAAAACAGTTCACAAAAGGTGTGAAACAGCAGGAAGTTCTTATGACTGAGATGAAAGAGACCCGCCAGGACAATAAGGCCGAGAGTGGCACGTAAAGCTGTTTTACTCCATTTTTTGGAATCCATGATTGGCGCACTCACGAGGGTTTTATCCGCGATGACCCCTTTCAGGAGCCGTCCAAGACTTTACGGACGGTACGGGCCATCTCGGATTCTGCATTCGCTTTGAATGTTCCGCGAAATTTCAATATTAGCGGGGATTTTTACTCGGGTCAATTTTAAAACCTCTTTCGGTCTTACTATTGTCCAGCCACTTGGTGACCCTATGGCCGAGGGATTGCGGATTTACTCATACCCGATGAGGGGTTTGAGCGCTTTTCCCAAAGTCGGCACATCCGCGGCGTATTGATTTACTTTTCGGTTATTTTCCTCATCCAAACACCATTCCACCAGGGTCTGATTTTCCAGGTAATCGTGAAGCACATTGGCGTGCGCCGCATCCGCGTGAATGAATTTGATTTGGGAAAGCAACAACCCCTGCGCCAGCAACTTGTCGATGATGCTCAAAATGCTCTCCGAATGATTCGCGATGATGGCAACCACTAATTTTCGCCTTTCGTATTCATAGATGTCAAAGGTTTTTATCCGTTTAAACATATGGCCGATCAAATCGGTGGATCTCCCTCCGTACACCACGTCCAGATTGCTGATATGGCCCATGTAAGCAAACTTTCCGGGAAAGGTGATGATAACGGCGGTACACGTGGACACACCGTAGGTGCAAATCAGCTGGTTGTTTTCCACCTTTCGAAACTCGTCCATATCCACCGATACCACCCTGTTTTCAATACGCATGGGACTGTAGGATGTGAAAGAGCGGTTTTGACACGCCTGAACCAGCGCCTTGTGCAATCCTTTCTTCTCTTTCCGGTATTGCTCGGTCAGGATTTCAGCCTCATCAATCTTGACAATCAGAAGCCATTCGCTGGAACCGATGCGGCAAACCTCAAATGAGGTCAGGGCTCTGAATCCCCGGTAATCGGTCACAATCTTGTGTCCTGATCTTTCTTGAAACTTGGCCTCGATGTTCTCTCTGGAGAGATGGAGGTTCAGCGTACTCGGTTCTTTTGAAAACCGCGATTCCGTCAGCATGTACTGGTGCCGGTTAACCAGAAACACCTCGCCGGTTGATCCCAAACCCTTTTCCTCGGTAAACATGTTGTTGAGCTTGTTGATGGCACACTGAAGAACAAACCATCCTTCCAGGCTCCCCTCTTTGAAAACAGGTTCCACAAAAAATGCCGAAGGTTCATCGGAAACCGCATAATACTCATAATCCACAAATGTTTCGCCGGGATGATGCGTCAGCTGTTTGGCAAGGGAAGTCTTTGCCAGATCGCCCTCAAAGATATTTTTGTGGTAGTCACCCTGCCGCCGGATGGTATGAAAGATATCTCCATTTCGACCAATAAACAGGATATCATAGAAGGAGAGGTAATGATGAAGGTAATGAGTGCGTAGGCCCTCTTTGAGGGCCTTGATCAGTTCTTTCAACCCATCGGGAGGGGGGGTCGATTTTTTGAGGCGAAAGTATTTCTTTTTAATATGAAAAAACTCCAGCATGACCTGGTCGGTGGTGATGGCGTGGGCATTTTTGACAATTCCTTCCAGATATGCAAAAAGCTGTTGCTTTTTGTCCTCCCTGATTTTATCCAGTTTTTGAAAAGTTTGCTCCTTTAGGGAGGCCCCATGGGAGGCGAAAGGAGAAAAGAGGGCCGTTACCAGACATAAAAGGGCCGCTATCAGGATTTTCATGCTGCCCTCTCTGGAATATAATCCGTACGCCGGCATGCCTGCAGTGCTAAAGCCCCTGATCCAGGGTTTTAACCTCATCCGTGCTCAACACCCGATCAATATCGAGCAAAATTTTGACGCCCCCTTCCATTTTGGCCATGCCCAGGATGTAGTCCGTATCAAGTTTGGCACCGAAGGTGGGCGCCGACTCGATATCTTCACCTTTGATGTTGAGGACCTCTGAGACCGAATCCACAACGATACCCATCATGATGGTGCCTGACGGCCCTTCAATCTCCACAACGATGATGCAGGTCCTTTCCGTATATTCGTTTTTTTCCATCCCGAAGCGGCGCCGCAGATCCACCACGGGAATCACCTTCCCCCTAAGGTTGATGACCCCCTTCACGAAATCGGGCGTCTTTGGAACGGAGGTGACGGGCAACATCCCGATGATCTCCTTGACCTTCAAAATGCCGATACCATACGCCTCATCCGCCAGGTTAAAGGTCAGATATTTTCCCTCCCGTTCCGTCACGACTTTTACCGCCTGGTCCAAGTTTTCCGTTGTCTCAGCCATTTTTCCCCTCATTTTGTCTGTATTTCATTTGTCGTCCCCCCGAGCAAAAGTCAGTCCTTTTCATGAAGACGAGGTGACATCACCGTTTCGCCCTGTTGGCATACAATTATCGTGCCGGGAAGCACCGGCGCTTGTGGAATGAATGATTTGTCTTTCAAAACGGGGATTTGCCACATTCTTAGTGTTGTCAATTTATTGACATCGGTTCAGTATTTGAATATCCTCCTTTGTTAGATTTCGGGAGCAAAATATCAGGATTCTGAAACGACCTCGAAACGAGCGTTGTGGAAAGGAATTTCCAGGGATCTGAAAAAGATCCGTCTGTCAAAATCCGCGGCGAACATTTCAGTATAAAATTAGGGGAAAAGCATGTCCAAAAAGCCTGTGGCGAAGGATGTCTTGGGGAAAATTCAGTCTTTGGAACGTGAAAAAGCGGGACTGGAAGAAAAATGCCGTGCTCACCGGAAAACAGCAGATTTACTGGCCGCTATTCAGAAAGCGCATTCCCTGCATCTTTTCAACAGAGATGCATCGGAAATTTACAGCCTTCTGCTAAAATCGTTCATTGAACTTACGGAAAGTGAGTTCGGTTTTCTAGATGAAGTGTTTGAAGATGAGAACGGGCAATTGTCTAAAAGGAACCTGGCTCTGACAAACATTTCATGGGACGAAGAATCGAAAAAGCTCTACCGAGAGCTTCAAAAGCGAGACTTGAAGTTCGCCTACCTCCATAACCTTTCGGGTCTTCCCGCGCTGACGGGAAAAACGGTCATTTCAAACGACGTTTCCGCGGACAGTCGATCAAAGGGTATACCGCGGGGGCATCCGGCGATCCATAAGTTCATGGGGATGCCGCTATATTTTAGCGGGGAACTGGTCTGTGTTGCGGGGGTGGCCAACCGAAAAGAAGACTACCGCCAGGAAATGGCGGATTTTCTGGAACCCCTTTTGGCGACCTGCGGAGGCATTACCTTTGCGATTCGAAAACAGGCCATGGAACGGGAAAATGAGCGGGAAATCAAAAACACTCAAATGAAATACAAAGCGTTGCTGGAGAATTTTCCCAACGGCGCCGTCGTTCTTTTCGACCATGATTTGAGGTATGTGCTGGTGGGCGGCCAAGGACTGTGGGAAGTGGGCCTTGACCGCAATGAAATGCGGGGAAAAACCATTTGGCAGATCTTTCCCGAAGAAACCATTCGCCATATAGAACCGGATTACCGGGCGGCCCTGCGGGGGGAGAGGAATGTAAGGGAGGTTCCTTTTTCAGACAGGATTTACCGGGTTTATTCATTGCCTGTGGTCGACGACAATGGAAAGATTGAATACGGAATGGCGATGACGCAGGATATCACGCACGAAAAAGCTGTCGAAAACAGGCTGATGAAAAGCCAAAATGAACTTCACTCATTCCTTAATGCAATTCCGGAGTCCGCCTTTCTGATGGAACCGGATGGTAAAATTCAGGCAATCAACCATACCGCCGCCGCCCGTTTGTCAAAGTCTTCGGAGGAGATGCTCGGCAGAAATATCTATGACTTTATTCCTGAGAAAACGGCGGCGAGCCGAAAAAAGGAAGTCGCAAAGGTCTTGAAGACAGGCAAAGTCTTGAAATTTGAGGACCAGAGAGAGGGGCGGTTTTTCCTTCACAGTGTGAGCCCGGTTTTTGGCGCAAAAGGCAGCGTTGAGATGCTGGCTGTTGTGGGTACGGACGTGAGCGATGTAAAGGGGTTCGAAGAACGCCTCCTGCGTGCCCAGAAGATGGAGTCCATTGGGAATCTTGCGGGGGGAATTGCTCACGATTTCAACAATATTCTCTTTCCCATCATCGGTATGGCGGAGCTTTTGCTGGAAGACCTTGCCGCCGAAAGTGTTGAACATGAAAACACCCGTCAGATATTAAAAGCGGCCGAAAGGGGCAGCGATCTTGTCCAGCAGATTCTTGCTTTCAGCCGTCAAAGCGACCCCAAAATAACCCCCGTTCGTATTCAGAATGTTCTGAAAGATGCCATCAGGCTTGCACGTTCAACCATCCCCGCCAACATCGAAATATCAGAAGAGATCCAACGCGCGTGCGGTCTTATCAAAGGGGATCCCACACAGATCCATCAAGTTGCATTGAACCTGATGACCAATGCCTACCATGCCGTGGAAGAAGAAGGGGGAAAAATTTCAGTTCGTTTAACGGAAACAGTGGTCGACTCGGGGGATCTTCTGGTTAATGGGCTCCCGCCGGGTCCTTACGCATTGCTTTCTGTTGCCGACACCGGCTGCGGCATTGAGCCGGATCATCTCACCAAGATTTTTGAACCCTATTTCACCACCAAGGAGCAGGGAAAGGGGACCGGGCTCGGTCTGGCTGTGGTTTATGGCATCGTCAAGGCCCACGGAGGCGAAATCCGGGTTCTCAGTGAAGTGGGGGAAGGTACCCGGTTTGACATCCACTTTCCGTTGATGGAAAAACCGGGTGAAACGGGTTCACGAGAGAAAATCAAAAACTATCCGGGTGGCACGGAAAGGATTTTGGTTGTGGACGACGAGGCTCCCATCGTTCATCTTGAGGCGCAGGTTCTCAAAAGACTGGGGTACAAGGTCCAGTCTTTTACCCGCAGCCAGGACGCACTGGACGCATTCAGATCGGTTCCAGAAGGGTTTGATCTTGTTCTTACGGATATGGCCATGCCCGAAATGACCGGTCTGGAACTTACCGAGCACTTGAAAAAAGCCAGACCGGATATTCCGGTCATCCTCTGCACCGGTTTCAGTGAACGCCTGAGCCGGCAGGATTCGAGCAACCTCAATGTTGAGGGCGTGCTCAAAAAACCGATTTCAAAATCAGAAATGGCGCGAGCCGTCAGAGATGTGCTTGATGGAAAACCTCACGGATAAATGCCGTTTATTGATGACTGTTGCCATTGGATTGCAGAACCGATGTCAGCGTTTCCCGGACCATTTTTAGCTCTCTCAGCAGCAGATCCCTGAAGGAGTCCTTTGAAAGATCTCCGGCGTCATCAAAGGCATCCGATTCATCCAATATGTCCAGCAGTCTCTCGGCACCCAGATAGACCGCGTTTTCATGAAGGTTCGAAAGATTCTCAGTTGAGCAACCGGAGGGTGTTTCACGGGCTTGGGTTTGTTCAATGCTGGAAATCATTTGTTCAACCATTTTGAGGAAATCACCGGCAATCTCGTTATAGTCGTTCTTTTTGAGCCCCAGATGCCGCATGATTTTTTTACTGTCGGAGAGAATTTCCCGATTTTCCGCCAGCACCTCTTTGACCTTTCGAAGCAGGTGTTCTTTTATGACAGGTTTGACGATATACCCTTTGCAACCCTCTTTTGCGGCCTGCTTTACGGTTTCGATGTCCGACAGGGCGGAACACATGATCACCGGTATTTCCTTAAGAGAACGCTTTGCCTTAATCGTACGGAGCAGTTCCAGCCCGTCCATTTCAGGCATCATAATATCCGCAATAATGAGAACGATGGCGGGCTCGGAATCGAGAAGTGACAGGGCCTCTTTTCCGGATTTCGCCAAAAGCGTTTCATAAGGGGTTGTCTTGAGGTGCGTCATGATAATCTTGGCGTTGACCGTGTTATCTTCAACAATGAGTATTTTCATGCTTCCAAATCCTGCAAATGGGTTAT
>JGI10211J34971_10004616_pt1 | contig 10909 bp, 7 predicted proteins | sample Etolagsediment_FD_34971 | JGI IMG/M metagenome (IMG submission 34971)
GAAGATGCACTGTTGACCGATGCAACCATCACCACGTCTTCGGCAATGATGGTGTGGCCATTGACATCGGCTGTGGTGGCATAGGCGGTGCCGTCTGTAACCGTCCAAGACACCAGCCCCCCGCCGGATGCGCTAATGGTTCCCAATGTGGGTGCGTTGCCCGCCTTGCCCCAGATCAAGGCGTATTTGCTGCCGTTGGAAACGGTCGTCGTCAGGGTTGGCGTGATGGTGACCGTCCCGCCGGGGGTGTAGCCCGCCGTGTTGGTCGTGTTGACGATGTAACCGGACGCCGTCGAAGACAGCGACACACCCAAAGTGCCCGTGCCCGTAATGTTTCCCGCAACCGTGAGGTTCTTATCTCCAACGTTCAGTGTGCCGGAGTTCGACAACGCGCCGGTGATGGTCTTGCCCGTCGTACCAACGCTCAAATTGGTACTGGCGCTGATGGTGGTCGTGGTGGCCTTAATGGCGTTGTTCAGGGTCAGCGTGCCGCCGTTCACATTCACCGCCGCCAGCGCGTTGGTCGTGCCAAAATCACCGTTGCTCGATGTGCTGGCAGTTACATTGAGGGTTCCCTTGCCGGCCCCTGCGGAAATGATATCACCGTTCAACGTGCCGCCTTTGAGGTTCACGACGTCGTCGCTGACGCCCCCGGTGCTCAGCTTCAGCGCGCCGTTGGTGGTGCTGCCCGATTCCAGGTTGAAGGTCACTTTTGTCGTGTTGGCGCTGTTGTCGATGGCGATTGCGGTGCCGCCTGCGCCGGTCGTGCCCGCGCCCGTTATAGTGCCGGAGTTGGTGATGGTGCTAACCCCATGTGCGGTCCCAATGCGGATCGCACCTACTCCTGTCGTTGCGGCGGTGATGCTGCCACCTGAATTGTTGGTTATGGAAAAGCCGCCAGAGCTAGCGGCGGAACTCAAATAGATTGCGTTACCGCCTCCAGCGGCATTGGTGTTCTCTATCGTGGCGCTGTTTGAAATAGTTGTAACGCCGCCCGTCGCGGATTGGGCAATTCGAACCGTGCCCAGGTTTGCTGAGGTCGCCGCAGAGGTTATGGTTCCCTGGGTGTTGGTCAAAGTTATCGTGCCGGTTCCGCTGGTGGCGAAGTGGATCGCTTTGCCGGCATTGGTTGATGAAATTGTACCGCTGCCGCTGGCGCTGCCGTTGGTGACGGCGAGATTCCCGTCTCCGGCCTCAATCATGGAAAGTGCGGCGTACCCCGTGTTATTGGATGCGCCCGTAATAGAACCGTTGTAGTTGTTGATGGTCTGACTGCCGCCATTGGTGCGGGCATAAATGGCATAGCTGTTTCCCGTGTCCGTGTTCGAGATCGTGCCGCTGGTCGTGCCCGCTGTGTTGCCTTGATTTAAGGTCAAGCTCACACCATTGGTGTTCGAATAAAAGCGCAGGGTTTGCGTGTTGACACCGGCGCCTGTAATCGTCGTTGCTGGTGAGCCCGTGTTGTTGATCGTTGTCGATGTGGTGGCGGAACCAATATTGATGGCACCTGAGGAACCCGAAACCGCCACATTACTATTTCCGGAACCCGTAATGGTAATTTCACCAATATTGCCCGTCCCGGCATCGATGCCCGCGCCAGCCGCGTTGGCCACATACCCCGTGCCCGAAATTGTCACGGACGTTACGTTTGCATTCGTGGTGTTGGTGAGATTGTCGCCTGCGGCTGCGTTTGTTCCACCAGCAGCACCGCCATCCACTGTCCAGGCGGCGGCGCTCAAATCCGTGGAGCCAGCCCATGCGTGGCCCGCACTCGTCACAAGCGTCAGCGCGGATACACTCAACAACAGGTGCAGGCGAAAGGGCGATTTCGCACGGCATGAAGCTGCGGCTACCGTATCGTTCAGCAATCGGACGGTTGAGAGCATATTAGAGCACATGTAAATTAGGTGTTGAGTAGCCATCTTTTTTTATATCTATATAGCCTTACACATTGTAGGACAAATTAAATGTGAGAATGGAATGACCTCTTTACGGGCACTGATAGCGATTGCTTCCATGTGCGTTTTCGCGGGATGCTCCACGTCGGCGTCCCGCTATGAAAGGGCTGACAATATCGCCCTGACAGGCGGTCTTGCGCCTACGACCCTTCCGGCCGCCCCCTTCACCTTGAATGCCTGGTTTCGTCAACGCGCGGGCAGTGCCGATTGGGTCGTTTACATCGAAGGGGATGGGCTGGCCTGGAAGTCGCGCAGCCTGCCTTCTCCAGACCCGACCCCGATAGACCCCATGGGGCTGAAACTGGCGGCAGCGGACCGGGCCGGGAATGTCCTTTATCTGGCCCGTCCGTGCCAATACGGAGATCAGTGGAAGAAACCGGAATGCACGACCCAATATTGGACCAGTCATCGTTTTTCGGAGGAGGTCGTGTCTTCCATGAATGCGGCCATTGACGCATTTTTTGGGGCTCAAAAACCGCGTTTACATCTTGTCGGGTATTCGGGTGGCGGCGCGATTGCGGCCCTGTTGGCCGCTAGGCGCGCGGACGTGGAAAGCTTGCGGACGGTCGCAGGAAACTTGGACACCGATTTTGTGAATGCCTATCACAAGGTTAGCGCTACGCCGTCCTCGCTGAATCCCATCACGATGGCTGCTCGATTGCGTAACTTGGCACAAATTCATTATGTGGGCGATCATGACCAGATTGTCCCAGGGATGGTGGTTGATCGGTACGTAGCAGTAACCCGACCATCCGCTTGCATAATTGTTATCACCATTCCCGGCGCGAACCACCATTTGGGGTGGGAAGGGTGGAGCAATATTTCACAGAACCATCCAATTTGCCGTTAAATTTTTGAAATCATTTTGGTTCTCCCCTTGGCTATGAGCAGACCTTTCAGAGGGCGCCACATTACGTCCGCTTTCGGGCTGTAAGCAGACACTAATATGAATAACGTCAGTTTTCAGGCACTTGTCTGGCCAATGGACCAACCACCATCGACCTGTGATAACGAGCTGGAATATATAGATTAAATCACACACCAGCATCGAGGCAAACAAGAAAAGCCATGTAACTTGTTGAAGTTACACGACTTTTCTTGTTTAATTGGTAGCTGGAGGCAGACTTGAACTGCCGACCTCGGCATTATGAGTGCCGCGCTCTAACCAGCTGAGCTACCCAGCCATGGGGTGCGCCGTAATTAAGGCATCAAGGGCGCATCGTCAAGGGGGGATTGGGCATTTTGGCGGGTTTGCTTTGACGCGGCAAAGGGGCAGGTATGGGCTTGTTTTGCATCAATTCCCGCTATGCGTTACAAAACCGTCACTTCTGCGTAAAAAAAGAGATTTGTGGAGTTGCTATCACTAGCCCCTTCAAACGGTGGCAAGGGGCCGCCTTTTACATTTTCAGGGAACCCAAAATGCGCACGAAGTCCTTCAAACGCACCGCATTGACCACAACCATCCTGGCGGGCACCATCTTGGCCGGCCTGTACACGTCCCACGCCCAAGCCGGCGTCAAATCGGTTGAATTCATGGGTATGAGTGCACCCGAAACCCAGGCTGAACTGGAATCCACCTATTCCAAAGCCCAAGCCAAAGTGACCTACAGCGATGGCAAGGTTGAGACGGTGGACATGAACTACGTCACACTGTTCGACAACACCGACAAAGTCGGCACCAGCAAAGCCCCGGCAGGTACCTTGTATGACGCCAAAGGCAAACCGCTGATGGACCCCAATGGCGCGCCGGTCATTGCCGAAACCCCCGATGCCAATTCCCTGCTGCGGTTGGAAAACGGTGAAACCTATCTGGTTACCCATTGGGAATATGACTGGCTGTTGCAAAACGGTGAAATCGCCGAAGACGTCAAAGGCTGGCATTCCCGCATGCCCATGAGCATGTCGCTGACCAAAATCAAACAAGACCCCACCACCGGGCGCATGAGCGCCGTCGATCAAAGCAACATCGACTTTTCAAACGTCGGTGGACTATGGATTCCCTGCGCCGGATCGCAAACGCCGTGGAACACCCACTTGGGTGCCGAAGAAGATTACGACCTGTTTTTGGCGAAAAAAGTAGACGGCGGCGTCAAGGCGATGAGCGCACTTTATTTCAACAACGAAAAAACCGCCAATCCGTATCAGTACGGCCATCAGGTTGAAGTCAAAGTCAATCCGGGCGGCACAACGGAAGTCACCAAGCACTACGCCATGGGCCGNGCGTCTTGGGAAAAGGCCCGCATTCTTGACGATGGTCGCACCGTCTATTTTGGCGATGACGGGCGCAACGTAGGCCTGTTTATGTTTATCGCCGATCGTGAAAATGATTTGTCCGCAGGCACCATCTATGCCGCCAAATGGACCCAAATCAGCACGGAAAACGCCGGGAAAGGCGCCCTCAGCTGGATCAAACTGGGCCACAGCACCAACGCCGACGTCGAAAACATGATCAACATGGAAAAGTTCTCCAGCTCTGAGAGCACCATTTTTGAATTTTCCAAAGAACCGAAGGACGGTTTCAAAGCCATCCGTGCGGGTATCAAAAAGGGTGAAGAGCATGTCCGGCTAAACGCGGGCAAGGAAGACGCCGCGGCGTTCTTGGAAACCCGCCGTTACGCCGCTTACAAAGGGGCCACGACCGAGTTTAACAAGATGGAAGGCGTCGCCTATGACGCCCAGGGCGGCAAAGTCTTCATCGCCATGTCTTACATGTCGGACGGCATGATGGAGGACCACAAAGGCCCCGCAGATGACATTCGCCTGCCCAAAATAAACGCCGGCGCAACGTTTGAACTGAACCTGGCTGCAGGCGTCAAAGACACCGACGGCACCCCCATCGCGTCCAATCTGGTCGCCGTTGATATGGCGGGCGTTGCCGAATTGGTCGGCAAAGACTTGGCCGAAATGGACAAGTGGGGCAACAAGGCCGATCCTGAGCGTGTCGCCAACCCGGACAACCTGTTCTTCTCATCCAAGATGCGTACCTTATTCATTGGCGAAGACAGTGGTTTGCACGCCAACAACTACGTCTGGGCGTTCAACGTTGATACCCGCAAGCTGTCGCGCATCCTGTCCGTACCCATGGGTGCGGAAGCCACTGGCTTACAGGTGGTCGATAACATGGGCGGTCATGCCTACATCATGAGCAACCACCAGCACCGCGGCGAACGCATTGACGTCGCCGACCCTGGGCTCAAGGCCGCGCTTGAAAAGTCCATCGACACGCAAAAAGCTTCGGTGGGCTACCTCGAAGGCTTGCCCGGTATGTAAACCGGTTTGCATAAATCGGCATCACTCTGGATAGAGGGGAGGCTTTGGCCTCCCCTTTTTTTTGTATTCAGGGTGTGTTCAGGGGAGCTTCGTACAATCGGCCAACACATTGCCCTATCGCTTCACCACACTGTAGAGAGCCGCTATGTACAAAATCGTAATGACACTTGGTGCCGCCCTGATCCTAACCTTTGGCGTATCGGTTATGCCGGTCCACGCCGATGGCGATGAGCATGAAGGTGGAGAACGGGGTGGACGTGCTTCTATGGTCGTCACCGATGCCCTCGTCAAAAAGGAATGCAGCGATTGCCACATGGCCTATCCGCCCGCCTTATTGCCCAGCAACACATGGCGCGCCATCATGGAAAACTTACCCGACCACTTTGGCGAAGACGCCAGCCTCAACGACGCGACCCGCGCACGCATCGAAACCTACTTGGTGCAGAACAGCCCTCAGGGAGGAGCGACAAGCCCCTTGCGCATCACCGAACAACGCTGGTTTAAGGGCGAACACCGAGGCGACATCAAACGCTGGTCCCGCGGCACCGCCAACTCTTGGGCCAAATGCGAAGCCTGCCACCAAGGTGCAGAACGGGGCTGGTTCGACGACGATTAAGATCAGGTGGAGCGCACCTAGGCGTTCACGTCGATCACCGCACGGCCGCGCACTTGGCCCTTCAAGATCTCGCCACCCAGCTTCAAAACATCTTTCAAGGGATGGATTTCGATCATCGGGTCAAGCTTATCCAGGGGCAATTGCTTGGCCAAGCGGTTCCACGCCACAACGCGGCGCTCTGTCGGGCAGTTGACGCTGTCGATGCCCAACAGGTTCACCCCACGCAGCAAAAACGGCAGCACGGAGGCTTCAAACGTGAAGCCCGCAACATTGCCCACGGCGGCACAGCTGGCGTTGGCATTCAACGCTGCCAACAGATTGCCCAAAATCTTGCCGCCAACGTTATCAATCGCCCCCGACCAACGCGCCTTGGACAACGGGCCACGGGGCGCTTGTTCCAGTTCTTCGCGCGACACCAAGGTCGTCGCCCCCAATTCGGTCAGATACGCATGGGTGCTTTCGCGCCCGGTACCCGCCGCCACCCGGTAGCCTAAGTTCGCCAGCAGCGCCACACACACGCTGCCGACGCCACCGGCGGCACCGGTGACCAAAACCTCGCCTTCTCGGTCCGGGGTGAGGCCATGCTCTTCCAGCGCCATCAACGACATCATGGCGGTCAAACCCGCCGTACCGATAGACATGGTCTGAACCATGCTCAGACCCTTGGGCACCGCCACCAACCATTCGGATTTCACCCGCGCGCGGGTGGCAAAACCGCCCCACCACACTTCGCCGACCCGCCACCCGGTGCAAATCACTTCGTCACCCGGCTGAAACGCCCCCGATGTGCATTCCTCGACCACACCGACGAAATCAACCCCCGGCACGTGCGGATAATCACGCACCAACTTGCCCAGGCCGTTCATGATCATGCCGTCTTTGTAATTGAGCGACGAATATTTGACGGAAATCGTGGTGTCCGCATCAGGCAGCTTGGCGTTGTCCAGCGTTTGAAACGAACCGCTGACCTTCGCATCTGCATCCTGATCAAGAACAAGGGCCTGAAACTGAGTTTGAGAAGTCATAGGGAGGTCTCCAAAGGAAAAAAGGGCCGGAGTAATTAAGACGAGCTATTGAGATAGGCGCCAGTTGATGGTTTCGCCAGCCATAAATGGCTGAAGCGATCCGCCGCCGGGAAGCGCAACCTGATCGTCCACGACCCACGGCGTGCGGGTCAAGGTGATGGTGCTGTCGTTTACGGGCAGACCATAAAATGCCGGGCCATTGAGACTGGCGAACGCCTCCAAGCGGTCCAGGGCTTGTTCTTCATCAAACACCTGAGCATAGAGTTCCATGGCCGTCGGCGCGGAAAAAATGCCTGCACAGCCGCACGCAGCTTCTTTGGCCGATACGGCGTGAGGCGCAGTGTCGGTGCCCAAAAAGAACTGCCCTTCCCCCGACGTCGCGGCTTCGCGCAACGCCAAACGGTGCTGTTCGCGCTTGGCAATCGGCAGGCAGTACAAATGCGGGCGAATGCCGCCGCGAAAAATATCCGTGCGGTTGATCATCAAGTGATGCACCGTAATGGTGGCACCAACACGGGGACCTTGGGCGCGGACAAAATCCACCGCCGCCGATGTGGTGATGTGTTCAAACACCACCTTCAAACCCTGAAAGCGGTTCAAGGTGGGTTCCATCACCCGTTTGATGAACACATGTTCGCGATCAAAGATGTCGATGTCTGGGTCCGTAACTTCGCCGTGGACCAACAAAGGCATGCCCAATTCTTCCATGCACGCCAGCACGGCATCGAGCTTGCGGATGTCGGTCACACCGCTGTCGGAATTGGTGGTGGCCCCGGCCGGGTACAGCTTTGCGGCACAAAAAGCCCCGCTTTTGAAACCCGCGGAAATCTCTTTTGGATCGATGTTGTCGGTCAGGTACACCGTCATCAGTGGCTCGAATTCCACGCCCGCAGGCACCGCCTCGACAATGCGCGCACGATAGGCCAAAGCCTGCTGAGCGGTGGTCACCGGCGGCACCAAGTTGGGCATTACAATGGCGCGGCCAAATTGACGTGCGGTGAAGGGCACAACGGTCTGCATCACTTGGCCGTCGCGCAAATGCACGTGCCAGTCATCGGGACGCTTGAGGGTCAGGGTCTGAATGCTTGTTTGCGTGCTCACGCGTGTTTGCTCCCGCTACCTTCGAACACTGTTGCCTAGGCGCTTAATACGTCAAAAACATCGCCGTCTGGGGCAACACCTTGAATGTGGATTTTATGCCATAGCGCATAGAACAGCAACGTCCAGGCCGCTTTTCCGGCGCGTCCCACAGGCAGGGCAAAAATGTTATGGATGGCGTCCGGCGCACAGATGGCTTGGATGCACTCTTGCGCGCCCACCAGATGTCCGATGCGCTGGCCCCTAAACGCGATCCACTCCCCCACAGGCACCGTGAAGCCACGCTTTTTGGCATAGGGGTGCGCAGCGGGCATGGCCCGCGCCAGCCAGTGGCGCAGCACCGCCTTGCCCAGCTTGTGCCGGATCTTCAGCTTGTCGGGGAGGGCAAACGCAAAGGCCGCCATCTCTGGATCTAAGAACGGAACCCGCCCTTCCACACCGTGGGCCATCAGCATGCGGTCCATCTTGGTCAACAGATCGCCCGGCAACCATGTGGCAATGTCTTGCGCCTGCGCCACTTGCAACGCGGTGCGCCCGGGCGTGCGTGCGGCGATGCCCGCTTGAACGATCCCGGCACGCCATGTGCGCGCCCGATCATTGTCCCGCAGCACCGCAAAATCATCCAGAATGCCTTTGCGGTACATGGCTTTGGGAAACAGCCAACGGCGGGCGGCCCGGTAACGTCCATAACCACCGAACAGCTCATCGCCGCCCTCGCCCGTCAACACCACCTTGATGCCCTCAGCGCGGGCCGTTTGCGCCAGCTTCCACGTCGGCAACAGAGCATAATCCGCCGCCGGGTCGTCCATATAAAATGCGATTTTGGGCAACTCCGCCCAAAAATCCGCTTCGCCAAATTCCACTTCAATGTGATGAGCGCGCACGCCACGGGCCAGCTCGCGGGCGTGTTCGCGCTCGTCGGGAACATCCGTTCCACTAAATCCGGCCGTGAACGCGGTGACGGACTCGGCATTCAAGCGGCTCATCATCGCCAACAAAACGGATGAATCAATACCGCCCGACAAAAACATGCCGTAAGGCACATCTGAGCGTTGATGCATACCGACCGTGTCGTTGAGCACATCGTCCAAGCGCGATAGCGCCGTCTCCAACGACATGGACACCGGGGCACCTGTCGGCAAAGCGGCGCGTTGATGGCGAGAGACGATGACGCCTTTTTCGATGACCAGCGTTTCGCCCGGAGCAACGCGGTGAATGCCTTCAATGGCGGTGTCCACACCGGTGGAAAATTGCAGCTGCAACAGTTCATCGCGGGTATGCCTGTTAAGCTTCGGGGCACGCAGGTCTTTGGCAACCAAGGCCTTGAGTTCCGACGCAAACGCAAAGCCCAGTTCGGTTTGGGCGTAATACAACGGTTTGATGCCAAACGGGTCGCGGCTGAGAATCAAGCGCTCAGACTCTGCATCCCAAATCGCGATGGCGTACATGCCGCGCAACTGGTGAACAAAATCCACACCGTGTTTGAGATAAAGGTAAAGCGGCGGTTCGCTATCGGACAAACTGGTGAACGCCGTATCCGTCATGGCCTGGCGCAGTTCGAGATTGTTATAGATCTCGCCGTTCGCCATCAAGGCCACTTCAGCGCCATTTTCGCGCCGTGCGACGAACGGCTGGTGACCGCCTTCAATGTCGATGATGGCCAGACGGGTGTGGACGAATGTGCACGCCCCGTTGCTGTAGGAGCCTTGACCGTCGGGCCCCCGGTGCGCCAGCACATCGGCAAAATGCTCGACCATGCGGGCGTCTAATTTCGGTGCATTTGGCAGGCTGACGAACCCGGCGATGCCACACATCAGTCTGCGATCTCCTGAAAGAAATCAAGGTAGCGCTGAACCACCATTTGCTCGGTGAATTTACGCTCGTAGTGCTGACGTCCGGCTTGGGCCAAGTCGCCCGCCAGAACGGCGTCTTTCAGCACCCGGTTGATGGCTTTCGCCAACGCAGGCGCATCGTCTACGGGGGTCAGCAGGCCATCAACACCGTCTTTGATCAACGCCGCCGGGCCGACACTGTCGGTGGCGACCACCGGGCGGTCCTGCGCCCAGGCTTCGATCACAACATTGCCCAGCGGTTCATGACGCGATGGGCAAACGAACAGATCACACGCCGCCATCAATTCCGGCACATCGTCGCGCCAGCCCAACATGCGAATGCGCGGACGCACCCCCAATTCCTGGGCCAGAGCTTCAAGGGCTTCGCGTTCCGGACCTTCGCCCGCAATCACCAAATAGGCATCGGGGACGTGCGTCAGGGCACGGATTAAGGTGTCGAACGCCTTATTGGCGTGCAGGCGGCCCAGGGTCAAAATCATCTTGGAGCGTTCGGGGATGTGCAATTTGTTGCGCGGCGCGGGTGGGCGGTGGTCGGCGGCGACAAAATTGGGAAGATAGTGGATGCGCTCTTGGGGCCAATTTTCCTTGCCCAAATAATCGCAAATGTCTTCGGTGTTGCCCACCAAATGATCGCATTTTTTATAGTATTTGAGGTTGTAATAACCGCCCAACCGGGCCGCCAGAACGTAATTCAAATCGCTGGGGCGACGATTGGGCATCTTCGACGTCGCGCGGTTCATCCAGCTCAGCACCACTTGAGGGCGAAAGGTACGCAGTTCGCGCTTGATCATCATCCCGGTTTTCAAATCGAGTAGACCACCGAAACTCAGTTCAATGGGTTCAAGGCCAGCGTCGCGCAAGACCTGGGCGCGCTGTTCGTTTTTGCGAATGATCACACGCTGATCCAGACCGGCTTTGTGCAGACCGATGACCAAGCGCACAAAAAAAGCCTCGGCCCCGCCAAACTCAGCCCCGGCCATGACTTGCAGAACCCTCATTTTTCGTCCTCTAGCTTGGCTTTTATATACGACAACAGCGGAAACAGGCCCGCCATCAAGGCGATGAGAAAACCATAAAGCCCTTCCCGAT
>JGI10211J34971_10004617_pt1 | contig 10909 bp, 10 predicted proteins | sample Etolagsediment_FD_34971 | JGI IMG/M metagenome (IMG submission 34971)
ATGACTTCTAAAAGTTTATCGCCTGGAAAGCGCTTGATGACGGCGCTGCCTTTTGCGATGATAGATGCCGTCCGCGGCTCGTCGGTAATGGCCGACATTTCACCGAAGTATTCCCCCGGCTCCACAATTTCGGCAATTTTTTTATTGCCTTTTACCACGACAACCGCGCCTCTGATCAATTTGAAAAAATCCCGATCGCGATTGTTTTCACGAATGATCACATCCTTGTCTTCATACCGCTCTGTATCGGGGTTGATCAGATAGGCCGGCAACGCCTCCTTGGTAATGGTGGTTTTTTTCAGTACCTCTTCAACCGAAGTATGCCCGTGTCGTATTTTTTCCAACCCCGCATCACGCAATGTCACCATCCCCTCAAGAATGGCTGTTTTGCGCAACTGATCTTCGGGGACGTTGGCGTTGATCGCTTTGGCGACATCATCGGTTACGGCCATGAGCTCATACAGGCCCATTCGCCCCTTGTAGCCGGTCAGATTGCAATGTTGACAGCCATTGGGCCCATAAAAAGCGATGTTGGAAATTTCATCTTTTGAAAACCCCATCATCTCCAGCTCCATCGGGTCGTAATCGGTCCGCTTGATCTTGCACTTTGGGCAAAGTTTGCGCACCAGTCGTTGCGACAGCACCATGGTAACCGCGGATGCCAGCATGTATGAAGGAATGCCGATATCCACCAATCGGCCGATGGTGGATGGGCTGTCATTGGTGTGCAGGGTACTGAAGACCAGATGGCCCGTCATGGCCGCCTTGATGGCAATTTCAGCGGTATCTATATCACGGATCTCGCCCACCATGATAATATCCGGGTCCTGACGCAAAAATGCCCGCAGGGCAGCGGCGAATGTCATGCCCACGCTTTCCTTGACATTGACCTGATTGATGCCTCTGAAATTGAACTCGATCGGGTCCTCGGCAGTCAATATTTTAGTATCTTCCTTGTTTAACTGGTTGAGAATGGAATATAGCGTGGTGGTTTTACCGCTACCGGTCGGACCGGTAACCAGCAGCAGGCCATAGGGACGGCTGATACAGGTTTTAAGGACCTCGAAGGTACTGCGCTCAAAACCGAGTTTGGTCAAATCGACATTCAGCGCCGATTGGTCCAAAATTCGCAAAACCACGCTTTCGCCAAAAAGCGTGGGCAGCGTCGACACGCGGAAATCGATGGTTTTGCGTTTTCCCAGCCGCATCTTGATGCGGCCATCTTGCGGAATGCGACGCTCGGCAATATTGAGATTGGACAAAATCTTGATTCTTGAAATGAGCGCATTCTTGATCGTAATCGGCAGGTTCATGGATTTGAACAAACTGCCGTCCAGCCGGTAACGAACCTGCAGCGCTTTTTCAAACGGTTCGATGTGAATATCGCTGACCCCATCGTTGATTGCGCGAATCAGGATGCCATTGACCAGTTTGATGATGGGCGCATCCGACGCCAGATATTCATCGGTGTCGGCATCTTCATATGACGACTGCAATTCAATCTCACCAGCGGCTTCCGACACCAGGGAACCAAAATCATCGACCGCGGTAACATCGGGCTCATCATCTTCATCATCGGCGGCATCAAAATATTGTTTGTATTCCTCATCGCTTATTTTATAAAATTTTTTATAGGCTTCAACGACTTCAGATTCACCCGTCACGCTGATTTTGAGGTTCAACTGGATTTCGTTTTGCAATTTTTCGACAGCGGATGCATCGGTAGGCTCAGTCATGGCAATGGATATCGCATCCCCCTTGACGCTTAGGGGAAACGCCATATACTGCTTGGCAATATCATACGGCAGCGCCTTTAAAGCGTCTTCCCGGGGAGTCAAATTATCCAGTTTGACTATGGGATAATTGTACAGCCGGCCCAATACATTGACAATTGTATTGTCATCGACATACCCCTGCTTGAGCAAAATGCTGCTAAGACGGTCACCGCTTTTTTTATGAATCGCCAATGCCTCCTGAAGTTGATCCGCGGTAATATATCCCTCTTTTGAAAGCAATTCACCCAGCTTTACCTTGCCCGCCCCGCTTTGATCCCGAATCGTGGCTTTCAGGCTGGAACCGCCCGCTGCGCCAATTCTTTTGGCAGCGGCGCCTTGCTTTATTGCTGATTGCCTTGCCATAGATTATGATAAACTCCAATTAACGATATCAATGATTGCCCGCCTGTTTGCCTGCCCGTCTTGTCAAGGCATATCTCGGCGAAAAAAATAATAACGATACATTTTTTTCACTCCGCCGCCAATAAGCATCACCCCGATCAGGTAAAAACAGAATCGAATATAAGGCAATACACCTGAGAAATGCTCAATGTTTGCAATTTTAGGCATCACCGCGGGAATTCTAAAAAAAACGCCAATCCCGGCGATAATCAATACAACGGCCCAGGCCAGTTGTAAATTTGAAGTCTTGGTCATATGAATAAATCCATCACTAACGGATTGACAAGCCTATAATCTCCCTACATCGCATGAATTTCGGCGCCATCGATCACGGCAATCTGATTTTCTTTCAAAATTTCTACCGCTTTTTCGGGTTGGCTCAATCGAAAAATCATGATCGCCCGCTGGCCGGTCTGGCGAACAAACGCATACATGTACTCGACATTGATCCGGTTTTGATGCAGCAAAGACAATATCGCATGCAGGCCTCCGGGGCGGTCATCCACTTCAACAGCGACCACATTTGTTTTACCCGCGGCGAAACCTTGCGCCTTGAGCGCGCTGATAGCGCGCTGATTGTCATCGACTATCAACCGCAACACGCCAAATTCGGATGTATCGGCCAGCGCCAGGGCGCGAATGTTGACATTGCTTTCAGCCAAAATACCTGTTACTTCGGCCAACCGGCCACTCTTGTTTTCCAGAAAAACCGATATCTGCTCAATATACATGGATACCTCCTTGAATGCGTGGTGAGTATTAAATAAATTAAAGCTCACGATTCCCACCCATCACTGAAAACATGGCGACGCGCCTTATCCGGCAATTTATTTGAAGCTGATTTTTTCCTTCAAGCGTATGGCTACAGGGATGCCCAAATCTTCCCGCAACCGGTCATCGATGGCATTGATTTGGCTTTCAAGCACTTTGATTTCATCTGAAAAAAAAGTTTCATCAACTTCGATCCAGAGTTCGAGGTAGCCGCCGCCATCATTGCCATGACTGATACAGTAGCGATACCGCGGCAAAAAGTTGAGTGCGTTGACAATGTGAAATTCAATGAGTTCCCGATGAACCTTCACGCCGCTGATGCTGACCAGGTTGTCGGCCCGTTGCGACAGTCTGAAAATTTTTCGCAAGGGCCGCCCGCATTGACACAATTCGTCAGCAAAACAAGCCTGCTCGCCCGTGCGAAATCGAACCAGGGGAAATGCGCGGGTAGTCAAGGTCGTCAACACCAATTCGTCATAGCCGGCATCCTGTGAGTCATTTTCGCCCTGATGGCTGCGAACGATTTCGGGGAAAAAATGGTCTTCATTGACATGCAGTCCATTATGGTATTCACACTCAAAACCAATTGCCGGGCCGGGAACTTCAGTCAACCCGTAATGCAGCCAGGTTTGGGCCTGAAGATTTTCTTCAACCAGCCGGCGTTGTTCATTTTCGACCTGTTCGCCAACCAATATAATGTTTTTTAATGAAAAAATCGACGGCTGGTATCCAATTTGAGCGACATAGCCCGCCAGTTGCATAGCTGTCGCCGGCGTGGTGATCAGCACGCTGGTTCGGTAATCTTTCAGGATTTGAACCTGTTTGCTCAATGACAACACTGTGTTGGGAATGACGCCGGCGCCGATGGCTTCAGCGCCGTCTTTATAATCCCGGGCCCAGTTGGCCAGCCCCGGGTCCAACGCGATTTGCAAAATATCGTGGGCGGTTACCTCAGCCGCCGTCAATGCGGTTGAAACGATTTCACGCCACATTTTCAAATCGTGCCGCGTGTAGCCGCTGACCGTGGGATGCGCGCCGCTGCCGGGCGCCGTATGGATTCTGACGACATCCCGCAGCGGCACCGCGAACATGCCGTATGGATAATTGCGGGCAAGCTGTTTGCGGTCGGTAAGCGGCAATTCGTTCAGCGCATCCAGGGATTCGACGACCGGGGGGTCCGGATGAAACCGGGTGGGTTGGTTTTGATAAAATTGGACATTGCGATAGGCTCGGTTGATGGTGCTTTGCAGCCGCTCAAGCTGCAATTGGCGCATCTCATTATGCATCGATGGGTCCATCTTCACTCCCTTCCTTCACAAAAATCGGAATAATCGCGCCCCAGATAAGCCCGCTTGACGTCTTCATCGCAAAGCAACTCTCCGGCTTTACCCTGAAGCACCACCCGACCGGTTTCCAGTACATAGCCGCGGTCAGCGATTTTCAACGCGGCCAATGCATTTTGCTCGACCAGCAAAATGGTCAACCCCTGCGCTTTCAATTGCGTGAGAACGGATAAAATTTTTTCGACGATCAGCGGCGCCAACCCCATCGAAGGCTCGTCCAGCACCAGCAGCCGGGGCCGCGCCATCAGGGCCCTGGCAATGGCCAGCATCTGTTGTTCGCCACCGGAAAGCGTGCCCGCAGGCTGGTGGGCCCGCTCCCGCAAAATGGGGAACATGGTGGTCATCTTTTCCAAATCGGCCTTGACATGACCTTTGAGCTTTTGCCGATACTGAGTATAAGCGCCCAGCTTCAGGTTGTCCAGCACGCTCAAGGGCGCAAACAGCAACCGGCCCTCCGGCACCATGCCGATACCGCTTTTGACGATCGATGGCGGCGATGCGCCCTGCAAATTTTTACCATTGAAAACAATTTCGCCTTGCCAATTCGGCAAAATGCCGCAAATGGCATGCAGCAGCGTGCTTTTGCCGGCGCCATTGGCGCCAATGAGCGTGACAATTTCTCCTTTGCCGACTGAGATACTGATGCCTTTGACCGCCATGATACGGCCGTAGAAACATTTTAAATTGCGAATTTGCAGCATGGATAACCGATCTTTCCGTCAAGCGTGGGCGGTTTCAGTGCCCAGATATGCCGCCATAACCGCCGGATGAGACTGAATATAACGCGGTTGGCCTTCCGCGATTTTGGCCCCTTGATCGATCACGACGATAAAATCGCAAATACTCATGGTCAAGCTCATATCGTGTTCAACCAAAATGATGGTAATGCCCTGTTGACTGATTTGGCGAATCAAGGTGGCCAATTGGCGGGTCTCCACGGCATTTAGCCCGGCGGCCGGTTCATCCAGCAGCAGCAACCGGGGGGCGCATGCCAGGGCACGGCCAATTTCCAGCAGGCGTTGCCAGCCAAACGGCAAGTCTGCGCTGCGGGTATTGGCGGCATCTTCAAGCCCCACAAATTCCAGGATTTCATGGGCCCGGCTGCGAATGCCACGCTCTTCCCGGGCCGTTCGCGGCAGTCGCAGGATGGCATCCCAAAAACCGCAGCATGTGCGCACATGCCGGCCGATCATGACATTTTCCAGCGCGGTCATGTTGCCGAACAGCTCTACATTTTGAAATGTTCGCGCAATCCCGCGCCCCACCAGGGCATGCGGCTTTTGGCCGCGAATGTCAACCCCGTTGAAAACGATGCGTCCCTGATCGGGCGCATAGACCCCGGTCATCAAATTGAACAAAGTGGTTTTGCCGGCGCCGTTGGGCCCGATCAACCCGGCGATGACCTGCTTTTCAATTGAAAAAGACACCGATCTGGAAGCGATGACGCCGCCAAATGCCTTGGTGACCGATTCGACCTGTAAGATGGGGCCTTGCCCCCCCTCAATCGCTTTTTGACCGTTCATACAAATCCACTATACCGCGAGTTAGGCCCTGAGGCAATAAAATCATCACGACCATCAGCACCAGTCCATACACGATCATCTCGTAATCGGAAAATGCATGCAGCCACTCGGGCAAAAACGTCAAGACAAATGCGCCCAGCAGGGCGCCCCAAACCGTGGCCATGCCGCCGATAATCACCATGGTCACAATGCGCACCGACATCATGAAATCAAATGAACCGGGGCTGATGAAACTGACCAGATGGGCATAAAAAAAACCAGCCAGGGCCGCCAGCGCGGCACTGAATATAAACACCTGTAACTTAAGCCGTTGCGTGTTGACGCCAACCGATTGCGCGGCATGTTCACTGTCATGGATCGCGCGCAGGGCGCGCCCGGCGCGCGAATCGATCAACCGGTCGCAACAGATAAAGCTGAATAGCACCGCGGCCCAAACCAGGTACAAATAGGCGCGTCCGCCATAAAATGCAAATTCGCCGATCGTCAATGGCGGGATGCCGACAAAACCGGATGCGCCGCCGGTCAGGTCGGTCCATTCGCGAAACAAAATATTGACGATCATGCCAAAGCCCAGCGTTCCCATCCCCAGATAAAAACCGGACAATTTCAGGGTCGGCAACCCGATCAAGAACGCCACCGCCACCGCCAGAAACAGGGCGCACGGCAAAGCCCACCAGGGTGACAGCCCCCAGTGGGTAGTCAGGATGGCCGTGGTGTAGGCGCCCAGGCCATAGAAAGCGGCATGGCCCAAAGAAATCTGGCCGGCATAGCCCATCAGGATATTCAAACTCAATGCAAGCAATGTATTGATTGCGGTAAAGGTAGCCATCTGCTGATAATAGGGATTGTCAATCCACCATCCCATGCCGGCGATAGCCAGCGCAAATGCAACATAACCTAACTTTTTGACAGACAAGCAATGACCTCTTTTTTATTGTTGAGGTTTTGAGTGATGCGTATTGCGCACAGCGCCGCCATTAAAATCGCTTTACATTTCTTGCGCTGATGATACCACCGGGGCGCACATACAAGATGAGCAGCAAAAGCAAAAAGGCAATTAGATCTTTTAAATTCGACATGAAATAGCCCACGCTGAATGACTCGAGCACGCCCAGCAGAAAGCCGCCCAGCACCGCCCCCCAAATGCTGCCCAACCCGCCCAGCATGGCCGCGCAAAAACCTTTTAACCCCAGCATGGTGCCCATGTCATAGCTGCTCATGGTCATGGGCGCAATGACCACCCCGGCGATGGCGCCCATGGCGGCGCTCATAAAAAAAGCCAGCAACACCATTAAATCGGTAGGGATGCCGGCCAGCCGCGCGGCAGCTTTGTTGACCGCGCTGGCCTGCATGGCTTTACCGGTAAGGCTGTGGCGGAAAAAAAACTGCAAGGCCGCTACCAGCGCCACCACCACCAAAATGATACACAGACTTTGTGGCAGCAATGCCGCCCCACCTATGGATATGGGCGATGAATCGATAAAATCCGGCACGCTGTGGGCATCTTTGCCCCACGCCAGCATGGCCACGCCCCGCAAAAATATGGACGCCCCCACGGTCATGATCACCAGGGCAATGGGGTTGTCTTTAATTTTGGTTCGCATGGTAAATCGCTCCAGCAACAGCCCCACGGCAGCCACCAGACCAATGGCCAGCAGCAAGGCCAGCGGCAGCGGCAAGCGCCACCCGCTCCAAAAAGTCATCAGGCTCAATGCGCCCATCATAACAAAATCGCCATGGGCGAAATTGATCAATTCGGTAGAGCGAAACAACATGGAAAACCCAACGGCGATGGCTGCATAGATGGCTCCGCTGGTCAAACCGGAAAACAGATATTGCATGAATTCATTCATCGAGTTACCCGCGCGGCCTCTTTCAAATTTTTACCGTACACGCGAAAAAATCCCCCGTATGGCCCAAGCGGCCATGGGGGGATTTATGCTTACCATGGAAAGTCAATCTCTTCAAACCTTATTGCGCCAGCAAATTCCAGCCTCCATCCTTGATTTGAACCATGACAAAGGCATCCTTGCCCAAGCCATTGTGATCTTGCGGGCTGAAATTGAATACGCCGCTGACACCGTCGTGGCTCTGAATTTTTTCCAAATTATCACGAATCGCCGCCTTGTCGCCCCGGCTGCCGTCAAGCGCCTTGGCCAGCAATTGCACGGCATCGTAGGCATACCCGCCAAAGCCGGACACCGGCATCTGGTAGGCGCTTTCAAAGGCGGTAATATAGTCGGTCAATACCTGTTTTTGCGGATCGTCTGCCGGCAATCGATCCGCAACCAAAATTTTGCCGGTCGGCAGATACAGCCCTTCGGCCGCGGAGCCGGCCAATTGAATAAATTTGGGTGACGCCACGCCATGGCTTTGATACAATGGAATATCCATGCCAAGCTGCTGCGCGTTTTTGGCTACCACCGCGGGGCCGGGGTTGGTTCCCCAGCACACCAGGGCTTGAGGATCTGCGCTCTTGATTTTGGTCAATTGCGCGGTCATGTCGGTATCTTTGGCGCCAAAGTTTTCCGATTTGACAATTTCCAGACCTTGATCCTTTCCCTGGCTCAACAACTGATTCTTGCCGCTCTCGCCAAAGGCATTGCTTACCGTCAAAATGCCGATTCGCTCGATGTCGGCCTGTTTCATGTGCTCATACACCGCCGCCACGGCCAGCACATCGCTTTGGGCTGTTTTGAACACCCATTTTTTGACCGGTTGGGTAATTTTGATACCGGCTGCGCAACTGATCAGCGGAATCCCGGCGCGCTCGACAATGGGAACGACAGCCAGGGTCGTCGGCGTGGTGCTGGGGCCGATAATGGCAATCACCCGGTCTTTGTTGATCAATTTGTTTACCGCCATCACCGCCTTGGTCGGATCGGCTTCACTGTCGTAAATGACCGCTTCCAGTTTCTTGCCATCGATGCCGCCCTGCGCGTTGATGGCTTCAATGGCCATTTCCATGCTTCTTTTTTCCGGGTCTCCAAGAAACGACGCCGGGCCGGTAACGGCAAATACGCCGCCGATTTTATAGACATCTGCCGCCCATCCGCCGGTGGTCACGGCCAATGCCGTCAATAATGCTATCGCCATCCCGCCCCATTTGACCATGTGTTTCATCATTCCCCCTCTGTTGTTTGCGTTAAACGCATTTATCGAACGTCCGTTTCTTACATTCGATACAAGTTGTCGCCATCGATTACCTGAATGCCGTTTTGCTTCAACCTGTCCGCGGCTTGCTGTGGATGATCGAAACGAAAGATCATCACGGCATTGTCGCCACTGTGGCGCACAAAGGCATACATATACTCTATGTTGATGCCGGCATCGGAAAGCTGATTGAGCAAATCATTGAGTCCGCCGGGTCGATCGGCGACCTCGACGGCCACGACATCGGTTTTACTGACGGTAAAGCCATTGTCTTTCAGCGCGCGTTCAGCGGCTTCGGTATCATCGACAATCAAACGCAGCACGCCGAAATCCGAGGTATCGGCTACGGCCAGCGCGCGAATGTTGACCCCGGCGCCGGCCAGGGTAGCGGTAACCTGGGCCAGTCGACCGGTTTTGTTTTCCAAAAATATCGAAATTTGTTGCACCTGCATGGCATGTTCCTTCCTGCTATAAAATAGTGAACCGCTATATTTTACGATTGTCGATGACGCGTACGGCCTTGCCCTGGCTGCGGGCAATGGCCTTGGGTTCAACCAGTTTCACCCGAGCTGAAACCCCTAGCATCTCCTTGATGTTATGAACGATCTTGCGTTCCAAATCCTGCAGCAGCCGCACCTCGTCGGCAAACAAACGCTCACTGATCTCCACCATCACCGTCAAGATATCCAACCGCCCTTCCCTGTCGACAACCAATTGATAATGCGGCGTCACATCATCCATTTGCATCAGCACGCTTTCAATTTGGGATGGAAACACATTGACGCCCCGGATGATCAGCATATCATCGGTTCGTCCGCTGACGCGCCGCATGCGCGCATGGGTACGGCCGCAAATACAAGGGTCGGTGGTTAGCGCCGAAATATCGCGCGTGCGGTAACGGATGACCGGAAAGGCCTCTTTGGTAATCGACGTGAACACCAGCTCACCGGTTTCGCCTTCGGGCAGGTTTTGGCCGGTTTGCGGATCGATGATTTCGGGGATGAAATGGTCTTCGAAAACATGCAGGCCGTTTTGGGCTTCATGGCATTCCTGGGCCACGCCCGGCCCCATGACTTCGCTGAGGCCATAAATATCGACAGCCGTCAGGTTCAGTTTGGTTTCAATCTCGCGACGCATGTTTTCAGACCAGGGCTCGGCCCCGAAGATACCGTATTTGAATTTCAAATCTTTGAAGTTGACGCCCATCTCTTCCGCGACTTCGGCCAGATGCAGGGTATAGGACGGCGTGGCCGTGATAATGGTTGGGCCGAAATCCTTCATGATCGTAATCTGGCGTTTGGTGTTGCCGCCGGATACTGGAATGACCGATGCCCCCAGCTTTTCCGATCCGTAGTGAACCCCCAGGCCGCCGGTAAACAAACCATAGCCATAGGCATTGTGAATGATATCGCCGCGCCAGGCCCCGCCGGCAGCCAGGGCGCGCGCCATCAACTCGGACCAGGTGTCTATATCGCGCGCCGTATACCCCACTACCGTCGGCTGGCCGGTAGTGCCGGATGAGGCATGGATGCGAACCACATTGTCCATGGGCACGGCAAACATGCCGTATGGATAATTGTCACGCAAATCCTGCTTGGTGGTAAAAGGAATGCGCTGCATATCTTCCAGCGATTTGATGTCGCCCGGCGTGATGCCGGCTTCCTGAAAGCGCTGTTGGTAAAACGGCACGGATGCATACACGCGCGCCACCGTAGCCTGCAACCGGCGCAACTGAATGGATTCCAGGGCTTCCCGGGGCATGGTCTCGTATTCCATGTTGAAAATCATCATCGAGCTCCTTCCATTGGTGTTGACTCAAGTCAATCGGGCAATTGGGTTGCACGAAAAAAGGCTACGGAGCCCCCCATAGCCTTAAAATAAAAAACCATGGGTTTGCGGCGTCGACCCCCGTCTACCCATGGTTTGAATTTGTATATTATCT
>JGI10211J34971_10004618_pt1 | contig 10908 bp, 9 predicted proteins | sample Etolagsediment_FD_34971 | JGI IMG/M metagenome (IMG submission 34971)
TACTTGCATTCCCAAGCAGGGGCTTGGGAATGAGAATAGAAAATGTTGCAAACCAAAAATTTCAATAACAAAATTTTCATTATCCTCTGTATTCTCTGCCTGCTGCATCGTAGTAAAACGAAGACGAGTGTTCTCTGTTCTCTCTGCTTGCAGCGCCGAAGTTTAACGTAGGTGGGTGGTTGTTTATTTTTTAAGATGAGTTCCTGATCCCGAATAATTTGACAAAAATCCTCCCCTATTTCTCCTCACATTAAAATCATTATAAAACTTGGTGAGCTATGAAAAAAACCAACTGGACAGGATATATCGTTGAGCTGGTTGTCGTATTTATCGGCATTACCGGCGCATTTCTCCTCAATAACTGGCGTGAAAACGTGAAAGATATTCAACTTGAAATGAAGTACCTGCATACTCTTTCCAGCGAAGTAACCGGGGATACTGCAAACCTCGAAGCAGGGATCGAGGATAAAGAATTGAAGCTCGAAAAGATCAGAAAGTACATCATGCACATTAAATCCGGTTCCGTGACCATAGATTCCGCAGCGGTTCTGGTGAGTGACATACTCAGCATTTCTACCTTTGGAATTAATTCAAGCACATATGAGTCTATGAAGTATAACGGCACATTAAATTTGATCAGAAATTTTGAATTACGGCAGAAAATCGTTAATTACTATGAATCTTTTGAAGGGTATGCGGAACAGCGGCAGATCTCTATAGATTTCATGTATGATTATGTAGCAAAATTTGCGATTGAAAATATGGATTTCACCAAAAATAACACTATCGTAAATCCTGATGTGAAGCTGTGTTATATCAACAATATCATACTTTCCTATTATTCGTTTTTAAGCAGCAATCTGCAGAGGCAAAATATTATTTACGAATTAAACATAGAATTGAAATCTATGCTCGAGGAGTATCTGAAGAGATAGAGTGTAATTTCCCTCGTTCCCAAGCCCATGTTTGGGGATGAAAATGGTAGGTAGACTTGAAAACGAGTAACATCTTACATTCATCAAAAAATTTGACATGATTATTACAATTTCTTATGGACTTGGTCTATGAAAACGTCTGATAAAATTATCCGGCATCATAGACCAGCAAGAGCTTCTTACCAATTACAAAAGCTATGCTTTTCAATTATTTTTCCGTTTATCTTACTCCTGATCATCACCGGCTGCTCAAAAAAATATGATGAACTCGATCTCAGCATGTATCATTATCGGGATACAAAAAATCTTGTTAAATTTGTGTATGACGCTGCTCAACTCCTTAAAAAAGATGAACTTGCTGCTCTTGATTATTTCCGCAGCAACCGCCAGCGTTTCCAAACCAAAGATCACTACCTCTATATCTATGATATGAACTGCAATAACATCTTTCACAGCGGCATGGAAAATCTTGAAAACACCAACCTCATCGATATTGAGGATAAAAATGGCAAACACGTTGCTGAGTTAACATTGCAGGCGCTGCAAGACCCGAACAATCCTCATGCATGGGTACATTATTCCTGGTGGGAACCCGGTAAATTCTATCCTGTACCAAAATCATCATGTCATTTTAAAGTCACTACGCCCGAGGGGAAAGAATTATTCGTTGGCGGCGGCATCAACTATCCCCAGGAAGAGCAGGAATTCATCAGGATCATTGTGGATAATGCAGCAGAGCTCATCAGAGAAAAAGGTCATGCTGCGTTTGAGGAAATTGCAGATCCCACCTCTCAATATAATTATCGTGAAGTGCGGGTTTTTGCGTTTCGACCCGATGGAGACATTGTGATCTCACCCGTTCTTGATGACAGTTTATCTCGAATTCAGATCCTCGAATGCACGGACGAGGTCGGACACAAACCCTTTGTAAAAGCCATAAACGGCTTGAAGGAGCACGAAAGCGTGTGGGAAGTTTTTATGGCTAAGAACCGCTACCGCCGTGAGCTTGTCAAAAAGTGCATGTATCTACGTAAAACCAATATTTCCGGCAAAGAGATCTACGTGGGAGCGATCACCGATCTCCCCAATCCACCCTAATGCACAGGAGTATCAATGACACAAAAGATCAGGAAATATGAATATTCGGTAAATGAAGTGCCGCCCTTTGGACAACTTATCGTGCTTTCCATACAGCATGTTATGCTGATGGTGATGTCTCTCTGCCTGCCGATTCTTTTTGCAAGCCAGCTCAATGCGTCCCTCGAATTCACAGCATCCCTCATATCTCTTTCGATGCTTGCAGTTGGATTTGGTTCGATCATTCAATCTGTGGGATTGCCCTTTATTGGATCGGGATACCTATGCCCGAACCTGTGCGGACCCTCATACTTCAGTCTTTCTCTTTCTGCTGCATGGCTTGGTGGTCTTCCATTGATGCGCGGCATGGTTATCATTGCTGGCATGGTCGAAATGGCGCTTGCACCGATCGTGCAGAAGCTGAAAAATATTTTTCCTGCATATGTGGTGGGACTCGTTGTCGCAATGGTGGGCGTCAGCATCGTGAAATTGTCGGTCACTTCTGTGTTCGGACTGGCTTTTTATGGGGATGCCATTCGAAGCGTTGATATTTTTATTGGTGCGATTTCTCTTCTGATCATGGTGCTCAGCAATCTATGGGGTAAAGGATTTATCAAAATGTACTGCCTGCTCATCGGCATGGCTTTAGGATGGATATTAGCTCTCGTTCTTGTGCCGGAATACTGGTTTAGTCTTTTTGCCGTTAAAAACAGTCCTACGTTTTCTCTCCCCAGATTCGGCCCGGAGTTTAAACGGATCACAATCGATCTTAAAATACTCATTCCTTTTATCGTGATCGCTATCAGCGGGTCCTTGAAATCATTCGGAAACCTGCTTGCTGCACAAAAGATTTCGCAACCCGAACTTGAAAAACCGGATTTTGTCCCGATACGAAAAGGGCTTATCGCAGATGGACTTTCCACATCGGTCGCCGGCTTACTTGGAGGAATGGCAGTGGACACCTCTTCTAGCAATATTGGACTCGCCGGTGCAACGAAGGTCGTGAGCAGATGGATCAGTGTGGTTGCAGGCATTATTTTTATTATACTCGCTTTTTTCCCGAAACTTATCACCGCACTATCTCTGATCCCGAAACCCGTGCTTGGAGCATCGATATTGTTCTCCGGCTGTTTTATGATATGCGTTGGACTGAAAGAGATGTTCAGCCACGACTGGGATCCTCGAAAAACATTTGTGGTAGGAATTTCACTCATCTTTGGTTTGAGTACTGCCATGCTGCCTGAGCTGTATGCACGTGCACCTGAATTCATCAAAACATTCTTTACCGATCCCCTGCCCACTACAACTATCCTTGCCGTCGTGTTGCACCAGGTGTTCAATCTTGATAAGGTGTTTGTGAAACAGAAAAAATAAATTTTGATGTCATCGTTACGGTACAAAATTTTCCATAGTCTCTGATTTTTGTGCAAAATTATCCATATAAGGTACTCGATAAAAAATATTTTCTTTCACAAAATGAGATGAATATGATGTAATATCAAAATCGGTGTTGTAATAATAGAAAAAAATAATTTATGAACACGTACTTAAAACCGTTAGTAAAATCATTTAGAGAAAATGCCGATCCTGCCAACGCAGAACCGATGGCAAAATATATGAAGAACCTTTTCCCGTATTTGGGCATAAAAACACCAACACGAAGAGAATTGCTTAAAGATTTCTTTAAAGAACATGGTTTGCTGGAACTATCGAGATTGAAGCAGATCATATTGGATTTGTGGGAGCTTCAAGAACGGGAATTTCAATACGTTGCAATTGGGTTGCTCAGAAAATTCACCAAAACATGGGATGAAGATTTCATTGATCTGTTCGAACAGCTCATAATCACAAAATCCTGGTGGGACACTGTGGATGGATTAGCCAGCTGGATGGTGGGAGAACATTTTAAAAGATTTCCTCATATTCGTGATAAATATATTAATAGATGGATGAAAAGCGGAAATATGTGGCTGCAGCGAACTTGTTTATTATTTCAGCTCAGCTATAAAGAAAAAACAGATGAAATGCTGATGCGAAGTATTATTACGTCATTGAATGGAAGTAATGAATTTTTCATAAACAAAGCAATTGGTTGGATCTTGCGCGAATATTCCAAAACAGATGCTCAAGCTGTCATAGACTTTGTGGGAAACAATGAACTCGCTCCTTTAAGCAGGCGGGAAGCACTTAAGTGGTTGAGGAATCAAGGAAGAATCTAAACAAGACAGTATCCCTCTTCTCGACCTTCTTGAATTAGGCTTTTCATATAACGGATAAACTGCCAAAGAAACTATCCTCAAAATCTATTTCCTGTTCGGGTCGCACTCCTTCACATATTCCTTCAATTCCTTGGCAAACTCAGAAGCACAAATAATTTTATCATAATCGATTGGAACATTATTAAGATATTGCAGCAACAAATATTGTTTATCATCATCGGGTAAAACACCCGAGAAAAAGAATCCAAGCATCTCCAGCTGGGGAACACATTTTATGAGATTTTTATCGCACATATCAAGGCGCAGGTCCAGTATCTCGATTCTTTTCAAGCAAAGTTCACGAAGCCGATGCTTTATCTCTTCCTCAAAATTTACTCCAACCGAATTCACGATAAAGCTTGCAATCCTCGCAAATTCCACCACATCTACTTCCACATCGGACTGCACCATCTTACTCGTGTTTTCATCAACATTTTCGAGAGTACGTACTTCTGCATTGATCCCGATATTTTCGTATATTTTCTCAATAATGCTCTTATGATGTATTGGTACAAATATTTCTACGTCCTGAGCAATTAACATTTTATACATAAGCACCAATGTTTCACGCTGTGTACATTGATTCTCCATACTTTTAAAATTTCTTGGTGGATCCATTCCAATACGTATACCAGCAGACTTGTAACCAATTCTGAGAAGAGCTTTTTGAGAGTAGGGATGAACTGTCACTGCATCAGCATATATACCCTTAGTACCCTTCTCAATAGCTTGCTGATCAAGAAATTCACTAAGGTGTGTCATGCAGCCCTGTCTGCGAAATTTTGGCTTTGTAAATGCCATGCCAAGCTCGGGAATTTTTTTCTTTCTTCCAAAAAACTCGAGTGCCACATGTCCCAATACCTCATTATTTTCATCTGATGCCGCTACTGCAGAGATGAGTTCACCGGTTTTGTTCATTTCTATAAGACGTTCAGGATAATAGATATTTTCCATTAAATATGTGTACCCATATGCCCGATAAGCACATTGTGATATCTCAACCGCCTGGTTTGGTTGCAGGAGCATAGTGTGGAATGGTATCTTAACCAGTTCTTTTTTCTCGACAAATTCAGGTTCATCGTATGCTACCATTTGAGATGCTTTGAGATATTCATCGATATGCTTCTGATCAATAAATTTCACAAGCTGGACTTCTTTACCTCCAAAACCCAAATTATGGAATGACAGTTTATCAACACTTCCTTTCATCAACCTGAATCCAAGCCCTGCCTGGTCATCTCCTTCAAGAGATTTCTCGGCTGAGAACTCCTTTACTCGATTTGGATCAAAGGGTAATCCTTTATCCCGAATAATAACCTTAAATTCTACAGGAGTCAACTCACATATGACATCGAAATGCTCTTCCTTGTCTGGCAGAAATGCGTGCTTGACAACATTTGTAACGGCTTCTTCAACTGCAATATTGAAAAAGGTAATATCCTTCTGAGAAAACTTGGCAATGCGCGCAAGTTCATTGATAAATGCCTGTATTGCAGCCAAATAAGCTAGATCTACAGGCAGATGCAAAGTCGAGATTTTTCTTATTTCCATGGAACCTCCACACTAAGAAAAAGTATCAATGTAAAAAATTAATTGTCAAGGATGTTAGTTTGCTCTTCAATAGCAGTAAGGTAAGTGTTAGTTAATTAACATTTAGTTTCTGTATTGCTCTTTATAAATCTCTATACTACTTCTGATTCGGGTCGCATTCCTTCACATACGCACCAAGTTCTTGTGCGAAATCTGAAACCAGCACAATTCTCTTATAATCAATCGGCACATTATTCAAATACTGCAGTACGAGATACTGTTTTTTGTCATCGGGAAATACTCCTGCAAAAAAGAATCCCAGCGATTCTAAATCCTCAATATAGTTTATTGAGTTCTCATCACACATGTCAATATAGAGATCTATCGTCTCGATCTTTTTCTGGCAGAGTTCTCTGAGCCGCTGTCTTATTTCCAGCTTAATATTTTCCCCGCAATCATTGACATAGATATTTGCAAACTGCAGTGAATCTTTTACTTCCACTTCCACATCGGATTGCACCATTTTTTTAGATTTCATCTCTTTATTATCATGTACTTTTACTGTTGCATTGATTTGAACATTCTGATATATTTTCTCGATCATCCTTTTGTGTTTCTCTGTCGAGAACACGTTCACCTGCTGGTCGATCAGCTTTATATAAGTTAACACAAGGGTTTCTCGCTGCGCTCCCTGGTCCTTCATCCCTTCAAATGTTTTCGGAGGTGACAGACCAATAAGGATCGCACAATCTTTAAAACCGCCACTTATCAACGCTTTTTGCGAATATGGATGAGTGGTAACCCCTTTTGCATACATCCCTTTTATTCCCTTTTTAATTGCTTCTTCGGATAAAAAAGCTGTTAGACGTGTCATACAGCCTTGTCCGCGGAACTTTGGTTTCGTGAACGCCATTCCCATTTCAGGCACATCCCATTTTCTACCAAAGCGTTCGAGCGCACAGTGCCCCATCACCTCGCCATTTTCTTCGCATACTGCAACCGCTGAAATCAGCTCACCTGATCTGGTCATTTCTATGAGACGTTCTGGATAATAGATATTCTCCATAATGTAGGTGTATCCGTAGGTTCGATACGCACACTGGGATATTTCTATCGCTTGTTTCTGCTGGAGAACTTCCACATGCAGAGGGATTGCAACTCTCTCCTGTTTCGATTTATATGTTGGCTGTTCGAAGGCTTGCATCTCTGATTTATGAAAATATTTTTCTACATGCTTCTGGTCCACGAACTTTACGAGGTGTACTTCTTTACCTCCGTATCCCTTGTTATGAAATGACAATTGGTCCACACTGCCCTTCATGAGCCGAAATCCGAGTCCGACTTGCTCATCTCCGTCCAAAGATCTTTCTGCAGAAAAATCAGCAACCTGGCTTGGATCAAAAGGTAAACCCTGATCTTTAATAATAACTTTGAATTCAACTGGTGTTAACTCGCAGATCACATCGAAAGTTGCGTCTTCGTCGGGCAAAAATGCATGTTTCACCACATTTGTGATGGCTTCCTCAACCGCTATATTAAAAAATGTAATATCCTTCTGAGAGAACTTGGCCAGTCGAGCAAGCTCATTTATGAACGCCTGTGCAGCAGAAAGATATGCAAGATCAACAGGTAAATGCAACGTCGATATTTTTTTTATTTCCATGGAACCTCCGAGCAAAGAAAAAATGTTTTTTTATATTATTTTAATGTCAAGGTCTGTAATTTTTTTTATTTATAATTTTAATGTGAGCTGTTGAGGAAGATTAATCTTGTCGTTTTCAAGATTAGAAATGCTTATACCAAGCAATCTTACGCTGCATTTATTAACAAGAGTTTCCCTTAAAAGAGAGTAAACTGTAGTAAGTATAACTTCTTTTTCTTGTGTTGAATTTTGCAACGTTCTGCTTCTTGTCGCCTGATAAAAATCGGGATACTTGATCTTAAGCGTGACCGTTCGTCCGGCGACATTATGTTTTTTTAATCTTTCTTCGATTTTTGCCGCACATTTTGAGAGATATTCCTTCATTTCTTGCATGTCATCAATATCTTTTGCAAAGGTGTTCTCATTACCTATCGACTTTATATCACGCTCAGTCGTGACCTCCCTTTTATCAATCCCCCTTACTATGTAGTAATAATATTTTCCTGCTTTCCCAAAATGGCGTATCAACTCCTCGAGCTTTTGCTCTTTTAAATCTTTTCCTGTAAGAATGCCAAGCATCTGCATTTTCTTTTCTGTCACTTTACCAATACCATCGAATTTACCGATGGGAAGCTCTTCCAGAACTTGTTTTGCCTTATCAGGAGGAATAACAACAAGCCCATCCGGCTTATCCATATCAGATGCTATTTTTGCGAGGAACATGTTGTACGACACTCCCGCTGATGCAGTCAGTCCGGTTTCCAGAAATATTCTTTGTTTTATATCCTTTGCAATGAGTGTGGCTGATTTCATTCCCTTTTTATTATATGTTACATCGAGATAAGCTTCGTCAATGGAGACAGGCTCGACAAGATGGGAATATTCATCAAAAATGCCTTTATTTTGTTTTGAAATCTGGCTGTAAACTTCATACCTGCCGTGTACAAATATTGCATGGGGACAAAGTCTGTAGGCAACAGCACTTGCCATTGCGGAATGTATGCCGAATTTTCGGGCTTCGTAAGAGCATGTGGCGACAACTCCCCTGCTGTTCGGATCGCCGCCAACGATAAGTGGTTTACCTCTGTATTGTGGATTATCACGCACTTCGACTGCTGCAAAAAAAGCATCCATATCTATATGGATGATCTTACGAATTGACTGTTCTGTTTTCATAAGAATAAAGAAAACCTAACTCCTCTGAAAGAGAATTATCGGATTGTTGAAATCATTATTATTAATAACAATATCAGCTATTTGCCCGGGATGTGCATCACTCAGATATAACTCTTGCCCTGGGAAATATCTTTTTTCATATTTCTCCCTTAAAATATTCTCGTTCCCGAAGTATTCTTTATCTCTTTCCAATGCTCTCTCAAGCGCCGTTTTAAATGAAATATTCAAAAAAATCTTGAAATCCCAATAGTTAACGAGTTCGCGACGCATAAGAAAGATTCCATCAAAAATAAGTATTGCATCATCTTCAGCAAGAAAGTGATTCTCAAGTATTTTACCGTTGCATTTATAATCGAAAATACGTGTGCGGATTAGTCTATTACCACCTGGCATCAAAGGATCGAGTAGTAACTGCTTTAGATCTTTGTAATTAAATGAATCATTATAATATCCTTCGGGTGAGTATTCTCCCTGCTGTAACCGAATTTCACTTGGGTTATGAAATCCATCGATTGAGGCGCGAATTACTTGCCGATTTGATCCATTCCGAAGATATTCTGCAAACCGATCGGCAAATATTGTTTTGCCTGATGCATCAATGCCATCAATTGCAATCTTCTGGGGAGTTGCAGAATGTCTTGTATCTATTTTTTCTTTTAGTATGGAAAATATGTAGTTCGAACTCATTGCTCGCCGATTTCCTTCTCCATAAGAATTCCAACTTCTTCGAAACCGCATTTTTTATAATAGTGAATCGCTTTTTTGTTTGTGATTTCAGTACTTACTTCAATCTCACAATACCCTTTATCCTTGGCATATTCAAAATATTTCCGCATGAGTGCACTTCCGATTCCTTTTCCTCGAAAATCTTGATGTATGATGAGCTCCTCGATTAGGGCTGAAGGATGGGCATGTAGTAATGATTGATGTGTTGTAGCATAGAGCATCCCCACTATCCGCTTATTTTTAACTGCTACCATGATCGAATTCTCATCATTTTCGAGCACGTTCATTATATTTTTCTCAATAACGCTGTTATCAAGCCCATGCTTAATCAGAACACTCTCAGATAATTCGATAAGCAGTTCATGAAGTGAGTTAACATCTTTCTGGTTTGCAAATCGCACTTCAAAATCTCTTTGCATACTACATCCTTTTGATTGTTAGCATAACATTCCCGTCAGAAGAATAGCTCCTTCCCTTTTTCGGACAAAATCCTATAATCACCTTTACGAACAGTCCATCCCCTATCATCGAAATACGAAAGAAGTAGTAGACATATCTTCCTGTTTGCCTGCAAGTTATCACGAAAATCAGCAAGTATGAGTGTCTCATTCTTTTTGAAATGTGCGATTAATACATTCTTCGCTTTTTCAATGATCTCTGCGTGAATAAATGAACCTTCGATCGTAACGATCTCTTTATTTTCAATAAGAAAATTTATAATATCATGCAGTTCTTTCTGAGACATTCCTTGCGTCTGGCCAAATTCCTTTATCTCGTTCATTAAAGGAACTTTCATACCGAAATCCAACATGAATTGTTCGATTTTCTTTATCTTTTTTATTTCTTCATCAGAAGGAGAATTGTCCTTTTCATCAAGCGCATACGTTCCATCAATCTTACGTAGAACTCCTTCATTACTCATTTCTTCCAACAGCATGCTCAATAAGGAACCGTCATATTCGGTGCTCAGATTCAGCAGACTGGATAATTCCTCGAAGGTTTTTCCTTTTTTTATCAGCGGATTCTCTTTACGATGCTTTGTGAGTATTTTGGTAATTTTTTCTTTGATCAGCCCAATTCTTGAGAGAGTTATCAAAAATATTTGTTGATTGACTTCTCTTATTTCGATATCATCGGGAATAGAAGCGAATACTATTTCTTGTAAATCTTTTTCAGGAATGTTAGAGATTTCTGCAAGAAATGGAAGAGGAACTGTATGAGGTTGCTTTCTCACCTCAGCTGCGATGAATGCCGGCAAATCCCCATCAGCAATAGTGCGAACATGTTGAATAATGTGTGAAGTCCGTTTCTTGTGATGAAGAGGATAGGCATCCAATACCTTTCCACCGCCAAGTGTGATATCTCCGGACGTGCTTCTAATAATAAATGAATCCCCAAAAATCGGAAAGCATTCTTTTTCAAGATGTATCTGGACCAATCCTTTTTCCCCACCTTGTAAGACATCTTTATCAAGCAGATGTATCCTCACCTGGTCTTCAAACGTTCCCATGAGAAACAGTGCATGATTCCATATCCCGAAAGCTCTGTCATGGTCAAATAAGGT
>JGI10211J34971_10004619_pt1 | contig 10906 bp, 14 predicted proteins | sample Etolagsediment_FD_34971 | JGI IMG/M metagenome (IMG submission 34971)
CCTACACGACGCTCTTCCGATCTCTCATCGTTTCTGATCCAATTAGGAACATACATGAGTGGGAGAATGCTGATGAACCGTGGCAATTCCTTGCAGCTTGTGAGGAGTATTACCACTGTGTCATTGAATGCGACAGGCAGCATACAGGATTACCTGTTGCTACTGATGCTACGTGTAGTGGGTTACAGATCCTTGCTGGTCTTGCTAGGGATAAGTCAACTGCTAAGTTAGTTAATGTATTCCCTAGTGATAAACCACAAGATGCTTACCGTGTGGTAGCTGAGACTGCTACACCTTCTTGTCCTGAATCAATCCAACCACATATGGACCGTAAGGTCGTGAAACGTGTGGTTATGACCATCCCTTACAATGCTAAACCGTACTCCAATCGTGGGTACATTAAAGAAGCATTATTAGAAAAGGGTGTGGAGGTTGATAAGGATGACTTGACAAAGACCGTCAATGCTGTTAGAGTGGCGATGGAGCAGGTTGTTCCTGGTCCTATGCGTGTCATGAAATGGATTGAGAATGAGGTTGATCGTGCCATCACTCAAGGTCATACACAACTCAAATGGGTTACACCTTCTGGGTTTGTTGTAAGGCAGAAGTTGATGAAGAAAAATATCCAAACCGTAACCCTTCAATTACTGGGACGGTGCAGGATGAGCGTAGCAGTGGAAGACTCTGATAAAGTTGATAAAGCACACCACAAAAATGCTACTGCACCTAACCTTATCCATTCTCTTGATGCTAGTTTGTTACACCTCAGTGTGTTACGATTTGATGCACCCATTGCATTGATTCATGATTCAGTATTGTGCCGTGCTGCTGATATGGACATTTTGTCCAGTTTGGTACGCGAAACCTACATGCACCTATTCGCGGAGCATGATTATCTACGAGACTTTGCGGCTCAGATTGGAGCCGAGAGTGAACCTCCCATCATTGGAGACCTCGAACCTGAGTCCGTCATTAATTCCACCTATTTCTTCTGCTGATGTCCCGTACTATTTTTAAGACCGAACAGCCTGTAACCCTTGAAGGTTATCAAGCTGTACTGAAACCGTCCAAGTTTGGTTACTCTATGTCTGCCATTGTTGGACAAGATTTTGTTGATGAACTTGAATCTGACCGCACCACTACTTTGGAGTGGGCTAAGTCTAAACTGAAAAACCCGAAACGTTCTACACTTAAGCCCGAGCCGTGGGAAGAAGTGTCTGATGGTAAGTACAAGGTTAAGTTCTCTTGGAATGACAGCTCCCGTCCGCCCATTGTAGATAGCGAGGGTACACCTGTTACGAATGAGAACCTACCGTTGTATAGCGGTTCTACTGTTAAGTTTGCCTGTTACCAGAAACCTTACATCCTGAAGGATGGTGTCACATATGGCACATCCCTGAAGCTTGTTGGTGTGCAGGTTGTTGAGCTTGGTGGTGGCGCTGGTGTTGAGACTAGTGGCATGGATGCTGACGATGTTGCTGCATTGTTTGGTAAGACCAAGGGGTTTGTGGCAGGTGATGAGCCTGAGGTTGAACCTGCTGGTGTCAGTGAAGACCTGGAGGATGATGATTTCTGATGGCATTTCGTTCCAAGCTTGAAGAACGTGTAGCTGATCTTCTTGTTGAGCTTGGAGTGAAGTATGAGTACGAAACAGTTAAAGTACCGTATGTCATCGAACATGTCTATACACCAGACTTCATTCTACCTAACGGTATTCACCTAGAATGCAAAGGGTATTGGGATCCTGCAGACCGCCGTAAGATCAAAGCAGTCAAGACTTTACATCCTGACCTTGATCTACGGATGGTCTTTCAATCTCCATTCAACACGATTAGTAAACGATCAAAGACTACTTATGCCAAGTGGTGTGAAAAACTCTCTATCCCTTGGACATCTTACAAAAACATTCCACTCAATTGGTTAATCTCATGACTATGAAGCACGGCTACGGCTCTGTTGGTTTTTATGAAGAGATGTTTAATGACATCCTTGCTGATGTAGAGAACGAAGATGTTGATAACATCTACCAAGGTTTTTTGAACTCACTGGAAAGCTGGTTTAACTATCATGACAATGCAGCACGTAAATATGCAGCATTCCGACAACGAGTTCGTGAGGCACTTACCGTGTCTTGAATGTGGTTCCTCTGACGCAAACAGTTTATACAGNGNTNNTCCGATCNCTCATTGTTTTGTTTGTCATCACCATACATTTGCAGACGGCAGTGAGACTGTACCTACTATGAAATCTAATGCTCAACTCAAAGGATCAGCCGTAAGGTTGCAAAAGAGACACATATCGGAAGCGGTATGTGAGAAGTATAAGATCTATAAAGATGGTGCAGTGTTGCGGTTTCATTACTTCAGTAGTGATGGTGTCCTGCTAGGTGCTAAGATCAAGACCAAATCAAAGGTATTTTCATACGAAGGTAATACAGATGGAAGTTTCTACGGACAACATTTGTTTCCCACCACTGGAAAACGAGTTGTCATCACTGAAGGGGAACTCGATGCAGCTTCGTGTTACGAGGCTATGCCGGGGTGGCCGATGGTATCTTTACCTAGCGGTGCCGCAGCGGCCAGGAAAGCGATTCAAAGGAATCTCCAATGGTTGCAGGGTTATGAGGAGATTATCTTGTTCTTCGACAATGACGAGGCAGGCCGTAAGGCAACGGAGGAAGCAGCAAACGTATTACCACCTGGCAAGGTCAAGATCGCTTACCTACAAGGCGATTACAAAGATGCGTCAGATGCCTTATCAGCCGGTGACTCGGAAGCGATTCGTCGAAGCATTTGGGACGCAAGGTCATACCGTCCAGATGGGATCATTGAAGGATCTTCACTCTTAGAATTAGTTACTACACCCAATCCACCATCCAATCATGATTATCCCTATGCCGGGTTACAGAAACTGCTACATGGTATCCGATACGGAGAACTTGTCACAATTACTGCAGGATCTGGTATCGGCAAATCATCTTTCTGCAGGGAGCTTGCGACTACACTTCTACAAGACGGAGGACGGGTCGGCTACTTGGCTCTTGAAGAATCAAATCGTCGGACTGCACTCGGATTAATGTCTTGTGCCGTGGGTAAGTCCTTACATATTGGAGAACATACCCATGAAGAACTATCAGAAGCGTTTGATTCCAGCATTGCTAAGTGGAATCTATATCTTTTTGATGGGTTTGGTAGTTTTGATCCTGATGTTATCTACAATCGAATTGAATACCTGGCTGCTGGGTTAGATTGTAAAGTCATCTTTCTTGATCATTTATCTATTCTGTTAAGTGGATTGGATGGGGATGAGCGACGGATGATTGACACTACCATGACAAAATTACGTTCACTTGTTGAGCGTACAGGCATTGCATTATTTCTTGTTAGTCACTTAAGGCGTACAACATCAGACCAGAATCATGAAGAAGGAGCACGAGTTACTCTTGGACAACTTAGAGGAAGTGCAGCAATTGCACAATTATCTGACGCAGTTATTGGACTTGAAAGAAATCAACAGGCCGACACTGCTGGAAATTGTACGACTGTGCGAGTCCTTAAGAATCGATATTCTGGGGAAGTTGGCGTCGCATGTCAACTGAAATATGACCTTGAAACCTGTCGCTTTATTGAACATGAAAACGAACTTGAATTTAACCCCTCAACAGACTTTTGAATCCCCACATCAACAAGCTATGTTGACCAAACCAAAACCTCAGGACTATGGTTACCCGCAATACATCGATGCTTATAGTGATCCATCGTATGGATTGCCTCTCCAACGTCCAAATCCCCCGACACCTGAAGCAGTAGCTAAAGCTAAGTTTGTCGATAGGACCTACAAATGGAAAGGTAAGTAATGCTAATCTTTGACATTGAAACTGATGGGTTGTTAAATGATCTTACCTGCATCCACTGTTTATGTGTCTATGATGACCAAATTAAGGAGACTTATGTATTCAACGATCAGGGCAATAAAGAACCAGTTGTCCGTGGTATACAGATGCTTGATGAAGCAGACTGTATTGTTGGGCATAATATCATTAATTATGACATTGCTGCTATTCAAAAGCTCTACCCCTGGTTTGGATCTCCTACTATTTACATCGATACTCTTCTGCTCAGTCGTATCTACCACCCGAATCTTCTTGAAATAGATAAAGACAAGAAGTGGAGTGACATGCCACCAGCGTTATATGGACGACATTCATTGGAGGCTTATGGCTATCGACTGGGGGAACATAAAGGTGACTATGGAAAGACAACTGATTGGAAGCATTGGTCACAAGAATTAGAAGATTACATGGAACAAGATGTTAAGGTAACACACAAACTTTGGAATCACTTTCTACCCTACCTGACTTCCTCCAACTAGAACATGATGCAGCAAGGATCCTTACCGCCCAAGAACAACATGGATGGTATTTTGATGAAAGAGCTGCATGGGAGCTTACATCGTCTCTCCAAAGAGAACTTGAACAAACTTATCAAGTATTACGAGACAAGCATCCTTACGTTGCAGGACCGGAATTCACTCCTAAACGAAATAATCGAACACAAGGCTATATCGAAGGAGCCTCGTTTTGTAAATTAAAAGAACTCAATCCTACTTCACGCGATCACATTTCATGGCTACTCACGACCCACTACGGTTGGAACCCGACGAGCTTGACCTCTACTGGCAAGGCTATCGTGGACGAGACTGTCTTAAAGGCAATCCAGCTTCCTATAGCGACTCTTTTCTTGACCTCATTGGATATTACGAAGAAATTGGGGATGATATCGGAAGGCACGAACGCATGGCTGAAGCTTGTTACGAGTGCTAGTCGAATCCATCACCACTGTTCAGTTGCAACCAACACTTTTAGATGTGCGCATAGAAAACCAAACCTCGCCCAAGTGCCCAGTGACCCAGAGTTTAGAAGACTTTTCAGAGCTAGTCCGGGTCAGCGTATGGTCGGGGCTGATTTGTCTGGGGTTGAGCTTCGCTGTCTTGCCCATTATCTGGCCAGGTATGATGGAGGTCGGTATCGGGAAGTTCTTCTTAATGATGACATCCACCAAGTCAACGCAGACAAGATAGGCATCAGCCGTAAACTTGTTAAGACTGTAACGTATGCATTTTTGTACGGTGCAGGTGATCAAAAGATAGGATTTAGTTATGACAAAAGCCTTTCCCCGAACAAGGCGAAAGCAAAAGGTAAAGAGATTCGTCAGGCATATATCGATGCTATTGATGGCTTGGACAAACTCCTCAAGGACATTAAACAAGCGTCAGAAAGAGGCTATGTACGCGCTATTGACAAACGCAAAGTACTTGTAGATAGTTCTCATAAAGCCCTTAACTATCTCCTTCAGTCCACTGCTGCTGTCTTAGCTAAGCGGTGGATGGTTATTAACGATCAAACAATTAAAGAAACAAAGCTGTGTTGTTCGCAGCTTTCATTTGTGCATGACGAACTACAATTTGAATGTGACCCAGCCCATACAGAAGACCTACGTACATCCTTGGTATATTCAGCTCTCGCGGCTGGTGAATACTACAACTTTAGATGCCCAATCGATGCTGAAGCAACAGTCGGAGATACCTGGGCAGACACCCACTAAACATGACGAAACTACTTATTGATACAGACTACATTGTGTACAAATGCTGTGCTTCATGTGAAGATGAGATTGACTGGGGTGATGATGTTATCATGGTCGTCTCTAAATTTACAGAAGCTTATAGGTATGTTGTAGCCGAGTTAAACAAACTGAAGCATACATTCCTTTGGGATGTACCTGATCTGGTGTTGTTCTTTAGTGATTCGGAGAACTTCCGTAAAACTATACAACCAGCTTACAAAGGCCATCGTAATCGTAAGAAGCCTTGTGGCTACAAACGTGTTATCAATCAACTCAAGAATGAGTATGAGGTAATCGTTATGCCACAGCTAGAGGCTGATGATGCGATGGGTATTTACGCTACTGCTAACCCAGGTAACATCATCTGCTCTCCTGATAAAGACATGCGCCAGATTCCTGGTCGTCTTTACAACATGGAAGAGGAGATGAGNGATCGNNNGAGCGTNAGAGGGAAGGAAGTGGCATCTTATTCAAACACTAGCAGGAGATCAAACTGATGGATATGCCGGAGTACCCGGTATTGGTATTAAACGTGCCGTCTCATTATTTGAAGCAGAAGGCTACTCATGGAAAACCGTGGTGGAAGCGTTTGCTGAAAAAGACCTTGATGAGGATGTCGCCCTGGAGAACGCGAGGCTCGCAAAGATTCTCACCAATGATGATTATGACCATGCCAACCAATCCCCAATCCTTTGGACCCCCGCCGCCAATTATCAAGTTGACGATGGAGCAGGATCTAAAGATGAGGCAACTGAGTGACCTCCTAAACAAACCAGAGACTAAGAAGGAGGACATCATCACGGTGTTCCTTGCTCTTCAACGTCAATGCTTTGCACTATCTAACACCGTATCTAACCTAGTAAAACAATGGCCGAGTCACCATCTCACTATGGCAATTCCTGGGAAGTCGGAGATTTTATCCGACGGCAGAAACTAAACTTTCATCTCGGTAACGCTGTTAAATACATCTGCCGAGCTGGTAAAAAAGGCATTGAAGGTAGAAGCCTTTCTCATGCCTACATTAAAGATCTAGAAAAAGCTATCCACTACTTACAGAATGAAGTCGATTATGAAACCAAGCCTGAATTCAATACAAGCAGCCGAGTTCAGAGAGTCCTATCGAATTCAATCTGGGACGAGTGGGAGACCGAAACAGAAAGCTTTGATCGATGAGGAGTGGAGTGAGTTTCACATAGCTTATGCAACCGAACCGCTGGATCATGTACTAAAGGAACTAGCTGACCTTGTGTACGTTTGTTATCAATATGCAGCTAATGAGGGATGGGATCTAGATGAAGCACTGGATCGTGTCCACCAATCTAATATGTCCAAACTTGATGAAAATGGACAGCCCATTTACCGAGCTGATGGTAAAGTCCTGAAGGGACCTAATTATAAACCACCCGAACTTGGAGATCTTGTTAAATGAACACTGAACTTATTGCTCGGACCGGACGTGTGCAGAGTTGGATTGATGATCCGACTTCCCGGCTCCCCGTATCATGCACCGTCTTTGTTGTTGATGACTCAATGGAAGGCCCTGAGGGTATTGAAGCCTCTTGGCGTTTTGTTAGCCATGCCTTGCGATATGGTGCAGGGTGTGCTGTGCATCTCAGTAAACTCCGTCCTCGGGGTCATGAGAACGGTAAGGGGTTGACTGCTTCTGGACCTATTTCATTTGGTCGTATTTACTCAACTCTAAATGAAACACTCCGTCGTGGTGGCATCTACAAGAATGGGGCTGTGGTGCTGCACATGGATCTCGATCACCCTGATATCCTTGAATTTATCAACGCCCCACGTCACGAACTTCCTTGGGTTAAACGATGCGTCAACCTTACCGACCAAATGTGGGAGGATGCGACGTGTAAAGAAGAGCTGCTTGAAGGTATCAAGCGAGGTGACATCTGGCTAAACAAAATTAGGTATGACAACAATGGAAACCGAATCTACGGAAATGTCTGTCTTGAAGTTTACCTGCCCTCACGAGGAACTTGCCTCTTACAGCACGTCAATCTGGGTGCCTGTGAAATCGACGACATCCCTCGCGCTTTCGTACAAGGCATGTCGGAATTGTGTGAACTCCATTCAAAGACAGGTGTTGGACAATCAGGTGAGTATCTTCCTTCAGAAGTTGACCGACAAGTCGGACTCGGTATCCTGGGTCTCGCAAACCTCCTCAGACGACATAACGTAAGCTACAAGAAATTTGGTAAAGCACTGGATGTGTATAACAACGGTGGACATGGACATAGCCCCGCCTATCTCCTAGTCCAAGCTCTAGCCCAGGGGATTCGTGAAGCAGCGGAAGTGGCTCGGTACAACAAGATGGTGCGAGCCTTTGCAATTGCTCCCACAGCGTCTTGTAGCTACCGCTCCGTGGACCGTGATGGTTACACCTGTGCCCCTGAGATTGCTCCACCGATTGCACGTACAGTGGATCGAGATAGTGACACTTTTGGTGTGCAGACTTATGAATATGGTGATGTTGAGATCGCCTCTGAAGTTGGTTGGGATGACTACAAGCGTGTTGCTGATGGCATCATGACCCTTCTTAATAATACTGGACTTGCTCACGGTTATAGCTTCAACTCTTGGAGTGATGTTGTAACATACGATGAAGACTTCGTTGAGCAGTGGCTTGAATCGCCCCAGACTTCCCTTTATTATTCCCTTCAAGTGATGGGAAATGTTCAGGACAAATCTGATGCGTATGCTGCTCTAGATGACGGAGACGTAGACGATTACCTGAACAGTTTGCTAAATGATGAACTTACATGTGATTGTCAGGAATGAACCCTTATCAGAAACTACTAAATCGTAAACGGAAGTGGACACCCGTACAAACCACTGCAGGAAAAGTAAAAGAGGGTGCGGAGGAGACGATCTTCCGTGCTCTTGCTATTCGACACATGGAGCTACCCGTTGGTGAATTTATCCAAAGTGCACTCAATACTGAGGTTCCAAGTTTGGCGCGGGAGCTACTTAAATCAAATATCAAAGACGAAGAAAACCACGACCTGGCTCTCGGTTACATCGCCTCTGCTTACGGGGTGGATCCTAAGGCTGAATCCGAAGCTCTCAAACTCCGAGAAGCGTGGACTTCGCATCCTGACCACACTGTCGTCAAAGCGATGGTTGCCGAGCGTGCAATTTTCTTCGTACTACTCCCCTTCTTTCGGTTTAACGGTGACGCTGGAATGCGAACAGTATCTGCCGATATCAGCAGAGATGAACAGATCCACGTTGCCTGTAACAGTATTGTCTGTGAAGAGTTGGGACTCAGCTGGTCCCCTTCCTTAGATAAACTGAGGAAGGCGACTATTAACTGGATCCTTCAACCCCTAGGTAATAATACCCAAGATAAATATCTTGATAAAAAATTTTGGTTGGATTCCAGTGACCGTTTGATGTATGAAGGAAAAGCTCCTGAGCTTTCCGCTACACGGTCTGCACGGATGCCAGCATTCTTTGAGCATAGTAATGTCAACCTCCCCCAATACGCTTAGTTTATTAGATGTTCGTGGCATGACAGCTAATGCCATGCTTGTTAAACTAGAAGAAACCTTTCCACCCACTAACCCTACACCTGAAGATTCAATGGAAAAAATTATGTACCGATCTGGTCAGCGTAGTGTCGTTGAGTGGGTCATTCAATATATGGAGGATAACGGATAATGGCTTTTGAAATTTCTGGTAAGAGCTGGAAAGATTACAAAGAAAGAGTATTAGACGATAATGGTTGGGACCCCTTTTGGTCAACTCCGGCCCATAAGAAGCTAAAACAAAAAGCACAGGGAATACCCATCGGTGAGCCTCTTTATGATTACTCCTTTGGTCAAGTTAGGGACGCAGCCCAAGCTCTTGGTATTAACAATATTAAAAGACCAGAACAAGTAGAAGCTGTTCTTAATCGTATTAGGAACCCTGTGATGGCACAGGCTGCTGCCCCCGAACCAGAACCACCAGCACCTACTCAAACTCCAACGTATACACCAACAACACTTCCTGTAAACGATCCCTATGCTGCTGCTGCAACTCAACCTACTACAGCAGCACCTACAACCACTTCTGCTCCAGAACAACCTTCTTTTAGTGATCAGCTAAAAGAAATCGCAAATACGTTTGCTACTGAACGAACCAACTTTCAACAGCAAATTGCTGATATGCAAGCTGCTAATGAAACACGTATGACTGAGATGATAAACCAGATGCAAACGTATCAACAACAAGCTGCTCAATCTCAACGTGAATTGATGATTGGTTTGCAAGCCCGTGATCGTAATCCTGCTGATGTTAGGATGGCTAGGTCTCGTGGGCAACGTCGTGGTCTATCTGGAACTGGTACTACTGGTTATTTTGGTCGTGGTGATATGCGTATTAGCTCTCTTAACGTACCGACAACTAACATCCTTAGCTCTCTTAACGTACCGACAAGTAACATTTCGAGAGGATCCTTTGTATAATTAACAAATGTCAGCTAAAAAAAGATATGACTATTTATCCAGTGATCGTTCCCAGTTTTTAGACGAAGCTGAACAGGCATCTAAACTTACACTTCCTTATTTGATTCGTGGACATGAAGAACATGTCTCTGGCATGAAGAATCTCTTGACTCCTTACCAAAGCGTTGGTGCGAAAGGTGTTGTAACTCTGGCATCTAAGTTGATGCTAGCTCTCCTTCCCGTTCAAACCAGCTTCTTTAAACTGCAGCTTGACGAAAGTCAACTGGGTCAAGAGATGGGACCACAGATTAAGTCTGAACTTGATTTGTCGTTTGCCAAAGTAGAACGGATCATCCTTGAATCAATTGCAGCTACCGATGATCGTGTTGCAGTACACCAAGCACTGATTCATCTTGTTGTTGGTGGTAACGCATTGGTTTACATGGGTCGTAAGAAAATTAAAGTTTACCCTTTGAATCGCTTTGTTGTTGATCGTGATGGTAACGGCAACGTGATTGAAATAGTCACAAAAGAACGTATTAACAAAAAACTAGTTGAAGATAAACTTCCTGAAAACTACATACAAGATCGTATGGTCAGCGATAACTACGGTGACTATGATGATGAATGTGATGTGTACACACATATCCGCCGTGAGAACAATCGCTTTGTATGGCATCAAGAAGTTTATGATTTTAAATTGAAAGATTCTGAAGGTAAGTCTCCTTTGGATACTAACCCTTGGATCCCATTGCGGTTCAATACTGTTGATGGTGAGAACTATGGACGCGGACGTGTCGGGCAGTTCATTGGTGATCTGAAGTCACTTGAAGCACT
>JGI10211J34971_10004621_pt1 | contig 10905 bp, 9 predicted proteins | sample Etolagsediment_FD_34971 | JGI IMG/M metagenome (IMG submission 34971)
GGCAGCATCTCTAACATCAAGCTTTTACCTAATGCACCCAGCTGGACCAATTTAACGCGATCTTCTACGGCTTTTTCGGGTGCCTCAGAACTATCCGTCGTGCCTATTAACTCTTCTAAACCTTGCAACGTTTCATCTAAAAACAAGGCTTGCTTGGTTTTATCAGCCAACTCTTGCTCAAGTAACCGTTTCTCAGAAGTTAGGTGAATATAATCACTCTTGGTTTCGGTCAAAGCCAGCTCATAGTTTTTAACCGCATCACGATGCTGAACTTCAATTTCTTGGGCCTGAGAGGATAACCACCAAATCATGGAGGCGCCACCGGTCCAAATAACTAAAAAAAGCAAAAAAAGCAACCAAACAAAGCGTTTAAAAAACTGCTTAAACGAATAAGAACGTGCACCATGCACGTCACTAATGGTAATGGTAAAGTGATTTCTCATTCAGGGTTTACTCAGGCTATCGCTGCACATTAAGGCAAAAGCCTTAAAGCGCCGCAACCACCGCATCACCCATTTCGCTACACGACACTTTCGTCATACCTTCAGAGAAGATATCACCCGTACGTAAACCTTGGTCAAGTACCTTAGATACCGCAGCTTCAATCTTCACTGCTAAGTCTTCTCGATTTAGGCTGTAACGCAACATCATCGCCGCCGATAAAATTGTTGCCAATGGGTTCGCTAAGTTCTGACCCGCAATATCAGGTGCAGAACCATGACTTGGCTCGTACATGCCTTTGTTGTTTGAATCCAAAGAAGCCGACGCCAACATACCGATGGAACCTGTCAACATTGACGCTTCATCAGACAGAATGTCGCCAAACATATTGCCAGTAACCATAACGTCAAACTGCTTAGGGTTTAGAACCAACTGCATGGCCGCGTTATCAACGTACATATGCTTCACTTCCACTTCTGGGTATTCTGGCGCCATTTGGTCAACCACTTCACGCCATAGCTCAGTTACTTCTAGGACGTTTGCTTTATCCACCGATGTTAGCTTTTTATTACGTTTCATAGCTGCTTGGAAGGCAACATGTGCAATACGCTTAATCTCTGATTCAGAATACACATACGTATTGAAGCCTTGACGCTCACCATTTTCTAAAGTACGAATGCCACGAGGCTGACCGAAGTAAATACCACCGGTTAGTTCACGCACAATCAAAATATCGAGACCAGATACCACTTCAGGCTTTAAGGTTGATGCGTTTGCTAACTGAGGAAACAAGAAAGCGGGACGCAAGTTTGCAAACAATTGCATTTCAGAACGTAGACGTAACAACCCTTTTTCTGGACGCACTGAGATATCTAATGACTCCCATTTATATCCGCCGACTGCCCCTAAAAGCACTGCGTCAGACGCTTGCGCCTTAGCCATGGTTTCATCTGCTAATGGCACACCGTGAACATCGTAAGCAGCACCACCAACTAGGTCTTCAGACATGTTAATGTCTAAACCGTCAGAAATTTTCAGTGCGTCCAATACTTTTACCGCTTCTGCAGTAATCTCAGGACCAATACCATCACCCGGTAAAACCAATACTTGTTGCGTCATCTTAAATCTTCTCTTTAGTAATTGACCACGAAGGCACGAAGGCACGAAGTGGTTTTTTTAAAATATTTTTTATAAATTCTGTATTAAGCCAAAGAAAACGAAAAACAACATTGAAAAATTTTTCTGATTTAAACAACCCAAAAACTCTTCTTGCCTTCGTGTCTTCGTGGTTTAAAAACAAGCAGGCCAGCTCACGTTTAAACCCAACTTAATTAAGCAGGAAACAACCAAGGGGCCGTTTTTTTCGCTTTTTCTTCGTAGGCTCTAATGTCATCTTGTTGCTGCAGCGTTAAACCGATATCATCCAAACCATTTAATAGGCAATGACGACGAAAGCTATCCACTTCAAATGGAATCTTATCGCCGTTCGGCTTAACGATTTGCTGATTTTGTAAATCAACAGTTAGCTGGTACCCCTCTTGAGCATGAACCTCAGCAAACAATCCATCGACAATCTTTTCATCCAAGACAATCGGAATAAGACCATTTTTAAAACTGTTGTTAAAAAAGATATCCGCAAAACTTGGCGCAATCACCACGTCAAAGCCGTAATCTTTTAGTGCCCAAGGTGCGTGTTCACGACTTGAACCACAACCAAAGTTTTCACGTGCCAACAATACTTGTGCACCTTGATAACGTGGCTGGTTCAAGACAAAGTCTTTACGCAGTGGGCGCTTTGAATTGTCCGCATCCGGCTCGCCGACATCCTCATAACGCCACTCGTCAAACAAGTTAGGGCCAAAGCCGGTGCGTTTAATTGACTTTAAAAACTGCTTTGGAATGATCGCATCGGTATCAACATTTGCGCGATCCATCGGTGCCACAATGGCGGTTTTCTGTACAAACTTTTCCATCTTTCTCTCCGCTATTGTGGGTTATAGGTAGTCACGAACATCAACAAAATGACCTGCAACGGCTGCTGCTGCGGCCATCTCTGGGCTAACAAGGTGCGTACGTCCACCGGCGCCTTGACGACCTTCGAAGTTACGGTTTGAGGTTGACGCACAATGCTTACCGGTTGGTAGCTTGTCGGCGTTCATTGCCAAACACATTGAACACCCTGGGTTGCGCCACTCAAAACCGGCTTCAATAAAGATTTTATCCAAGCCTTCTTTTTCAGCTTGCTGCTTCACTAGACCGGACCCAGGCACAGCTAAGGCTTGCTCTACTTTACTAGAGACTTTTTTGCCTTTTAAGACTGCAGCTGCAGCACGGAAATCTTCGATACGTGAATTGGTACAAGAGCCAATAAAAACAAAATCGACTGGAATGTCTTTAATTTTCATATCGGCTTCTAAGCCCATATATTTAAGCGCGCGCTCAATACCACCGGCTTTAACAGGATCGGATTCATTCGCAGGGTTAGGCACCGTGCCGTTTACATCCAACACCATCTCTGGCGAGGTTCCCCAAGAAACTTGTGGCTCAATTTTAGAACCGTCCATCTCAAAGACCTTGTCAAATACAGCATCGTCGTCAGACTTCAAGTCCATCCAAGCCGTTACCGCCATATCCCAATTATCGCCTTTTGGCGAATACGGACGACCTTGAACATACTCAACGGTCTTTTCATCTACCGCCACCAAACCAACACGTGCGCCAGCTTCAATCGCCATATTACAAACCGTCATCCGACCTTCCAGTGACATATCACGAAAAACTTGACCACCAAACTCAATCGCATGGCCGTTTCCGCCGGCAGTTCCAATCTCGCCAATAATAGCCAACACAACATCTTTAGGACCGACACCAGGCTGAAGCTGACCTTCCACCTTAATTAACATGTTCTTCATTTTTTTCTGAATTAAACATTGGGTGGCTAAAACGTGCTCCACTTCAGACGTCCCCACACCATGCGCCAAAGCGCCTAATGCACCGTGGGTGGCGGTATGCGAATCACCACAAACCAACGTCATGCCTGGCAAAGTTGCCCCCTCTTCTGGGCCAACCACATGCACAATACCTTGACGAATGTCGCCCATTGCAAATTCAGTAATACCAAACTCTTTGGCATTCATGCCCAAAGTTTGTACTTGAATACGCGAAACAGGATCCACAATCGAATCAACCCCACCAGTTAAGTCGGTCGTTGGCACGTTATGATCTGGCGTAGCCAAGTTAGTATCGGTGCGCCAAGGCTTACGGTTTGCAATGCGCAGACCCTCAAACGCCTGTGGAGAAGTTACTTCATGGAGAAGTTGACGGTCAATGTAAATCAAAGCCGTTCCATCATCATCTTGACGCACCACATGTGCATCCCACAATTTGTCGTATAAAGTCTTTGCTGACATCGCTGATAACCTATCTAACGTAATTTTAAAAATAGCTCCAAATTATATCACTTCATCGCCCTAACTAAAGAGTAAAATACACGCAATATGAATCAACAACGAACCAAAATATGAGCTATTCAATTAAAGAGGTCTTCTACTCTTTGCAGGGTGAAGGGTTTCACAGTGGCAGACCGGCGATATTTTGCCGCTTTAGCAAATGCAACCTATGGACAGGCCGTGAAGAAGATCGCGCAGAAGCCATTTGTCAGTTTTGTGATACCGACTTCATTGGCACAGACGGCCAAAACGGAGGTCGCTTTAAAGATGCCGAAGCGTTATGCCAGCATTTACTCACACTCTGGCCAGCCAATACCCAGCAACACCCTTTTGTGGTGTTAACCGGTGGCGAGCCCTTATTGCAACTTGACCAAAGCTTGGTGGACACCTTGCACCAGCACCATTTTGAAATCGCAGTCGAGACCAATGCCACAAAACGACCACCAAAAAACATAGACTGGTTGTGCGTGAGCCCAAAAGCGAATGCTCCTTTAATACTTGACTCGGGTAATGAGATTAAATTGGTCTATCCTCAAGCGGATTTAATGCCCGAAAAAGTGGCTACTTTAAAATTTGATTACTATTATCTCCAACCAATGGACGACCCAGACCCAGAGATTAGTAAAAAAAATATCCAAATGGCGGTAAATTACTGCTTAAACCATCCACAGTGGCAACTGAGCTTACAAACACATAAACTGCTTGGGATTGATTAATCCCCTTTTTTTTATTCACTTTCCAACTGAACAGGCCTGCTGACTTTTACAATGACCGAATCTAACTCAAACACCCCTCGTAACCACGCCCTCATAAAGCACCTTAAAATTGAAGGTTTAACCCATGATGGGCGTGGTGTTGCTCGCCATGAAGGCAAAGCGATCTTTGTCGCCAATGCTGTTCCTGGCGATACGGTAACGGTACAAATAACACAGACTCAAGCCAAATTTGATGAAGCGGATTTAATTGAAATTGAGCAGGCCTCTCAAGACCGAGTCGAATCTTTTTGCGCTGTTTACAGTGAGTGCGGAGGGTGCCAACTGCAACACCTTTCAATTGATGCACAACGCCATTGGAAAACCACAGACTTCATTACCCGGTTAACACAATCGGTCAACGCCAAACACTGCAAAGTACAAGACCCTCTATTCGGTGACGACCAAGGCTATCGACGTCGTGCCCGTTTTGGTTTAAGCATTAGTAAACTCGATAAAGTTGCACGCTTAGGGTTTCGCCAACAAGCCTCCAACGAACTGGTCGATATTGAACAGTGTCCCGTTTTAACACCTGCACTCAACCAAGCATTAAAAGAGCAACGCGACTCAATGCTTGAACAGGCCAGCCGTGCATACAAAGAAGTAACGTTTGTTGAAGCCGATAACGGGGTCTTTACGACCTTTAGCACAGACAAAACGGCGTCTAGCCTAGAACCAATGTATAACATTGAAGGCCTAAACTTAAACTTCCCAGCAGACGGGTTTGTCCAAGTCAATCGCCAACAAAACCAACAGATGGTTCACCAAGCCATTAAGTGGTTAGAGCTAGAAGACACGCATCGCGTCTTAGATCTTTTTTGCGGCATAGGAAATTTCACCTTGCCCATTGCTAAACGGGCAAAAAGCGTCACCGGAATTGAAGGCCTTCGCGAACTGGTTGACACCGCGAGCCACAATGCCAAAAGCAACCAGCTCGATAATGTCGACTTTATCAAAACCGATCTCTTTGAAGACTTTAGCCATGCAACCTGGTTTAAACAACAAAAGTACAGTCGCATACTCTTAGACCCTGGCCGTCAAGGCGCCTTTGAAGCCTGCAAAGTTTTACATAAACTAAAACCAGACGTCATTGTGTATGTCTCTTGTAATGCATCCACATTGATTCGTGATATTAAAGCCTTAGAAAAAGAGGGCTATCAACTGCACAAAGCCGGCCTGATTGATATGTTTCCGCATACCACCCATACTGAAGTGATGGTGCAGCTTAAAAAAGGCAGCAAAAAGATTAAACGTCACAAGAAAGTCTTTAAGTTCTAAAATTGTAAAATACTCCCCATCTAATACTCACCAATCCAAAAAAGCGGGTTGGTGATTTAGAACATTCGTCACACTTACCATCAGCCAAACTACTGCCCATCCTTCTAACTTCCCCCGCCTAACCAACTGTAATGTTTACACTTCTTCAGGATACAAAACGTCCATCAACTCAGACAGCCTAAAATCTAGAAGAACTCAACGTTTAATGATATAGTTCAGTTTAAATAAATTATTAGCCATGACTAACTTTTAAATTAGTCAACCCACATTTTTTTAAAAAAGCGCACTTAAACATGAAGATAACTCGCATAATTCAATATTTATTCATCAGTTTAACCCTCTCTTTTTACAGCCTAACGGTGCAAGCACAGCTCAATATTGTGACCACAACGGGTATGATTGCTGACCTCACAAAGAACATTGGTGGTACTGAGGTTAACGTCACCTCTTTAATGGGAACAGGCGTCGACCCTCACCTTTACAAGGCCACCCAAGGCGACCTGCGCAAACTGATGAAAGCCGACATCATTTTCTACAACGGATTACACCTTGAAGGCAAGATGCAAGATATCTTTGAAAAAATGGCCCGCAAAAAAGCCGTTTACGCGGTTACCAGCGGGCTACCAGAACAAAAAATAATTTACCATGGCGAACATTCAGATCCACACATTTGGTTTGATATTCAGCTTTGGCTGCAGGCAGGCAAAAATGTGTTAGCCAAACTCATTAAACACGACCCACAAAATCAAGTGCAATTTGAGCAGAATGCAACCCATTATTTTAAGCAACTGGCTACACTCGACCAGTGGACCACACAGCAAATTCAAAGCATTCCTGAACAGCAACGTATTTTAATTACCGCGCACGATGCATTTGGCTATTTTGGACAAGCCTACGGTCTTCAAGTTCGCGGCCTGCAAGGCGTGAGTACCGCGGCCGAATTTGGTTTACAGGATATTAAGCAACTAAAAGACATTATTGTCGCTAACCAAATCAAAGCGGTCTTTGTTGAATCCAGTGTGTCACCCCGTTTTATTCAATCACTGGTAAAAGGGGTCGAGGCAGAAGGCCACCGTTTAAAAGTGGGTGGTGAACTGTTCTCAGATGCCATGGGTTTAGCTAATACTAAAGAAGGCAACTATATCGGCATGGTCACGCACAATGTAAACACCATAGTGGGCGCACTAAAAGGAGTGTTGTCTCATGAATAAGTCAACTCGCCCCTCGCCGATTAAGGTGCAAAATTTAAGCATGCGTTACCACCATAAACCGGTGCTAACTGATGTAAGTTTCGAGATTCCAGAAGGAAAAACCATTGCCATTGTTGGTCCCAATGGCGCAGGAAAATCGACCCTTCTTAAAGGCATTATGGGGCTAGAACCGCTTATTGAAGGCAACGTGAGTTTTTTTGGTGAACCGCTTGCTCAAAAACGACTCTCTACTGCGTATGTTCCGCAACGTGAAGAGATTGATTGGGACTTCCCCATTTCTGTCTTAGATGTAGTATTAATGGGGCGTCACGGTCAGCTCAAACTTTGGCAGCGTCCTGGAAAGCTGGATAATGAAATCGCAGAACAAGCGTTAAAAGACCTAAAAATGTGGGATTTTCGCGATCGCCAAATCAGCCAGTTATCAGGTGGGCAACAGCAACGTGTCTTTTTAGCTCGTGCCTTAGCACAACAAGCCAACTTGTACTTAATGGATGAGCCGTTTGCGGGCGTCGATGTGGCCACCGAAAAAGCGATTATCGAGCTCTTTAAAACCCTCAAAGCGCAAGGTAAAACCATTGTTTGCGTGCATCACGACTTAAATACCGTAGGTGAATACTTTGATTGGATTGTATTTATCAACGCACGCTTGGTCGCCGCTGGCCCAGTAGAAGAGGTACTGACCAAAGAGAACCTGCAAAAAACTTACGGTGGTCGCTTATCACTTTTAAATGACTTAACCGAAGAGATGTATCGTACCCGTCTCAACCAAGCACACGACAGCGACTAGAGCATCACAACAATGGAACATTTCACCCTACTCAACCCCATCAACCCAGCATCCACTTGGCAGCTTTTGATTGAATTTTGGCAATTTAATGACATGAATGTCCTGTGGGTACTGATAGGCAGCATTTTGCTGGGTATCAGCGCCTCGGTCATTGGCTCTTTTGCCTTTTTAAGACGACGTTCGTTAATTGGCGACGCACTCGCTCATGCGGCTCTTCCGGGGGTCATGATGGCTTTTATACTCTTTCAAACTCGCGATCCATTAGTGATGTTTTTAGGTGCGGTGACGTCGAGCTTTATCGGTTTTTTTATTATCGACTGGTTGCCTAAAAACACCAAAATTAAACCCGATGCCGCCTTAGCCATTACGCTGTCATTCTTTTTTGCACTGGGCTTAATGTTACTGTCATTTATTCAAGGGATGGAAGTTGAAAACAAAAGTGGTTTAGATAAAATTCTCTTTGGCCAGGCGGCCGCGATGACTCAAGATGACATCAACTTACTGATGGTTGTGACCAGTTTCATCTTGATTAGTGTGGTGCTGTTTTTCCAGAAGTTTCGGCTGATTGCCTTCAATGCCAGTTTTGCGCGTAGCTTAGGCATCGCGGTCAATCGTTATGAACTTTTATTGGCATTGCTCATTGTGATGTCGGTGGTGGTTGGCCTGCAACTGGTGGGCGTGGTTTTGATGGCTGCTGTCCTGTTAACCCCTGTTGCAACCGCACGTTTATGGAGTGACCAACTCAAAAACATCTTATTGTTAGCCGGTGCAGTCGGCGCACTGAGTGCCATTATCAGTACCCAAATTTCGTATCTTGCTCCCGCCATGCCAACCGGCCCTTGGATGGTTGTCAGTCTATCCACCTTGTTTTTTTTATCGCTGTTGTTTGCACCCAAAAATGGCTTAATAAAACGCTATCTCCAGCAGCAGCAATTACGTCAAAAAGTGGCGGAAGAGAACATTCTTCGTACCCTTTATAAACTTTGGGAACGCACTCAGTTTGAGCAAAACGACTTTAGTATCACCGACATTCAAGGATTGCGTGCTATGCACACACTTGACCTGCGTAAAACCCTCAAACTTTTGTGTCGTAAACAGATGCTTAAAGAATCCGCACATGGTTTTCGCCTAACGGATATGGGGCTAGAACAAGCCACCCAACTGACGCGCCGTCACCGTCTATGGGAAAACTATTTAAATGAGCATCTAGAACTCAGCCCAGATCAAGTGCACTCACAGGCCGAACGTATTGAGCACATCTTGACCTTAGAACAAGAAAAGCAATTGGAAGAGGAGCTTAAAGACAGCCGTCAAGACCCGCACGGCAACCTGATTCCAAATGCTAAAAAAACCAAAACACCCGCTCATCCAAGCAAACAAGCACGGAGCCTGTCATCATGAATGATATTTGGATTATTGCCACGGCCTCTTTAGTCGCTATCTCAAGTGCATTAGTGGGTGTGTTTTTGATTTTACGCCGACAAGCATTGATGGGGGATGCGATTAGCCACTCAGTTCTGTTAGGGATTGTGCTGGCCTATTTAATCACCGATTCACGCTCGTTAACGGTTATGCTCATTGGCGCAGTATTCATTGGACTGTTAACGGCTTGGCTTAGCGATACGCTACATAAAGTCGGTAAACTGCAAAGTGATGCCAGTATTGGCATTGTCTTTACTCTGTTTTTTGCCATTGGGGTTATTTTGGTTTCACTCTACGCAGGCCAGGTTGACCTTGACCAAGAGTGCGTGTTGTATGGTGAAATTGCCTTTGTTCCATTCGACACAATTATTTGGGGATCCACTGAAAACGGTGTTGACATCGGACCTCGCGCTTTTTGGGCCATCGGTATTGTTTTTTTAATTGTATTAACCAGTATTGTTGTCGGTTTTGAACGCTTAAAGACAGTCACCTTTCATCCTAGCTTAGCGTTATCTTTAGGCATTAATGTGGTCTTTTGGCACTACTTCTTAATGACTTTAGTCTCGATGACCACGGTGGCGTCCTTTGATGCGGTTGGTGCTATTCTGGTCGTGGCACTTCTCGTTATTCCAGCAAGTAGTGCCTACTTAGTGGCTTCGTCTTTAAAGAGTATGCTCTGGATTGCGGCCGCGTATGGACAAGCCTCGGTGTTAATCGGTTATGCCATGGCTTTCTGGCTGGACAGTTCTATTTCCGCATCCATTGCGGTCATGGCAGGCCTCTTAATGTTGATAACGATTATTGTTCTAGAAGTTCAAAAGAAGGTGTTTGGAAAACAAGTAAAAGCCGCGTTAAAGGCCAGTTAAGCACGATTAACAAGCCATTTTCAATAAGCTAGACTCAAAAACCATCCTCAATTTGAAATGAAGAATAAAAATTGAGCAGGCCTGCTGGGTTTAATGAATTGAATTACCCCCTATTTAAGCAGATAGGTTTCAATAAAGTCAGCAACGCCCTCTTCTGCATTCGACTTGGCGGCCAATTTATTCGGCAGTTGTGCTTTAACCGATGGGGACGCATTCGCCATCACCACGCCAAACCCAACCAAATTAAGCATATCTACATCATTCATGCCATCGCCCAACGCCACGGTTTGCTGAGCACTTTTACCTTTCATCACAAGAAGCTTCTCCAAAGCCTTGCCTTTAGAAACATCCACGTTCATGACCTCTAAATACTCGGGCGAGGTAAAGGTGACATTCAACTGATTCGCAAACTGCTTTGACAGCAACTGTTCTAATGGCACTAAAATCTCGTGCTCGGCCGTAAAGTAGAGCTTGTCTATGTTCGACAAACTCATCTTCGTAAAGTCGGCAAAGGTATAACGAAACCCAGATTGATCATGCATCGCTAATAAAGACTCGTGAGGCTCTTCCACCAACCATAAATCTTGTTGGTAGACATTACGATGCACTTCAAAACCACGCGAAACCTCTAAAACCTGTGCAACCAAGTCGGCGGGCATCGGGTTTTCATACAGCATCTGTCCAAGGTAGTTGTGCACT
>JGI10211J34971_10004622_pt1 | contig 10904 bp, 6 predicted proteins | sample Etolagsediment_FD_34971 | JGI IMG/M metagenome (IMG submission 34971)
CGCTGCTTGCTGGTGTGGTGCGTGAGAATACTATAATCGGTGGCTCCTTGCAGGGCGAGCTGTTCCAATGGTTGGGCGTGCGCGCGGAAGGACACGTTGCTGATCCAGATGAATCCCAACGGAACTCCTACTCGAAGCTTTCTGTTGGCGTTGAACACCGTTGGGAGAATAGTCTTAGCATAAGGCTGGAGCAGTTCTATCACGGCATAGGCGCTGGCTCTACTTCTGATTATGTTACGAAATATACTACTGCACAGGGCGAGAGTAGCTACTTAGGTCGAAACTACACGGCGCTTGGCATTGGCTATGAATTTACGCCTTTATTGAACGCAGAGATGCTGGCAATTGCCAATCTGACCGACCATTCCTATCTGTTGTTATTTAACATTATCTATTCTCTATCCGATGAAGCGGAGCTTGTAGTTAATCTCGGCATGCCCATTGGCGATGAGCCGGAAGGCGCAGAGATCAAGAGCGAATTTGGATTGTCTCCATATACGGCGAATATCGAAATGCGGATCTATTTCTAAGCATAGGGTCAAACCTGAACTATTACCTAAAAATGTGTTTGCCTAAAACAGTCCGCCACAAAGACGGTGGACAGGCCTTTGGGAAAAATTGCACGACATCCCAGTTCATTAAATGTGATCCAAATTTTACCTATTTTATAGGTTTACGAAGAAAAGCTTCTACCTGTTTTATCCTGAAGCCGTCAAATTTTTGTCACCATTTCGTCAAACTTTTCCCCCGGAGATGCCGTTTTTATGTCTGAATCAGTTCTCGGCCATGTTTTCATTAACTTGATCACCATTTCAATCTTTTCTTTTGTAACTTCTATCCATTTGAAATATCAACATCTTTCTTAACTCCCATCAGTCCCTCCCCATTCTTAGAAGAGTGGTATGTTTTTTGCAAATTTATGATAGGTTGTGTGGAGAGGGCTATGAAACAGTGACAATTAATCTCGCTAGATAATAACGCGCAGAGTATCGTTCACCTTTCTCACCAAATAAGATGGGTTCGCAGGTTATTCATTCAGGACCATGAGAAACCTCGAGGATTAAAATAACGATTTTTCAGTTTAATTACCTTATTGTTTGGACATGGATCACCAGAATTGAGTTGCTATGCAATTAGTTAGGTATCCATAAAAAGCATTGAGCGATTACCGAATAGCATGTGAAAGAAATTGTATACATCGTCAATGAATGCATTTTACATAATGTTTTTAAACTTGCGGCACTGCCAATAGACAGTTGAATACCAATACCTTCTGTTTAAGCGTTTTCTCTCAATTTGGATAGCAAATTTTTACATATAGTTTTAAATGGCGCGGTCACTTTTTAAAGTGTGGAGGGATTGATTTTAATAAGGGAAATCATTTAAGGATTCGGATCTAGAAAACTAAGGAGAGATGAAATGAGAAAATTGAAACTCAAAAGCAAGTTGATCTTAGGCTCCCTGATCATGGTGATTTTCGTCATTGTTACCTCCACTATTGTTGTTTCCATTATTGTCAGGCGGCAAAGCGAACAGGTGTCCAATGACCAAATTCAAAAGAGCCTCAACATCGTTCGGAATGACTTATTGGAAAGAAAGCAAAAGATTTTTACCGATGCCCGCCAGATGGCAACAACGGATGATCTCGGTTCATCAATCAAGTTTTTACGTGATTACAAGTCAAAGAATGCTGCTACCATCACAGGGAGTACCTACAAGGATGTGAGCAATAATATTTATCAAATTGGGATGACCGGCGGTATATGGAAAACGTTCGTCTACGACATTGATGGAGACTTGATAGCCTTTTCTATTCAAAAGGATGGGGAAAGCTACCTTATGGGGCATTCTTGCGGTGGCGCGGAGACCTCTTTTGAATATGCCGTGCTGAAACCAGGAGATAAACTGAGAACGGAGTCATGGCAAAAAAGTACGCAGCCTCCAGATGATTCAATTGAATTGAAGTTCAAGGACTCCATACCGAATGATGAGAAATTGGTTTTCCAAGAATCTGAAAAAAATCTGTGCCTGGTTGCATATGTGCCGTCCATAGGGATTGACTATGAGGAGGGCACGGGGAATCCTATCAAACGTCAATTCGGATTTGTGATGAGCTTTCTTAGGATTGACAAACCCTTTGCGACAAAAATGTCTGAATTAACGGGTATGAAAATCAATGTTTTCTTAAAAGACACTTTAATCATCGGAGACCTCAAGGAATACAATAGGCTCGATTCAAGCACGAGCAAAGATGTTCAAGGAGAAGGGGACGCTTTGAAGCAGGAAATGCTGTTAAACGATATCGACATAGCAGGTGAGGAGTACTTTCAGGGGATTCTGCACCTCTATGGTGATTCAGGGAGGGCAGGGGCCATCTCAGCGTTACTATCGAAAGATATCGTGTCTGAAAATACATGGCAGATGATCAATCTTCTATCCCTGGTTTTCATCGGATGCCTTTTGTTGATAATCCCTTCAGCCATATTTTTCTCCAATTCCCTGTCAGGATCTATTAACCGAATTATTAATAATCTCAGTGATACGGCCGAACAGGTCTACCATGCCTCTATCCAGGGGTCTTCCTCGAGTAATCATCTTGCAGAGGGCGCCTCCAAACAGGCCTCATCATTAGAAGAAACTTCTGCATCCCTTGAGGAAATGTCCTCCATGACCAACCAGAATGCAGAACACACCCAGGAGGCAAATAACTACACTGATGAAGGAGTTCGTGATCTGGAGAATGCAAATCGATCTATGAAGACCTTGGTCGAATCTATGGGGGAAATCTCCACCGCAAGCAACAATGTCTCCAATATTATCAAAACCATTGATGAGATTGCATTTCAAACAAATCTGCTGGCATTAAATGCAGCAGTAGAGGCAGCGAGGGCAGGAGAGGCTGGTGCAGGATTTGCCGTAGTGGCGGATGAGGTTCGAAATCTTGCCCTACGCGCGGCAGAGGCATCTAAAAATACCCAGGAAATGGTCATGGAAATCATCGATAAGGTTAAAAATGGTTCAGGGCTTGTACAGGAAACCGACGAGCAATATCGCAATGTTGCGCTTAGCGTACAGAAGATTAAAGAGTTGATTGATGAAATATCAACGGCGAGTAACGAACAGGCCCAGGGCATTAATCAGGTGAGTATCGCCATGACAGAGGTAGACAAGGTTACACAAATGAGTGCTGCGAATGCAGGAGAATATGCTGAGGCATCGGAAAAGTTGAATGAATACTCAACAAGTTTAGAAAAAATCGTGGCTGAATTGGTGCCCTTGATAAGGGGGGCCGGTAAAGGAGAAAATATGGCCTTCCTACAGCTTAATGAAACCGAGGAAAAGGAGGTGAAAAACTCCTGAAACCCATAGTATTCTTTCAATAGATCAAAGAAATTCGAATGCTCCCGATTCACGGGAAAAAGAAGTCTCGTCTCGATCGGGACACCTTTCTTAAGATAGCGCACCCAGTTGTCAGGCCCTGTCATTTCATCGATTGTCAGTGCCTGTCACCCTCCACACACGCCAAAAAAAAAGATGTAATCCCCTCCCAAATCCCCCTGATCAGGGGTGATAAAGATATTGGCTATGTCACTGGCAATAGATTCATGAGCGGGTCACAAGCCATTATTTTCCTCTATATAGATAAAACACGATGTTACTCATGAGTAAAGTAGCATCAAAATTATTTTACTAAGATAATATGGTTTTGCTGTGAACGAGGGATATTCTGCCCTTTGTGCTTTGCACAAATCTCCTGCGCCCTCAATAAAAAACTTGACATTTACTCAATATATTGAGTAAATTTACTCATAACATTGAGTAATTTGTCAACACACTGATTTTATTCATGTTTCAAAGACAAATTTACAATATCCACCTCAAAGAATTTCTCCTCACGCATCCAGAGCAATGGCTGGATTAACAATAATCACCACCTTTTAAGGTTTATATTCTACATCCTACACCCTATGCCCTTTGAGCTCCCCTCCCCAGCATCTGCCTTCTATACTGTAGAATAAAATGACGTGGTAACTAAGACAAACAGAACATAGGTCATACGGAGATTTATCCTTTGGCATTCGAAGACTGTTCCACTGGGCCTTGACCAGTTGATGAATGATATAGGCAAAACCCGAGCTAACTTTACATGAAAATTTCTTTATGTAAAGTTAATCGATTTTCTTTACATGAAATACAATAGGTGTAAATTTGATAGGCTATTTTTTATATGAGCAAAAATCTCCATACGAAAGAAATTTTAAAAAAATCCTAAGGATGATAGCTGTTTGGAATCGAGCATTTTAATATTCAGGCAACATCAAGCTTAATTGCATTCCTCTTCCCCTCTTTATTCGCTCTGAGCTATGCTCGCCCCGTGAAATTTACTCTTGTAACAGCTGAGCGTATTTCACTGGGGAGCTAAGCCATATACTGGTTTTCTTTCCTTGACAAATAATACCCACAGGCATGAACTTTTTCACAGCTTTAAAAATTGCCTTTCAACAGCCTACGACATATCGAAAATCAAATAAATATTTAAACACAAAAAACCAAGGATAAGAGGCAGTTGTCCGCCTTTGGCGGATTCACCCCTTCAAGGAGGGTGTAATGCTCTGCTGTTCCAAAAAAAGGTTTTTCCAAAAGCTCCGCTAACACAGTGTTCGTGGAGCTTTTTTTATGGCTATTCTGTAGAATGACACTTGGTGTTAAGCAAGAAAACAGAACATAAGTCAAACGGAGACTTGACCCGTTGACATATAGTAGGTCTTGTTTTACTAAATTACACTGACAGCCATTTAGAAGCCACCCAGCAAAGCAGGAATTCATTTATTATATAATTGCCAACGTTCGCAGTTTCCCATGTAATTTCTAAGTAAACTCATATTAAAATCAGAGTATAATGCCAGATTTAGCGACAACATTGCTCAAGTAAAACCAGATGCCTTCCCTGGCTAAATTATAAAAAATTAATTATTACAGTATGTTATAGAATTTTTGATAAATTCCTTAAAAGCAAAAATCGATTCTTTAAAAATTAAACTTGTATCTACATCTATAAATCGGTATGAAAAAGATAGACACCGGCCTCAATTCCTATTATACTCGGGTTAGCACAACCAGAAAGGAATCATACTTCATTGGGCAAAAACATTTTATTAGTCGAACCTGGATATAAGACCAAATTCCCTCCCTTGGGATTAATGAAAATCTCAGCCTACCATAAGAAACTGGGAGACACGGTTAAGTTTGTAAAGGGAATTAACCATGACGCTGGATATGATTACTGGGACAGAGTATACATCTCTACCCTGTTCACTTATCATTGGAGAACAACTGTCGATACTATAAAGTATTACAAGAGGCTTGTCAGGGGCGATTCGAGTCGTATTGTTATCGGCGGCATTTTGGCGAGCTTGATGCCACAAGAGATATGGCGAGAAACTGGCATAATGCCTATTACCGGTGTCTTAAGCTTCGTTGACGCTTTTGGTGATGGGACTGCTCTTGTTGTTGATGAAATGATTCCCGACTATAATTTGTTCGACGGTTTACCTCAGGAATACTCTTTGATCGATGACAGCTATTTTGGTTATTCAACTAGAGGGTGCATCCATAAGTGCAAGTTCTGTGGAGTACATCATCTTGAGCCTAAATTCATAGATTACAAAGGAATTAAACCTTATGTAATGGAGATAAAACGCCTCTACGGCGAAAAAAGACATCTGGTCCTCTTCGACAACAATATATTGGCTTCAAAGAGATTTGATCAAATTATAAATGATATTTTAGAATTGGGGTTCGAAGCTGGAGCTAAGGTTTGTTATAAAAATAAAGCAGGCCGAATGTCATACAAACAGCGTTACGTCGATTTCAATCAGGGAACCGATGCACGACTTTTTACAAAGCATAAAGCCAAGTTGCTTTCTAAAATAGCAATGCATCCTCTCAGGATTGCCTTTGACAGCATTAAGCTAAAGGAAAGATATAAACGAGCTGTTGTCCTGGCTGCTGAATACGGTATTCGACATCTTTCCAATTATATTCTGTACAACTACAAAGACACTACCGAGGACTTCTGGCAAAGACTTAAGACAAATATTGACCTGAACAGGGAATATGGCCTGACAATCTATTCTTTCCCCATGAAATATATCCCACTCAATGCTAAGGACAGGAGCTACATAAATAAGCCAAATTGGAACTGGTATTTTCTTCGAAGCATCCAGAGGATTCTCAATGTTCTCAAAGGGGCTGTAATGCCCCGAGAGGATTTCTTTTACAGGGCATTCGGAGAGAGTAAAGATGAATTTCAGGTTATTCTATACATGCCCGAGCAAATTTTAATGTACCGGGGCGCTGAAAAGAAATCTGACGAAAAAGCCTGGATAACAAAATTCCAAAATCTCTCCAATGGAGAAAAAAAAGAACTTCTCATGACACTTTGTCAAAATAGGACGAGGCAAAAACTCGTCACTGCTTATACACAAACCAAGGACAGAAAGCTGAAAGAGATTTTGGAGTACTATATTCCCCCAAAAACCATTAGTGGCAATCTGTCACTTTCTTTTAATCTGGAGTAGAGACCTATGGCGGTTGAAAAGAAAAGTAAAAGAGAGAGAGTGTTCAAGACAGGCATGTATCTTTTAGAAACACTCACCTCTGGCATGTACAATGAGCCCTTGTCCATTTATCGCGAGTATATTCAGAATGCGGTTGATTCGATTGATATAACAGATTTTAAATCTCGGAGTCCCAAAATGGTCGTTAAAATCGACCTTAATCCAGTTGCTCAACAGATAAGAATTTCGGACAACGGTGGTGGAATTCCTGCAGAAGTAGCGGAAGAAATTCTTGGCAACATAGGACTCAGCGCCAAGTCAGGAGAAGGTTTAAGAGGTTTTCGAGGTATCGGGCGCCTGGGAGGAATTGCCTTCAGCAATAGAGCGGTTTTTAAAACTAAGGCAAAGGGAGAGAAAATTGAGTCAGTTCAAACATGGGACTGCAGAGAACTGAGAAAACTGCTATCCAACCCGAAAAAGTCCTCTCTGAAACTTCAAGACGTATTAAACCGAATCACTGAGTTTGAGCAAGTGAATAGCAAACGAGGGTCTGGTAGTTATTTTGAGGTAACCATGGAGGGCGTGACGAGTTTCAGAAACTACATTTTCGATATCCGAAAAGTCCGCGATTACTTGGCACAGGTTGGCCCTGTGCCATTTGATCCAAAGACATTCTCATACGGCAAGATGGTAGACGATTACCTTCATCCAAAGCTAAGCCGCTATGGCGCATATGATATCAAACTCAATGGGGAATCTACATACAAACCATACAAAGAGACTGTTATGTTGACAAAGAAGTCTGCCGATCAGATAGTCGGTATCAAAACCTTTGAGATAAGAGTAAAGAATTCACCTCTTGCATATGGCTGGTATGGAAAACGCCAAGATTTGCTGGGTTCCATAGTTAAGAGGGAAGGGTCGGCAGGCATTCGTGTCCGGGTGGGTAACCTATTGCTTGGAGATGCACATCTGCTTGACGGGTGCTTTAGGGAGCCAAGGTTTAATAGCTATCTAATTGGCGAGATACATGTGTCACACCCCGAGCTAATTCCGAATAGCCGAAGAGATGACTTTGTAGATAACGAAATGAAGACTTTGTTCTACAATGGGGTGGAGCGAGAGATAGGCATTCCTATCTCTAAAGAAATAAGACTTAGATCAAGAGTGAGATCGAAGTCTATCTTCAGTCCTGACAGCCAAGTTAAGAGTGAAGTAAACTCTATAGTTCGCATAGGAAGAGAAGGTAAAACCTCTAAGGCAAGGCAACCGGGCGCAATTTCTGAGGGTATCTTAGAAAGTGACGTCCTAAATAGCATAAAAATCATATGTCGAAATTGTCCAAGGCTTTCTGCGGTCTTATCCATCCTAAATAGCTCTTAGCGAGATGTTGCACCATAAGGCTAGGCTTGGCTATTGGCATGGAGAGGGTGTATAAAGGGAAACTGAATCTGTGCAAAGGTATTCCTAAAAAAAGAACTGAAATCAGCGAATGCTTGTCCTGATTCGAAATCTCTAACCTCATCATCAGTGAACTCTAGAATATTACTGTTTAAGAACGTTTCGGCTGTTTGCAAGTTTACCGGAGCAGCATTCCCGATATGATTGGCATGAGAGAGAATCATGAAATGCGCCATAATGCTGGATGGGGAATCCCCAATATAAAGCACCATAGGATACCAATAGCATGAGAAACGAACGCCTTCCAAGGCAGTTTTAATTGTCTTGTACAAGAAGGCCTTTAACTTGAATGGATTCCTTAATAAATTGTTGCCCCTTGGTTGGTCAAGATTATTATATTGATCGACCCAAGAACCAATGGAGGGGTCGTCGAGATTCTGTCTCCATTGCATATACTGGTCAGCGTCTATCTCTTCCCTTAATGTAACAAACCAAACGGAACCAGAAATACCCTCCCTATCCCATAAACTTTTTAACATAGAGGCCAGTTGACTGAAGGTTTCATATCTGGCTGGCACTCTAACCTGGTCTATAACTGTTCGACTTGTTAGATGGTTCATAAAATCCAGATTGAGCAATGTGTAAAATTTCTCAGGCTCAAATCGGCGACCACGATTATCGACCTAGANCGNNNGAATTATGTTCTCGAGGAAGCCAACATAACATGACGGCTCGTATCCGAGTTCGACCAGCTTAAGTTCAAGCTTGGCTGCATTATTCTCCCCCCTCCCTGATCTAGGGTCATCGGGTGCTTCGAAAGCGGTAACAGTCTCTATATAGTCTCTCCAAAGTTCAATATCGTGAGCCTCAATGCCCGGAAACCCGAAATAATGAAAGCGTATCCCATGAAGGTCACTCAAATACGCCAATAAGGTCGTGTTCCATTTTTGACGGACTTTTCTCTTTCGCACTGTATCAAAGGGCATTACTTTGAAGTCCCTTCCAATAAATCTGAAAATGATTCTACAAGGTTTTGATAATCTTGAGGCTCAACAAGTCCCTTGATTTGTTTGTCCAGATAGTCGATCCAGGAAAGTGTTTCTTCTATTGACTGTGGTCCTGCTGATTTGGCAAGTTCAGAAACTGTCTTCTGGGGTGGCTTTTCCCCCGCTTCATCTGTAGTCCGTTTTTTTGCTGCTTTAATCTGCTCTTGAACAGTATCAACTGTCTGCTTTTTAGCCTGCTTTGTTAGTTCAGATATGGCTTTGTTCAGAGTGCCTAACCTTTCGCTTATTGAATTTAATTTCTCTTCATCTATTTGAATCGCTTTACGACGGTTGAGCCGTAACTCAGATAACAGTAAGTCTATCTTGCTTGAATAAATGTTCAGTTCAGGTCCAGACACATTACCGTCAGATATGGCAGTATCTATATCTGCAATGTCAAGCAACGCACTGTTCATCCACTCAAGTGTTTTGTATGTATTCTGTAATTTGTTTCCTTGGTTACTGACCTCTGAGACGAGTTTTGCTAGCGCACGGTCTAAGGACTCCTTTTCAGGACCAGGTTCAATATCGCTTCTTGCGGCATTAGGAAGGATTTGTTTGTTAAGGATGATTGCTTCACCTGTGGAGCGGCGCGAAAAAACTACCCTAGGAAATAGCGGTTCAAGCTTCAGTCTGGTTCCAACTGAGAATCCCATCTTTTTGAGCAAAATCCCTCTAAGTGTAACATTTGGGAGATATGCATTAGCATCATTGAAACAGACCCAAGCAAAGCCATGGGACTTTTTTAAAAACCTATCATAAAGGTCTATCTTCATAGGTTCATTTGGGCTGTGTCGGGTAAACATTTCATCTCGATAGGGCCTCAGGACTTCAGTTTCATATGAGTCTATTTTAAGAAAAACTCTTATTGTCTTAATTTGTGCATCCGAGAGCCATTCACTGATTAGAGTACCATGTCTAAAGTCAGATGAGAATTTTAACGAGACTGCGTCCTGTAGATATTTAATAGTTCTCTCTCTTTCAGAAAACGATTTCATCAAAACTGGATCAACGCCTGCGATAATTACTTTAGTCCCGTGGGAGGGTAAAACGTTCACATTTTCTTCGGTAACGAATACACTGTTGGTAAGAAGTTCCTCAAGGCTTAACCTGGAAGGCTGCCCTTCTAATCGAGAAGTGTGTTCATTGAACAGTTTTCCTTTGATAGAATTCCAATCGAAAGTCATTCTCGACGGTCTTGTGCCGTCCTTTGGTACGGTAATGATTTGTAATTTTGAACTCAAGTCATAGCTGCTATAGATTCCAACACCACGGAATCCAACCTGCTTTTCTGGCTGTTTATCGGAGAGCCCAATTCTAATAGCGTCTTCAGCTTGTTTGAAGGTCATCCCGTCGCCGTCATCTTCAACCATGATCGTTGAGCCTAAAATCACAATCCGCACATATGTCGCATTAGCATCAATGGCATTTTGGATATACTCTCTTAAGGTATCACGGTGATCAGGGTAGATACCTTTCGTAATTATGGGAAGTAGCTCTCCCCCTATATCCTTGCTTTTGAAACTCCGATATTTCTCGTTCATTTCTTACCTCTATTATTGAAGGGTTGACTCAATAAAAATTATACAAGAATTCCTACTATATGAGCATCCCCACACTTCTTTTCTATCTGAAAAGTTCTTAATACAAGAGATATGCCTATTATGTTAAAGATCAAAAAAGTTGTATTAAGTCAACAGAAATGTAACGTTTGGTGAAAGGGTACGTAGTTTCTGAATGAAAGATACGGGTCACCGTTTGGCTCTTATTAAGTCAGTGAGCTACGCTCGAGGCGGGGAATCCCGCCAAACTTACGGCGGGCAAATCTTAACTATTACCTACAAATTTTGGATCACTCCTTATAAAAGGGAAGATAGACCCTAATACAACTTTGAGC
>JGI10211J34971_10004626_pt1 | contig 10898 bp, 6 predicted proteins | sample Etolagsediment_FD_34971 | JGI IMG/M metagenome (IMG submission 34971)
GCTTTTGTGTCGGGCGGTGCCTGCCTAAGAGGCACGTTTTCGCAGGTAAACAAATCGTCAGCATTGGGGCCATATTTAATTCGCAAAATCGAATTTCTCAATGATGTATTCTCGGGCTTGAACTTTAGTGGTTTGCCGGTGGCTTTGCTGATAATATCGGGATGAATTTCAATGCCATCTTCGGACAGGACAAGATGTGAACCGCGTGAGCCACTGTCTTGTTCAAGCAATTCCACAACTGCCTTAAGATATGCGACGCTGGTTAAGGCCAAATGCTCTGCCTGGACTGCTATCACTATTTCTTTGGAATCTTCTGACTTAAAGCCTTGTTCTTTTATATGCTTGTAACATTCAACGGCGTCCCTCAAAGCTCTGCGAGCATCACTTAGTTCTCTGATGTGCGCGGCCGATGCAGTCATACGGCTCTGGATTTGGGTTATTACTTCCCTGGGTGCCAGGCCGGATGAGGTCTTGAACTTCTCAAGGCCGGTGATGAACTTATTTAACTGCTGGTCAATTTCAGCTTGGGTATCTGAATAATCAGGTATGTCCAGGTCATACACATTAACGATGTATTCTGCTGCTCGTAGGCCACCAACCTGGCCAGCGTTAAGAGCTGAGCCGCCGGGGCGTTTGACACCGTGGGTTCCCGCCATCTCGCCAATCACAAAAGTCTGGCGAATGTTAGATTCCCACCACTTGCTGACGGCAAAGCCGCCGTTGTTGTGCTGAGCACAGACGGCAATTTCAAGCGGCTCCGAATGTAAGTCAATACCGTTTTCCTTATAGATTTCAATAGCCAGCGGATTCAAAATTAAAAGGCGTTCTATTGGCGTCTTTTGAAGCGCCTCTGTTTTTTTCAGATAGTCGTACGCCTCCGGTTCAAGGTCGTCAACTTCGAACTCTTTCATTGAATCATTGCCAATCGGATTGTGCAAGAAGTCCATAAAGACATGATGGCCTTTTTGGGTTTCGTTGAAGACCAAGACATCAATCAAAGAAGATTGCACGTTTTCGATGCGCTGTGGGTCAAAGGGCCACTGATATCCTTTGAGAAAGATGTTCGTGGCCAATTTGCTCATTGAGGGAAAGAAGTCTGTCAGGAATTCCCGCTCGTCTGTGCCATTAGCATCGGTGCTGAATATTCGTGGGATGGCCTGGCAGTAGCCGCCTGAAACGTTCCAGCGAAATTTGATACTTGCCAGTCCAAATTGCGATTCGGTCAGATTTTCGGCCTCAAGGCCTGCTTTGAATGCAAGGCCGTGGATTCCTAATTGTCCTTTCGGATATACGCTGGTTTTATAAAGCTGTCCAGGTCCGCCTGCGGCGAGCACAAGGTTTTTGCAATAGTAAACGTTTATGGCGTAATCATCGTCAGTCAGTTTTTTCTTGTCGATGGTGACAACACCGATGATGCGCCTTGAATCTCCATTGCCCGCCGTTCGGAACTGGGCAACTTCGTTGTTATCATAAATTTGAATTCCATAATGGCGGACCTGTTTTTCATGGCACTCGGTCATATACTTGCTTGTCTTTGGGCCAGCGGATGTGGCTCTTTCGTAAGGGTCGTTGTCTGTTTTGTAGCCGATGTAGCTACCCATAGAATCGTGTGGAAATGGGACTCCTGTGTGAACCAGATGATAGAATTCGCGAAGCGAACCTATTGCTTCGGCGAGTGCCAAATCATGGTGACAGCATCCGGCATAGGTTAAGGTTTTGGCGAATTCTTCGGCGCTGTCAGGCGTTTCAGGACTGGTACCTGTTTTGTAATAGGTTTGTTTGTCCGAGCCACTCATCCTTGATGTGCCCAAGCCCAGCCCTGCAGTCACTATCGCTATTCTATTCTGTGCGTCTTTGATGCCCGAATCAGTCATGAACTCGTACAGATGAACTGCGCAATTCATGCCCGCGGCACCGGCTCCTACAATAATTGTGTTGTACCGGTGGATGGTTATTGTCTGATTAGCTATTGTGCTCGTTTCCATAGCTTATGCAGTGCTTGATTCGCGCAGATTCAAGTTAAAGTTTCTGCCGGTAATCTGGCCTATCTGTTCAATAGCGGTGGTTTCGAAACTTATGTTCGGCCATTTTTCCGCTCGGCGTTTATCAATCAATTGTTTTATCGTTGCCAGGTGCTTCGCGAGAAGGTCATAGTCCTGCTGTTCGATGATTCTTTTCATTGCGCTCTTTTCAATCATACTGAACGAGCCACCCAATACCAGAACACCGGCATCGATGTAGTCGGGGATATTGTCGGCATTTGTCCCGCCGGTCGGCACCAAGCTAATTGTTTTGTGAATGGCAGGGTCGATAGCCTTTACAAAAGCAGGACCGCCGAGCTGCTTTGCCGGGAATACTTTGCAGAGATTTGCTCCCTTCGAAAACTGACCAATGATTTCACTGACGGTTCCACATCCCGGTATCATAGCCAGCTTGCCAGCAAATTTGTCGTAGCTTTCGCTGCTGAACTTGGCTGCTGAGACAAGAAAGCTGACTCCTGTATCGACAACTTCCTGAACTGAAGGCAAGGGGTCGTCAGGCTTTGCTTTATTATAGACGGTGAGCATTTCGAGTGAGTCTATTAAGCTGGCCGCTCCGACCACGAAATCCGGCAGCTCTTCGCGCAGGCGGTTTATTTTTTCCAATGGCCTGGTTATTCGGCAGGTTACTTCCATATTGTTGACACCCGCTTTTGTAAGGGCCTGGGCGGTTTCGACAACATCGAGCTTGTCCTGATTGAAGACAAGAATTAATCCATCCCTTAGCAACATTGTAATTGTTTTTCGAATGTCCATTGTTATTCCTTAATCAGTCGTCAAAACAAAATTGTTCATTATTGTCACATCTTTGCTGCGTATCTCTGGCGTCACCTTTAGGGTTTTGATTCTTCCGTTTTGAACGACACATTCGACGATAGTATTGTACGGTGCGTGGAGCTTGAAGTCAGCGTTCCAGTCTCTCGGCCAAGCAGGGAGCAAGTAGATTTTTCTTCCATCGGTCTGCAAAAGCATTTCCTGAAGGCCAATCATACCTGAGCCACCCCAGTTGTGGTCCGGCACCCAGTCATGGCCGGGGCCCCAGAAAACGGGGAAGCTTCGGCCGGAGTTTTCGAGCTTCCTAATGTTGTATTCTGCGGCTTCTTCAGTCAATCCCATTCGTGCGAAGAAGATACCGTTTTGATGCCAACTGATGTGGCTTTTTGCCATGGGGGTCCAATCGCCGTAGCGCCAAGTATCGATGAACACTTGCAGGTCTGGTTTACCCACACCATACAGTCCAAAGGGGAAAATCGGATAGAACTGAGGGATTTCGCAATTTTGATAGTGGTGCCAGGATTCTGCAGGCTGCATAATGCGTCGGCCGTCAACTTGCCTAATAGGAAACGGCGGAATCCGTTTAAGCATCGCTCGCCAATATTGCTTTTTGTTCTCGGGGACATATTTGTCGGGCAGGTCCAACAGCATAGCAACACACGAGCGCAAACCGGCAATCAAATCTGTGGGATTCTTGGCGCCCTTGTAGGATTCACAGGAAGTGGAAGGGTAGATTACGAGATGGCCATTCTCGTCGAGTGGTTTGCTGGTGAGCTGTCGGCAGCGATATTGATAATGCTCGTCGAAAAATTTGACCGACCTTTCGATAAAGGGCATATAGGCTGAAATGTCACTGCCCGTATACTGATAGTACTTGAGTATCATGAAAGAAAATTCCAACTGGGCCTCGTAGTGATAATTCACCGCGCCGTTTACCTGGACACCGGGTTCTAAGTCTGCGGGGCGGTTTCTTCGGCCCTTCGAATTCAACCAGCCATAATGAGACGGTGTCGGCAGGCCGTAATTGGCCAATTGCTCGGCAAAGCAGCAGCCATCATGGCCCCAATAGGTCTTGACCCGCAGTGTTGCGTTGGGCAGAGCTTTGCGGTAGAAGTCAAACTGCGACGGCATCATATCGAAGTCACCACTCTTGAGCATCGGCCAATAGAGGAGCCTCTGGTTTTGTGCGGTGAAGCTGCCGCCGCCCCACGCCCGCCAGTCCGGCGTATGCTTGCGGCGCTCTTCGACCAGGACGGGGTCATAAGTGAAAAGACCTCCGTTGAATTTGGTGGGATATTCTCCGTAGGCATTGCAGCCGAGCATGTAGCGGAAGAGTTGATAGTTGCGTCCTATCTGCCAGACCTTGTCGTCCTCGACAGGCTGGTCCGGATTTAGAAATATGTGGCTTCGGTTCCAAAATTGCCTCCACCAGGCAAGGTTCTTTTGAAAGGCTTTGCTCTCGATCATTGTGGAATAAGCGGCCAATTCTTTGAGCTGTTCCTTCCAGTCATCGACTGAGGCCGCCTTCGCGGTGTGAAGGATAACTTTCAACTCGTGACTTTGTGCAGGGCTTCTGCTGCGCAGTTTCCACGCCTTATAATCGGTCAAGATATATTTGCCTTCGGAAGTGCCGGTGAATTTCATACGGTTGCCGGTTAACATCCCACCAAAGGTCAGGTCTTTGAGGGGGTTGAACATCCGGTCCTTAACAGATTCCAGTCCTTGCTGCTTGACAGCCAGGTCGAAAATCAGTTTGTCGTTTCTGTTGCGATGATACCATAAGACATAATCTCCGTAATTCCCGCCTTGCTCATAGGAATCTGGATAGGCAAAAACTTTGCCGGGATAAGCGTCATAACCGAAGCAGCCAAATCGGCTGTTTTTACCGTCGTCAATCAATTCGCGTTTTTGGGTTCGCCAGCCTTCATACGCGGCTTCCACACTTACCGGCGTGTCACTTTCTATGTCAACATGAATAATGGGGCAGAACACTTCGACCCATACTTTGATGGTTACCGATGCCTGGCCCGGGTTCTTTCCGGTGATTTCCACGAAACCATCGCGAAGTCTTAGCTCTTGCCGAAACTGGGCGTCGGGACCGAAAGGATTAGGCGTAAGTTTCAACCGCACCCGGCCCAGTTTGAGAAACTCGTTGTTCTCGTTGAATGTGCCGCTGCGGGCTATATAAAAGAGCAGTTCGTTATTCTCCACCCAAACGTTAAGGCCGATGTCACCGCCGCCGACCGGCATAGATTCGCTTGAATCCTTGCTTTGCGAATGCCATACGACGTTGTAGGAGTCCAATAAAACTGTGTTTTTCGTCATATTAGCAGCATAAGCGGAAACTGCTGCCAAGAGAGTTAAGACAGCGATAGTGATACAGAATGCCGCCTTGTTCATTGCCTGTTTCCTTTTAAGCTATTTTGATTTTTCCTTACAGTCTTCTTAAATGGAAGCCACCGTCAACGTTAATCACTTCGCCGGTAGAGAAGTCTAATCTTCCTTGCGCAATTGCACCGACTGCCTTTGCAACGTCTTCCGGCCGGCCCCAGCGTTTAATTGGCGTTACTCCTTCAGCTATCAGCTTGTCATATTTGTCCTTGACAACGCTGGTCATATCGGTAGCGATAATACCGGGCCTGATTTCAAATACGCCGATACCGTATTCAGCCAATCTGTCTGCGTAAAGTTTTGTCATCATACTGAGTCCAGCTTTGCTAACGCAATATTCGCCGCGATTTGGGCTGCTGGTGTATGCTGAAGCTGAGCTAATGTTGATGATTCTGAAGGTTCGGTCAGGGTGTTGCTTTTTTTGTTTAATCATCCAGTTCGCCACCTTTTGCGTTAAAAAGTATGGCCCTTTGAGATTTATTCCCATCACTTTGTCAAAGCTTTCCTCTGTGGCTTCAAGGATATCAGTTCTATTTAGCGGCGCGACACCTGCATTGTTCACGAGCAAATCAACTCGGCCGAATTCGCTTCTGGTAAAATCAATGAGCCGAGTCTGGTCCTCAGCACAACCAACATCGCCTCGCACAGTTTTGCACTGAGCACCAAGACTCTCAACTTCTTTTTGGGTTTGCTCAACAAAGGATAGATCGGGTTCGCCTTGAGGCGTAAAATCAAGATGGTTGATTACCAAGTTGTAACCCGACTCTGCAAGCTCCTTGACAATTGCCTTTCCAATTCCTCTGCTTGCCCCGGTAACTATCGCTACGGGTCGCTCGGCCATACTAAGTCTCCTTGTTCAAATGATTTCGTGCGGCGTCCACTCCAAAACCGAGACCATTGTGGGCGGTATTTCATCCAGAACATCGCGGTCTTTTTGCTCAACGTTTTGCAGGAAAAGGTGTAGCGAGTTTTCTTGCTGCCAAAGAACGCTGTCGTAGCTCGGCTCCCACAATCCTACTGAATGCTCGGTCAAATCTTCGATGCACCATTTCATGCGTTTAGGGTCCTGACAAACGGCCACCGATACGCGGCCGGCGCGTTCCTGGTCGCGGAAAATAAGATATAGTCTATCGCTGGAATCTGCCAGAATCTTTGGTCGAGATATCGGAAGGCGTTTGGTGCCTCTCCCACTAAGCGAAAACGCAGCTTCGCGTTTGCTGATTTGAGAGGTATGCCACTTTTGTCCGTCATAATATGTGAGGTGATACTGCGGAACTTTTGTTCCCTCAGGGCGCCAGTAGGTAGCAATCAGCGGCCGGCCCTTCGAGTCAACTGTCATTGAGGTCTGATTTATTAACTCGCTGTTCTGCGGTATTCGGCAGCCGTATTCGGCGTTGTCTGCGGTGATTGGAAGCGCGTACTTTTCGCCGGTGGATTTCTGCCAGCTGTTGCCCTCATTGGTTGACTTGGCATAGCAGATATCGTGGTTTGTAGCGACATCGCCTGTTTCCCGCCAGCACCAGGAGATATGCCAGTTGCCGTGTTTATCAATGGCTATTTGGTTTGTGTAGGCGTTGCGCTGGCCCTGGCCGTGTATAAGCGGGTGTTGAACCACTGACCACTTTTTGGTCTGAACATCATAGCGATTCAGCATAGTGTTTCCATTGCCGGAGCTGCCATCGCGATAAAGGAACAACAAATCACCATTTTGTAGGTTGTAGAACTCCGGATATGTCACCTTGTTTTCATTTTGCCCGGTCATGTGCATCTTGTCGGTCAATTGAAGTGAGCCAGGTGCAACTGAGTGACAATAGTTCAGTGGGTCGCAGTGATGGTCCCAGGACATGTGGAGTATGCTGCTGCCGTCAACGGCTATGCTGATGCCGTTGTGGGCGTCTTTGGTATTTCCCTTGTACCGAGTCTTGTGAATCTGCCAATCTGTAGTGCCGAGCTTTCGCTTTGCCAGAAGCACGTGGCTGTCCTCACTGTAGAAAACGATGTATTGGGTGTCTGCGTGCGTTGCTACTGAGTTTATTCTGAAGATAGTGGCGTTAACAGAATTCTTGGCCCAGCCTTTGGCAACCGGTACAATACGCGGGTTTGGGAACGCGGGTTCCACTGGTGCTGAGCAAGACGAGGATACTGTCAGCGTTATTGCCAAAAGATACGAAATGTGCCGGTTTCCTATCAGCATTTAGTCTTTCTGTTTTCCTGCTGTATATTTTTCTCCGTCAGGGAAGCTGAACTGGGCAATATAATAACATCTGAAGCGAAATCCGAAAGTACAAAATCCATGTAGCTGGCGGATAGGTGTTTTTGACCAGCATCCGGCTTCACAATTTTTTCGGGACATATGTTCGGCAAAGTTTGTAAATCCGGCCATAAATCTTGTTGTCCCGCAGTACACAGCCTGTCATTCCACCATCGACCATTATCTGCGTGCATTTGCTGCAGGTTGTACATACTTTATTTTGGTCGAGACGGCCGTTGCGAATAATATCTTTTGCAAAGTCCGGATAGGCAAAGGCCATTCGACCAACACCAATGACAGCAGCTAATCCGTTTGCTTTGCATGCAGCAGCAACATTGGGCATAAGCGTCCTTAGCCAACTGTAGCCCGTACCAACAATCGCAATATCGGTAAATCCCTTTTGAATTTCCCCTGCCAAGTCGATTAATCTGCTGACGCCCACCAACGGATGTTCCGGTGACTCGTAGCCATTGGCTATCGGTTGATTGAAGGGCCTTCCATGATGTGGATTATAGTGAGGGTCGGAGACCGTGACGTTTATCATCCGGACACCGCGTTCGGCAAGCAAGGCGATTAACTTCTTTGGTTCTGTCAAATCAGGTTTAGCATAATCTTTCTTATCAACGCCCCATCCGAATGGGTATGGTACAGCATCATATAAACTGAGCCTTGTGACAACAGCTTTGTCTTCGCCAAGCTCCCTGTGAATTTTATCGATGACCTCAAGCAAAAATCTTGTTCGGTTTTCAAATGAGCCGCCGTACTTGCCTTTTCTGTTATGGCAGGCCAGAAGCTCGCTAATCAGATAGCCATGGCATGATTTGATGTCCACCGCATCAAACCCAACTTCGTACGCTATCCTTGCTGCCTCGACATAAGCATCGATGAGTTTATCGAGATATTCATCCGTAAGGACAGGCCAATCATGCGGTATTTTGCTTTTTGCGTTTCTATCAGGCTCGGGGTGGATGCCCAGCGTGTCCCTGTATGGGTCACGTTGACAGATCAACGGATGGGCCACGCCTCCCGGCTTGCTGTAGCGACCGGAGTGGGTCAGCTGTAGGACAATTACTGGTTTATGGCCCGGCCCCACGCTTTCGGCAGCGACGTCTCGCATTCTTTTCACCATTGCCGCAAAGCTCTCTTTGCTTTCTTCATTTAGCCAGAGCTGTCTCGGGTAAGCCCGGCCCTCAGGGACAACGGCTGTTGCTTCTGCCCAGATCAGGCCTGCGCCACCGGCGGCAAATCTTTCATATCGCCTGAAGGTAAGTTCGCCTGGATGGCCCTGGGCGTCACCATCGGCTGATTCCATCGGATGAATCGCCAGTGAATTAGGTATGACCAAACTGCTGATTTGCACGGGCTCGGATAGGATTGAGACATCCTCTATTGCATCTATAGTGACATTGAGCAGAGCGGCTAATTGCTTGAGGTCTTCAATTGTGCTCGGCCCAAGTCTCCACTTTCGTTTCTTGCTTTTTTTGCTCGCGTCCTGCATATTGGTGTCACTCTACTTTTCAAAACTTGCGGCCAAATCAGGTAAGTCTCTCTTAATCTCGTTAAGCCTGTAGCCAAAACTTGGGCCGTTTACGGTTGACAGGTCGACGCGACCACATATGGAAAGCCGACACTGGAACTGGCAACAGCTGCGGCAGCACTTTTTATAAACCGACGCCGGCTGATTCGACCCTTTGTTCCTGCGTTATGACCATTCATTCTTACGGCTCTCTCTAAAGCTGACATTTCCCCTTTAAACGGTTACAGAACATAATTTTCTCCCTACGACATCAATAATTTTACAAAGAACACTTTGAGCTACCAAGAATTTTCTTTTCCGAGGCGGCTTTGTTGAAAATTTCGATAATGACACGACCAACTCTACGATAATATCAGGATTTTCTTTCAACTGCGAACGCCGAAATTTTAATGGCCTTGCGACTGCAAAAAGTGAAGAAAATCCATACAACCATACTGATATGGAACGACCGTTGTCAAGCCACAATTTTCGATTATTTTTTTTACATTTTTTTATGACACTTCAAGGTGCAGGCTGCTTCGGTCAGCAACCGTCTGGCTCGCTTGTTACCGGTTTTAGTGATCGAACCCTTATGCTGCTTTTCTCCGCTGGAAGATTCTGAAGGTGTCAGTCCAAGATAACTCATAAAGTCACGAGCCGATGCAAATCGACCAAAATCAAATATTTCGGTGATTATGGTCATTGCAGTGAGTGTCTTTATACCGTAAAAACAACGCAAAATACCTGCCACTTCTCTGTAAGCTTCACTTTGCGCCGGTTTTTCCAACTCTCTGTCCAATGTCTTCACACGTTGCAAACAGTGCAGCATCTCTGTAAAATAGCAGTCAAATACCTCTCGTAGCAACGGCTGATCAAATTCAACTGCTCCTAACCATCGAAGATGCTTTTGTGTCCAGTGTTGTCCATCAACGAAGACATATCCATGCCGGACAAGCAATTTCTGTAGTTGATGGCGAATTCTTTTGAGATTCTCCTGTGCTGCTTCCCTGCATCGAGTAAGTTCACGAGCTGCTTCCTGTTGCTCATCTGGTGGATAAACTTCCGTTAACATATCAGCCATAAACAAACCAAGTAATTTCCCGGCATCTCGGCGGTCAGTTTTTTTCCTTTCACCTGGCTTACGGGGAATCAGCGATGGAGCGATTACGCTGCGTTTGCATTCCAATGCCTCAATTCTTCGTTGCAATGTGAATCCACATACCCCGGCTTCATAACAGAACTTGACTTGACCTGGAGCATTTCTCTGTTAGTGTGGGGGATGGGAGGTGATTTCTTACCTTTTTCACCGCGGCCGCCTTTTCTGGCCGCGGTTCTTACGACCATTTAGCGATAGCTCTGTTGGAATTCCCTCTCACGGTAATCGGATATATAATACGTTGAACTTATATAAGAAAGGTCAACGGATGTTCAAAACATTCACCATTTTTATAAATTTTTTAAGTCCTTGATATTACTAACCTTATGGAGTTGCATTTTTTGCAATTTTACACGCTATTTAGCATTTGGGTTGTACTATGGTTGTATGGATTTTTCTCACACATTATAGCCGTTTGTACTTCGCTCTTCGTCCTTTGGCCAGCAGGGGAGAAGGGGGGGAGTTAGAAGTAAAAAGGTAAAAGGTAGAATTGAATACAAGTGAAATGTAATATGTGTAGATGTGACCTCTTTGTTATCTCTTGTCAACAAACTTCGCCGCTGTCATGTCCCATGAATCGATGCGGCTGACCGTGCCCGGACCGCCTTTGGCGAAGACCTTTATCAACAGGCTGTCGTGGCGTTTGGGGAATACTTGCTGTGTGAGGCACTGGCGGTCGTTGGCAAAGACCTCCAGCATTGGCTTATCCAAGAAGACGCGAAAGCGGAGCGGCTCGCCCTTCTTTAGCTCGAACGGGGCCGCGACCAATTC
>JGI10211J34971_10004627_pt1 | contig 10898 bp, 10 predicted proteins | sample Etolagsediment_FD_34971 | JGI IMG/M metagenome (IMG submission 34971)
CTAAAATAAAATTCAAATGTCATAGTTCAAATGTCAAATGTATTTTAGTCACAAGCCACCACCAGAGGTGGAGGCTTGAGGAGGGCCCCTAAAAGGGGCCACAGGTCTATTTCAATTCTAACTCCATTTGTTGCCTGTCAAAGTTTTCTTGTTCTCGGATGTATTTACGTATTTGCTCCTCATTCAATCCCACTGTGCTAACATTGTAGCCTCGGATCCATAAATGCTTACCCATTCCCATGGCTCCAAATTCACGATGTAGGCGAATGGCGCTCTTACCTTTCAAAAATCCAATGGCATTAGCGACACTATACTTGGGCGGTATACTTATGCATGTATGGATATGGTCCGGCATAGCGTGCCCCTCTATGATTTTAAGATCACGTTGCAGGCACATACAACATAGCCCATTACGGACAGTCAATGCAGATTCTCGATCGTAAAATGGGTAATGTGAAAAAGACAAAGGCAGATATTCCCGTGACCACCTGTCCAGCCTGCTATATCCAGCTGTCTTATGGCGTGCGAAAGCATAGACTCAATTGTGAGGTTCTTGACTTTTCAGAGCTTATGGACCGGGCCCTGAAGTCTTCCCGGACCTAAAATATTATCCCCGGGTTTGCAGAATTTAAGAGGGTGGGGAGCGGGCGAGAGAACCATACAGTCTGATGTTGGAAGGTAATTGGAGGATAAAAATGTACATACCCAAAAATAATAAGGAAATTACAAGGAAAACTATTGGCCAGTTGTTGAATGAAATAGCGGCTAAGTACCCCAACAATATGGCCCTTGTTCATTCCGATTCTAACATCAGACACGACTACAATCTCTTTTTATCGGAAATAAACAGAGCCGCCAGGGGTCTGATAAAGATGGGTATTAAAAAGGGTGACAGGGTTGCGCTTTGGGCACCCAATTCGTCTGAATGGATTATCGCCCAGATGGCCCTCGCAAAAATAGGGGCTATTGTTGTACCAGTAGATCACGGAGCAGGGAAAGAAGATCTCCGCTACATCCTGGAACAATCAGGGTCACGCTCCATTATCATGACAAAGGAGCTGGAGCTTGAAATAGAGCTTAAATCAATACTCGAAAATACCATTGTTATAGATGAAAAACTCTATCCTGATATGACCTCATGGCAGAAGCTAATGGAAATGGGTGATGAGATTGACCTTAAAACCCTTGCTAAAAGAGAAAATAAAATCAATCCAGATGATCCAGTTGCCATAATGTACACATCTGGTACTACCGGTAAACCAAAAGGGGTTGTTCTTGACCATGTTGGTCTTATCAATAAATCCATGTTTTCAGCATTGAGACAGGGACTTAACAATCAAGACAGGCTTTGCTTATTTTTCCCCCTGTTTCATATGTTTGGAAATACATGTATTGTATTAGCAGGTCTTATAAAAGGAGCTTCGATCATCATGCCCTGTGCTACCTTTGAGCCATCCAAGATTATATCAGCCATTACTAATGAAAAATGTACTGCTATTTATGGCTCTCCGAGCATGCTTATCACACTTATCGATCACGCAGAATTTGATCCTGAGAGGTGGAAAACACTCAGTAAAGGGACAATAGGTGGTGCACCATGTCCAATAGAATTAATGAGAAATCTGGTGGAGGATATAGGTATTTCAGACATTACCGTTGGTTATGGTATCACAGAGGCCTCTTCATGGATAACTATGACCAGGCCTGATGATCCCTTAGATATAAGGGTTTCAACCATTGGCAGTGCCTTAGAGTGCAATGAGGTCAAGATATTAGATCCGACAACCGGTGAAGAGCTCACTCCTCATAATCAGGGAGAGCTCTGTACCAGGGGTTTTCTGATGAAGGAATATTATAACATGCCTGCTGCAACTGCATCTGTCATCGATAAACAAGGATGGTTTCACACAGGAGATCTTGGCGAGATGGATGAAAATGGCTATGTTACCATAACAGGGAGGCTCAAGGATGTTATTGTAAGAGAAGGAGTTGAGATTTACCCAACAGAGTTGGAGGAAATAATCTATAAGCTGCCTGGTGTCTCAGAAGTTCAGGTTTTTGGATTCTCTCATCCTAAAAAAGGCCAGGAAATCGCTGCCTGGGTAAAAATCAAGGAAGGTGCACAGTTATCTCTTGAGAGCCTTGAAAAATATGCCAAGGATAATGTTTCTAAAGAGAAAGAGCCGGATTACTATAAATTAGTCACAGAATTTCCCATGACACGATCAGGCAAGGTACAAAAGTTTAAGCTGGCGGAGATGGCAAAAAAGGAATATTTGGATTAAGTGAAGAAGGCAACCACGAGGGCATTGCGAAAACTGGGAGATTGGGATTTGAAACCGGGATCAAAACCAAGCTATTACCTAATAGTTAGAGCTGCCCACACAACAATATGGAAACAAAGCAAGCTCGTGATATCGATTTTTTGTCTCTAATATACTCTGAATAAAAAATGATGGTTTTTTACCTTGGAAAAATCTGACAGGTATTGTTAAAACATAAGCTACTTACAATCCCCGATTCGCTTGCCACTCATGTGGGTGGTAATATTCATATTTGCCTGAGGCATTGACATTACCATTGTACCTTTAAAGCTATTCCCGCTGTAAGTCGTCTTGCCTGTTCCTTTCATTTTTCCACCCTGGGTGGTGCATTGGATGGTCCAGGTAACCGTATTGCCGTCTATTTTTACATCGGTAATTTTGCACTCCTGCCCTGGTTGTTGAGGGCCCTGCGGAACAAAGTTCTTTTTTGTCAGGCACTGCGTGTGTTTCATCGGCGGCATTTCCATGCCCGGCATTTCTGTTTTTACGGTGATTTCCCAAAGGCCTTCCTTCATGTTTGGCCCTGAACTGGCAAAAGAAATTGAAATGGCTGTTAATAGAATCATTGAACCGAAAAATAGTTTTTTTAACACAAGCATCCCTCCTTTTTTGAAATACTATTGTCCATCAAAACCTATTTCTTCTGTAGTTTCCAAAATACCCTCAGTGTTGCCTTTTTCCTTTAGTTGTATAGGTATATATGAGATAGCTGTTTATAGTCAACCTATATAGTCTAAAATTTTTTTTTGACCTGTATTTTAAGGATATTCTATATAAAGTTTTTACTGAATTCTTCCCTATATGGAACGGAACAACAGGTGGGTTGAAAGAGTGGCTTCAATCCGAGATTCAATGCCAGATCAATGGTTTTTTTTGACCATACAGCCATTCTGGTAGCCCCTGCATAAATGGCCAGCTCTTCCATTATATGTCCTTCTTTATTTCTTGGCCTCTCACAGCCCAGAGATATCGGAGTGTGTGGCATCATCAACCGTGCCGTGGCAATCAATCGAGCAACCTCTATAGGAAATGGAGGTAAGACACCTGACATAGGTGTACCTTTTAACGGAGTAAGAACAACAATTACAAAAGAAGAAGGCTTAAAGCGATTTATAATGTTTAGCGCATTATATTCACCATGTATTTTACCATACATGAGCCCAGCCACAATATGAGGCACAACATCAAGGCCTGATTTGAAGAGATTCTCAAGTGATGTTATCACCTTTTGAAGACTATCAAGATGGTAAATCTTTTTTGCAGTTTCCTCATCACCCATTATATCAATTAGTGCCTGATCCACGCCTGCTTCTTTGAGGGCGACTGCTGTATTGAAATCTAAAAAGCCACTATGTACAGATATAATTAAATCTGTTTCAGTCTTTATTTTTTGTATTGCCTGATAGAATTTACCCCAGGGGAGCCTCCCTTCAAGGTCTGATCCGCCGCTTAAAAGAACCCCTGAATGACCTGAGTGCGCTAACTTAAGGCACTTTGTTATAAGAGTTTCTGGATCTCCTGCCTTTATCATAGGTTTTAGAAGCAATCCCTTACAGTGCTCACATAGTAACTGGCACCTATCCCCGGTTAACGATAGAGCAGGATACAGGCCCCTCATCTTTCCATACCTGATCATACCAGGAAGGTAGAATGTAAAATTGCTTCCATGGTTCTCTCTGGTAACATTCCAGGCTTGATCAAAGAGATCCCTGTCTTTCTTTTGTATTTTATTGTCACTGTCTTTTTTCATTTTGATTACTTTTTCTTGACAGATAAGGCTTCTTTTAGAATACTCCTTTAATAAAATAGTTTATACTAATTGTCTATTATGTGTTTGCAACCGTTCATGGTTCACCGTTATCCGTTGTCCCCGATATATCGGGGTGAACCCTGCCCGCCGGACGGCAGGCGGGGGTGAATCTTTCGGCAGTGCTCAAGATCGTGAGCCTGTCGAACGACTGCCAACAGTGAACACTTACATGTGTTTTTAGAAAAAAGGAGGGATCTTATGAGAATATTTTTATCTTATTTTAAACTTGTTTCCTGTCTAGCCCTTGTCTTCTTTTTTGCATGTGCTACTATCCCTAAACTGGAAGTTGCGTATAACACTATGCCAAAATCGAATATTCTGGAGGGAAAGGAAATATATTTCAGGTTTATTGACAAGAGAGCCAATAAAGATATTATTGGCAATGGAGCAAAGAGGATATATAAAAATTTTTCTGGGAATATTAATTATATTCTATCAAAAGGAGAAAAGGAAAGATTTCTTGTTGGAATTTATGACATAGAAACCTTTTTTAAAAAAACCTTTACCCTTTATTTAGAGAATATGGGACTACAATTGGTACCTGAGCGGAAAGAAGGGATTCCAGAGTTAGCTATCAACTTATACGATTTTACTCTGGATCTACCTGGCCGTAGGTGGATTGCCAGGATAGATTACGAGGCTGAATTTACTCAGGAGGGGAATGTTTTAACCAGGAGATTCAAGGGCCAGGCAGAAAAGTTTAGAATTACCGGGATAAAACAGGCGCATCAAGTAATGAGTGAAACATTTAATGATGTGGTACATAAACTTGATGTAAAGAGGCTTTTTACTGATATCTCAGAGTAAAAGATAGCTGAGGTACCCGCCTGCCGGATGGCGGGCAGGCTTAAGTTAAATTAGTTAAGTCGTTAATTCGTTGAATAGGTAATTATTTGACTATTCAATCATGTAACCAATTTTGCAGGAGATCTCATTGATTTATGTTTGATTTGCAGAATATAAAGACTATAGGCCGCTACCAGATTCTTAAACAATTAGGACAGGGTAGCGTAGGAGCTGTTTATCTTGGAAAGGACCCTTATATTGAACGTCAAGTAGCTATTAAGGTTTACCGTCTCCCTAATGATACAGGCCCTGAGGAAATAGAAAGCTACAAGAAGAGTTTTTTTGTTGAGGCACAATCTGCAGGGCGTCTTATGCACCCCAATATTGTCACTATATACGATGCTGATCTACAACAAGACTTTTGTTATATTACCATGGAGTATATAGACGGATCCACATTAGAGAAATTTTGTAAGCCGGATAATCTTTTACCTACAGAAAGGGTACTCAAGATTGTTTTCAATGTATGCAAAGGATTAGAATATGCCCATCAAAACGAGGTAATTCACCGTGACATAAAACCCTCTAATATCATTCTTAGCCTATCAGATCAGGTAAAGATAACTGATTTTAGCATCGCCTATATCAAAAGGGGTCACTCAACTCTTGTTAAGGGTTTATTCGGCTCCCCCAGCTATATGTCACCTGAACAAGTCAAAGAGGAGTTTATAACAGAGAGAAACGATATCTTTTCTCTTGGCTCAGTCCTTTATGAGCTTCTAAGTGGTAAAAAGGCATTCGAAGGAGAAAATGAATACTCTATTATGTTTAAGATTGTTAATAATGACCCTCCCCCTATTCTGGAATTAAAACCAGAGTTACCAAAGATATTTGGAGATATTCTTAGCAAGGCCCTGGCCAAGGACCCATCTCAACGTTATCAGTGCAGTATGGACTTCGCTTACGATCTGAGGCTGGCCTTACGTAGTTTAAAAGAAACACCAAAAGAAATCCATGACAGCGAATTGTTAAGTTATATCAAAGACTTGCCATTTTTCAGCACCTTTACTGAAAACCAGATTGACCAGATCCTTTCTGCATGTGATTTAGTCAAGGTTGAAAAAGGTAAGACCATTATACAAGAAGGAGAGATAGACGATTCTTTTTATATTTTGATCAGTGGTCAAGTGTTAGTCCAAACGGGAAGTGAAGAATTAGCTGTTTTAGAAAAGGGACAATGTTTTGGAGAAATGGCCTATCTGACCGGTGAAGCTCGCTCAGCTACCATCATTACAAAAGAGGAATGTGTTTTACTGAAAATCAGTTCTACCCTTTTAAATGGATTGTCCGAAGATATTCAGCTTCTATTCTTTAAAAACTTCACCCAAACCATAATAAAACGTCTATCAAAAGGAGCCACAAAGGCATAAAAAAGCCCCTGGAGAATTAACTCCAAGGGCTTGAAAAGCAGTAGGAGGGGATGTTAAAGGTTAAAATTAGAGTGTCCTGTCAAGGCAGGTGGGAAGCCTAACCGGAAAATGGCATTTCATATTGGCATGCCTACCCAGATATAGCTTTGATTCGATTACAGAATACTAATAGCATTGGAAAGTATTCGGTGGTGGGGTGGCTTATGACTGATAGCAGCAATCATTACATCAAGCTTAACGGTGCCGCTCAGTCGCTGCTGTTAAACCTTCGCCTGTAGCGGTTGGTTCGGTCATTTCAGGTCACGTTGCCTTCAAATCAAGAGAAAAATGTGCAGTTCAATAATACAACCTGTACCGAGAAACATCTCAAGGAAAAAATGTGCCAAGGACCTTTCCGAATCACTCGGAATATCCCGTGTTTTCACAACCACAGTCTTCCCCCACACGTCACCATACTCAAGACGATGAAAAATACTTGAGTTTATGAGATCCCCTTGTACAGATAGTAATTTACTCTTATCACAAAATCTTAATATCTTCACCTTCCAACAAACCTACCATCCTTAAACTGACCCCTCAATTTTCTACCGTCAGGAAAGGTCATTGTCCCTCGTCCATTAGGTTGACCATCCTCAACTTCGCCCACATATTTTCTACCGTCAGGAAAGGTAATTGTTTTTTCTCCACCCCTTAAAAAGGCTACGATATGCTCAGCATATTCACTATAGGTCCCATGGTTTGGTGATGAATAGGGTTTATCCGGAGATTTGGTAACAATGTAATTTAAATCCTCACTACAACCTATTGCTGAAATCACTATAGCGGCTAATCCTGTTAGAACTATTTTCCTTATTCCCTTAAATCTATTGCAAACTTCCCTTAATCTACTGTGGGCACTTCCTAATACATTGGGAGATTCTACACCGTGATAAGGATTGCGGTTTTGTCTGACTAAAACTTTAGTTGCCATAATTCTCCCTCCTTCTCTCTTGACCAAATTTCTTAATTGGGTGATTAATTATATTAATGTTTTCGTTTTATTTCTATATCCTTAAGTTGTTGGGCTTTTCAATTCTTTCCAATTATAGCAGTAGCTATACATTACGGTTAATTGGTCCATATACAATATATAGACATTGTGACAAGAAAGGCAGAGCCAATTTTGACTCTGCCTCTCTAACTGACAAATTGGGATTAGAATTTTCCAAAGCCAGGACCTGCTGGGCTTTTGTATTGTACCCCGTGCTCTCCGTAAGATGGGTCGTTTGATATCTGCTGAATTATAGCGAAAGACCCCCAAATCACTGTGCCAATTTCAATACCATCAGCTGTATACCATTTCCCATCTTGTATGTAAGCGTCGGCAGGGACGGCAACGATTTTTACAAAGTAAGTCCATTTTCTGAGCTTTCCATTTACCTCAACCTTTCCAGATTGATGATTTGTGCACCAGGCACCTGAGCCAATGTAAGAATCGTACCCATAATGTCTGTCTAATGTACCGTCTCCATCACAGTCTTTATTGCTTAGCCAGGCGTCATTCCACTTCATAATAAGTTCAACTTCACAATAATTCCCTCCTATCTCACGATCATAATCACAATACCTCCCATTGAATATATGAGCCTGATAATTATAACCAAAATCATCATATCCGGTGGTCAATAACTCTCCCGTTAAAGCATATATTGTTCCATCTTGGATAGTTGTGCACCCATCAGTCCAGGCAAAACTTGCTATGGCAATAACCAATCCTACTGCCAATGTAATTAAAAATAGTTTTTTCATTGTAAACCCTCCTTTTTTAGTCTCATGTTAAATCTCGATTTCCCCAATATTTATTTTGATTAACGCCTCTAAACTCGTATCAAAATTACCAAACCTAAATGAGAAGTGAATAATTCATCTCTATTTAGTTCTAAATTATTCTATAATACCTGAAACCTGGAAAAGATGAAGTTCAGCTACTAAGGGAAGATTTTATTGAGTTGATCTATTTGCTCCCACTAGAACAACCACGTTCCGGTAGGAGCATGGCGTGCACATTTTTAGGGATTTCTCCATGTGAAGCACCCATTGAAGATATATTGATGCGTAGAATTAAGTTAATGGTAAAAAAAGGGTTTTTAGAAGTCAAGGGGGATTTTAGTGGGTATAAAATGGGTATATGGTATACCTACTATTTAAAACCAATAAATATGATGTAAGTAATTGATTTAAAGTAAAAAATAGATATTTTGTAATCTGGAAAGTTAAAAATTTGCCATTAAATACAGCGAAAGGAAAAAATAGTTGAGGTTGTAACAATATATTGTAGGAAACAAAGGTAAGCGAAAAATTCAGGTTACGTGCCATATCCTTCAATATCATAAAAATGAATGTTTGTAACTGTAATCATAACTTTACCTTCAATCAGCGAGGCCTGTTTTAAATATCGCTTTATACAAAAGTCCCGGACCTGTGATCTCTTGCCATTATTGCAGCCAAGTATCGTTTTGATAAACTATCTGAATATCACAATCCTATAAGTTAAAAGGTAGATCAAAAGAAGATTAATCCAGAAATAAAGGTTTCTGTATCAAACCTTGAATTACTTGATATTTCATGTTTCGTTCTGCAATCTTGATCAAGATTTAGCGATCCCTAGATAAAACCTATGGCAGGCTATTGTGAACTTTCGGTTGCAGGTGCTGAAGTCAACATATTGTGCTTTCCCTTTGAGGTTTGTTGGGCCATCCCTCATCCAAAGTCAATGCTTCACATACACACATAGTTTATTGGATAACAACCTCTCAAGACCCTATCCCCAATTTATTCTGCTAATTAGGAGTTAAATCCATATTTGCTTCGCATTATGTAAGATATTTCCTTGGTCATGTTGAAAGCAAGGTCTGAAAGTTCGGGTGTCATCATTATGGTGTCACAGGAGGGCATTAGCCATGAAGATGATGTCAGCGATTCTTCCTCAATACCCTTGCTGACGAGGAGGCCGATGCCCTTTTCAAGTTTTTCTACCAGTGTTTGAACGCTTTCCTTTACTATTACCTCATTGGTGACAGGTACTATACCCCAAGCCAGCATTCCCCCACGCTCCAGAAAGGTCTTAAACTCCTTATGGTAAAGGGCTATCTTATCTGAGTGTTGATAGGCATCAAAATTGATGACATCAACACTAGACTCCGTAAGCAAGGTCCAGTCGATATTAGCACAGCAATGTATCCAGGTAAGGCAATTCAATCCTTCAAAGCCCCCGTTTATGGCGTCTATTATTGCTTCCCTTGTTCCACTTCCCCCTGGAGAAGTAAAGCTAACCAGGGTTGTTTCGGGCAGGCCTGCTATTACTTCGACACCAGGAAGTTCTTCCTTTATTTTTTTCTCTAGCCACCTTGCCTTCATACTTATTGCCTTAGTCAGCATATCCCGTAAGGTCTCATTATAGAAAGAGGAATTGCCATCGAGCTGTTTTATCGAATCGGCTAAGAGCACTGGCCCTGCAGTTTGGAAAGCAACCCACTTCAGCTCAGGTGGTCGTGTTTCCTTAAGCTTTTCAAGTAGTGCATAAAAACCAGGTGCCGTTTGAGGGGAGGTAGCGAAATAGTCCAGATCCTGCTCTTCATATCTATCGTAAAACTCAAGGAGTTCTCGTTCCCTTTTAGGTGATGGATCTAAAAGAACTTTCCGCTTTTCACGATTAAACACTAGGCAAGGGATTCCTTCGAGCATATGTCTGATGCTGTGGGTTAATACTGGCAGGCAAGGAGCTTCAGGAAAATTATCTAAGATCACTTGAATTGCCCTTTGTATGTCCCGGTATGGTACAAAAGCCATCATGGTGGCTGCAAGATTTGGTTTATCAACTATCTTACCCATCATTATTTTCTCTTTTCTTTACTAAAATATCCTCACTGTGTAAAAGTATACTCTTTCTCATAGGTAGCGTCCATAAATTAACATTTGTAATCAACAATAAAATTATTTAGAATCTAAATATTAATTTTGGCACGTAGTTATAACCCAATGGGTTCTTGCAGATACCACAATATATTGAGCCTTCCCCATTAAATCTTGGCATTGGCCGAAAAAACCATGCGGATCTCAATCAACCCATAAAAATGGTAAGAAAAAGACTTGACAAATCCTAAACTAACTCTCTAAAGTGAAACTGATTCAGCCAAACACAGGCAGGATCATACTTCCCCTATCCGCGCTTTGAATTGCACATCTGACATACGCTGGCGATTCTGTCTGAGTCTCATACACTTCAAGAATTTCCATTTTCAGGTAATCTCGTTCAAAAATTGAGTTCAAGTCTTCTGGAGAAGGAAAAATGAAATGTCCGAAATGTCAGTTTGAAAACCCCGATGGGGTGAAGTTCTGTGGGGAGTGCGGGGCAAAAATGGAGAAAATCTGCCCACAATGCAATTTCTCAAATCCACCCGAGTTTAAGTTCTGTGGGGAATGCGGCTATGATTTAAGGAGACCTGAGCAAGCGCCTCTCAGAGATGGTTCAGGGCCCGTAGCAGATGGAATCCTCACAACTTCCGGCGT
>JGI10211J34971_10004628_pt1 | contig 10898 bp, 14 predicted proteins | sample Etolagsediment_FD_34971 | JGI IMG/M metagenome (IMG submission 34971)
ACAGTTATCAAAACTGTTTTATGAAAGGTTTATTAATGATGAAGACATTACATTATTTTCTCCGCACGAAGTACCTGAACTCTACGAGGCTTGGGGCTCGCCTGAATTTGATGAAATTTATCAAACAACTGAAAGAAAAACAAGTGTTTGGAAAAAGAAAGTGTCAGCGCAAGACTTGTTGTTCAATATGCTCAAAGAAAGGGCTGAAACCGGTAGAATTTATATAATGAATATTGACCACTGTAATACTCATTCTAGTTTTAAAGATAGAGTTTATATGTCAAACTTATGTCAGGAAATTACACTACCAACAGACCCTATTCAACACATTGACGGAGAAGGAGAAATTGCATTATGTATCTTATCGGCAATCAATGTTGGTAAATTACAATACCTTGAAGATTTAGAAGGTCTTTGTGATTTAGCAGTAAGAAGTTTAGATGAGATTATTGACCATCAAAAATATCCAGTTAAGGCTGCTGAAGTATCTACTAAAGCAAGAAGAAGTCTTGGTATTGGTTATATTGGTCTTGCACACTATCTGGCAAAAGCAAAATTAAAATATTCAGATAAACAAGCTTGGAAAGAAGTTGATGAATTAACAGAAGCATTCCAATATTATCTATTAAAGGCAAGTAATGATGTTGCAAAAGAAAAAGGCAAATGTGAATACTTTGATAGAACAAAATATTCCGATGGTATCTTACCAATTGACACCTATAAAAAAGAGGTAGACGAGTTAACTAACCGAAAACTATCTATGAAATGGGAAGAATTGCGTAAAGACATTAAAGAATATGGGCTACGACATAGCACTCTCTCAGCCCAAATGCCATCTGAATCCTCTAGTGTGGTTTCAAATGCAACAAACGGCATTGAACCACCTAGGGACTATTTAAGTATTAAAAAGTCTAAGAAAGGTACATTAAAACAAGTTGTACCTGATTATCAAAGATTGAAGAATTTTTATACTTTATTATGGGATATGAAAGACAATGAAGGATATATAAATATCGTAGCAGTAATGCAAAAGTATTTTGACCAGGCGATTAGTGGAAACTGGTCATACAATCCTGAAAATTATGAAGACAACCAAGTACCTGTTTCGGTAATGGCCAATGATTTATTGACTACTTACAAACTAGGTTGGAAGACTTCATACTATCAAAATACTTATGATGCAAAAAGAGATATTGACGAACCATCTCATCCAGTTGGTTGGAAAGATAATGTAGAAGAAGTAACAATACCAACCGCTGAATTGCAAGATGAAGAAGCTTGTGAATCATGCACAATTTAAAGGAGTGTTATGGCATTTTTATGTGTAAATACACCTCATATAGATGTGTTTGTCAAAAAGGAATATCTCTATGACCACCAAAAAGGCCACGGTGAGTTTGTTGAGGGAGTTTGGGTAACAGCAAAGTCTATACAAGGTAGAGCATTATATTTTGAAACATACTTACCTGAGTATGGTGCTTTATATGATAAATTACCAATTAGTGCATTTGTGTGGAAAAAAGAAATTGAAGAAAGTGTACCATTAAGTGAATTACAATTATGGGATTGTTTTAGTTATGATATTACAATTTGTGAAAAAGTGATGATGANAGGTAATCAAGTTAAGTATTTGTCGCCATCAAAGAAATGGTANAAAGGTTGGTATATGTTTACAATAGATAATGCAAATTCAACCAACTTAGAAAGAAATGTGTCTTATAGTGAAACGCCTAGTCAACATAAGTCATTTAATATATTAAAGTTAGAGAATGGCCATTTTGCGGCTCAACCTAACAATAGAGTTATCTTTTATGATAAGTCTTATACTCCTAGTGATTTGAAGTTTCCAGATTTCAAAGTGTCCACGGTAGAGTATAGTGTAGAAGGCGAACAAAAGTGGACAGCAGGTGATGACGACAAATTTTTTTATGATATAGAGGAGAGAAAAGAGTAATGGCAAGTGTATTTAATAAAGCAAAAGGGTTAGACTTTACCAAACAACCAATGTTTTTTGGTGAAGACTTACAGGTACAACAATATAGTGATATGAAGTATCCTATTTTTGACAAGTTGAACCAACAACAATTAGGTTATTTCTGGAGACCTGAAGAGGTGTCACTTCAAAAAGATAGAAATGATTATGCAGAACTAAGAGATGAACAAAAGTTTATTTTTACAAGTAATCTAAAATATCAAACTATGTTAGATAGTGTACAAGGTAGAGGACCGTGTTTGGCCTTTTTACCATTTGTATCTATACCAGAACTAGAAGGTTGTATTGTAACTTGGGACTTTATTGAAACCATCCATAGTAGAAGTTATACATACATTATTAAAAATCTATACTCTAATCCAAATGAAATTTTTGATACTATTATTGAAGATGAAAAGATTGAGAAAAGAAGTAAGTCTGTAACTCAAACTTATGATGAGTTAATTCAATTAGGTTATAAATGGCATCTAACACCAGACAAGGTTGATTTACAAGAACTTAAAAAGAAAATGTACCTTGCAATGGTTACAGTTAATATCTTAGAAGGCTTAAGATTCTATGTATCATTTGCTTGTTCATTTGCTTTTGGTGAATTAAAACTACTTGAAGGTAGTGCAAAGATTATTTCTTTTATTGCAAGAGATGAAAGTCAACACCTTGCAATGTCACAAACAGTTATTAATAACTGGAGAAACGGTGATGATAAAGATATGATGCCTATTATGAAAGACTGTGAAAAAGAAGTATATAAAATGTATGATGAAGCTGTACAGGAGGAGAAGCGTTGGGCGACATATCTATTTTCGCAAGGAAGTATGATTGGATTATCAGAAAAACTGTTACACCAATTTGTAGAATATATGGCCAATCGAAGAATGAAAGCAATCGGCCTAACACCGGTTTACGACCAAAAAACAAATCCTCTACCGTGGGTAGACCATTGGTTAAACAGTAGAAGTTTACAAAACGCACCACAAGAAACAGAAATTGAAAGTTATGTTATTGGCGGTATTAAACAAGATGTTAAGAAGGACCAATTTAAAAAGTTTAAACTATAATGCCTAAAGAAACTAGAAAAAAACACTGTTCTTCCTGTGAAACTAAATATACCGTACAATGGGACATTGAAGAGCAAGACTTAGAACCTCTTACTTGTCCTTTCTGTGGTTATGAAGTTGAACAGGAAGAAGATGAACAAGACATTTGGGAAAACAACACCGAAGACGATAGTTGGAATTGATTATAGTTTAACAAGTCCTGCCATATGTGTGGCAAAAGATGATAAACTAAATTTCTACTATCTTACCAGCAAGAAAAAATATGATGGTAAGATGGCTGAAAATATTGAAGGCCAATTGCATGATGAGTTTGATAACCCTATGCATAGGTTTGGTCTAATATCAGATTGGGTGTTTTATGTATTATATGATTTACACGAAGGTGATTATGAAATATATATTGAGGGTTATTCATTTGGTTCTAAAGGCCAAGGCGTTTTTCAAATTGCCGAAAATTGTGGCATACTTAAATACAGACTTGAACAAGAAGCACTATCCTGGAATACAGTTGTTCCTAGTGTTGTTAAAAAAGGTGCAACCGGAAAAGGTAATGCAGATAAAGATATGATGTACGAAGCTTTTATAAAAGAAACAAATATTGATTTAAAAAAGATATTTGATACTGATAAAGTTGGTAATCCTGTATCAGATATTGTTGATAGTTATTATATAGCAAAGGTTGGTTATGAAAATAGTAAAGTTTGATAAGTCAAAAGCAGTTACATCAATTGCACACGCATTAAAAGAAAACCACAAAATTATTGATTTGTCAAATTTTGATAGTTTTAACTATGAACATTTTTGGCATATGAAAACTTGTGACTTCTTTTTAAATAATGGTACATTTGGTAGTAACCACCCTAAAAGACAATGGTTGCCAAATGCAAACAATCATAAAATGGCCGTAATGAACCATAGAAATGAAATGATTAATATGTTTGCCAAACACTTCAACAAAAATATTATACATTTAGAGAGCGCTACACTTAGCAGAATGAAGTGTAATTATGTCAATAAGTTTTACAAAGAAATTGCTCCTAGATTTTATAGAATGGGATTAAATCATTGGGTCTTTAGTCATACTAAATGGTGCAAACCAATTAAAGGTAGATTAGAGAAAAATCTAAAATTAATAGAAGAAGAAAACAACTTTACATTTAATAATGTGTTTAATCATCAATGGAAAAATAACAAAAATGGTTATATTTTAATTTTACCTGGTTTAGAAGATGACCCTACTAGCTCTGTACCTGTTGCTGAATTTGTTGCACAGACGGTACATTGGATAAAACAAGTTACAACTAGAAAAATTGTTGTTAAGGCACACCCTCATAGTAAACTAACTTATGATGATTTAGATGTTGAAGTAATGGTAGGAGATAATAAAATTGTTGACATTGCAAAAGATGTTTATTGTGCTATACTAGATAGTAGTACAAGTATATTTGAACTAACAGAATTAGGTATACCTACAATTACAACTCAACATAGTTTTGGTGTAGGATTAGGTAATACAGATTATACAAAGATAGAAAATTTACATTATGCAAGTAGTGAAGAAGTTTTAAAATGGTATGAACAAATGGCGTCAACAGAATTTTTAATGAGTGAGTTTAATAGTAAAGATTTTATTATGCCAAGAATTATGGAGTTGTTAAATGGGTAGTATAAAAGGATTACCAAATCATTTAGGTGGTCACGGTAATGTTACACATATTGATACAGGTTTAATAGAATTTGCAAGAGATGAATTAGGTTGTAAATCAATGTTAGATATTGGTTGTGGTCCAGGTGGTATGGTGTATGAAGCAATTAGATTAGGTTTTGATGCAAGAGGTGTTGATGGTGATTTTGTAACCAAAAGAGAAAAACCTGAATTGTTTGAGATACACGATTTTACAAAAGGTAAACTAGAACACATTAATATGAACTTTGATATGATATGGTGTTGTGAGTTTATAGAGCATGTTGAAAAAACATATGAAGATAACTGGATGAATTTGATGCAAAAAGGTAAATATATTTTTGTTACATATTCAGAACCAGGTAAACCTGGTCATCATCATGTTAATTGTGAACCTATTGATTATTGGTTGACATTATTTACTGATTATGGTTTTAAATATAGAGAAGATTTAACAGAAAAATCAATAGAACTTTCTACAATGAAAAGAGAATTTTGGAAAGATAATGGATTAATATTTGAGAGGGTATAATGAAAAAGGCGATTATAACAGGTATCACAGGCCAAGACGGTGCTTATCTAGCGAAACTATTATTAGATAAAGGGTACAAAGTATATGGTGCTCAAAGAAGAAACACAGGTAAAAGTTATTGGCGATTAGATGAACTAGGTATCACAAATCAAATTGAGTTTGTTGATGTTGATTTAATGGAACCATATAATATTGAAAGAGTATTAGAAAAGATTGAAGTAGATGAATTTTACAATTTGGCTGCTCAATCATTTGTTGCATTATCATTTGAACAACCACAAGTTACTACACTTGTCAATTCATTAGGTGTTTTAAATATACTAGAAGCAATAAGACATAGATTTCCACATATTAAATTTTATCAAGCATCAACAAGTGAAATGTTTGGTAAAGTACAAGAAACACCACAAACAGAAAAGACACCATTTTATCCTAGAAGTCCTTATGGTGTTGCAAAAACATATTCACATCATTTAACAGTAAATTATAGAGAAAGTTTTAAACTATTTGCTTGTAGTGGTATTTTATTTAACCACGAAAGTAGATTTAGAGGTGAAGAATTTGTAACTAGAAAAATTACAAAAGGTATTGTAGAATATAGTAAGACAGGTAAACCAATTGAACTTGGTAATTTAGATGCAAAAAGAGATTGGGGACACGCACAAGATTATGTTGAAGCAATGTGGTTAATGTTGCAACAAGATAAGCCAGATGATTATGTCATATCAACAGGCCAAACACATACTGTAAGAGAGTTTATTAGAAAGTGTTTAGATTATATGGACATACCTTATAAAGAAGAAGGACATGAATTCTTTGATGCAAGAAATAATCAAATTATAGTAAAAACAAATCCTAAGTTTTTTAGACCAGCTGAAGTTGATTTATTAATAGGTGATTGTACAAAAGCAAAAGAAAAGTTAGGCTGGACTCCTAAACACGACTTAGGTGATTTAATTAGAGATATGATAGGTGGTGATTTAGAGAGATATGTCTAGTATTTTATTTACAACATACAATAAAAGATTATATGATGAATACGCACATCAATTAATCAAAACATATGCAGACACCAATCAAAAACTACACTTGTATGTTTTTGTAGAGGATAATGTTACATTATATCCTGCTGTTAAGAATGTAACTTACTTAGATTTGTTTCAACACGAACCAGATTTAAAAGAGTTTATTGAAAGAAACAAACATAAATCTACAGATAGTTTCTTTAAAGATGCAGTAAGATTTTCTTATAAGGTGTTTGCTCAAAATGCAGCTAGAGAATATGCAGATAGAATGTTTTTTGTAGATGCAGATATGGTATTTAATAAACAGATACCNTTAGAGGTATATGATACTATTTTACCAAAAGATATATTTGTTGGTTTTTATGATAGACCACAACACTACACAGAAACGGGTTTTATAGGATTTCATAATAATAAATTAATTAGTAAAAAGTTTTTTGGCCATTATATAAATTTGTATAGAGAAGATACAATATACAATTTAGAAAATTGGACAGATTGTCACGCATTTGACGAAACCAGAAAGAATATGATGGACGATATTCATTACTCAGAAATAAAATGGGGTGACGGTGCCGGTGGCCATATTATGGCAAGAGATAAGGTGATGAATCCTTATATTGACCATAGAAAAGGTAAAAGAAAATCTGAGTTACACAGTCCAGAGTGGAGTAATAACCAATGATTAATGTCTTTATTGGATATGATAATAAAGAAAGAGTGGCTTATAATGTATTGTCACATAGTATTATACAAAATAGCACAAAACCAGTTGCAATAACACCTATTGCATTAAACAATATAAAAGATGACTTTGTAAGAGAAAGAAATAATTTATCTTCTACTGAGTTTTCTTTTAGTAGATTTATTATACCTCACCTTATGAACTACCAAGGTTGGGCATTGTTTATGGATTGTGATATGTTAATGTTTGAAGATATTGCAGAACTATGGCGTTTAAGAGATGACAAGTATGCAGTACAGGTTTGTAAACACGATTATACACCTAAAAATGAAAAGAAGTTTTTAGGTCAAACACAGACAGTTTACCCTAAAAAGAATTGGTCTAGTTTTATGTTAATGAATTGTAAGAAGTGTACACAACTTACACCAAATTATGTTAACAGAGCATCTGGTTTAGAACTACATCAATTTAAATGGTTAGAAAGTGAAGACTTGATTGGCGAACTACCATTAGAATGGAATTGGTTAGTAGGTGAATATGAATATAAAGAAGATGTACACAATGTTCACTTTACTGAAGGCGGTCCTTGGTTTGAAGAATATAAAGATGTTGACTATTCACAAGACTGGTTTTATAACTACAAAGAAGCAATGTTGATTGGGTGATGTTAGTAGGTTTTGGAACAAGAAATTTATTAGACGAAGTTGTTAAACCTTTTGTAGAAAGAGAAGGTGGCAAGTTTTGGGATCCAAAACTATTTGGTGGTAAACCTGTAGGTCCATTAGAACAAAGTATTTGGCCTGGTTTTGATATGAATGAATTTTTAAAAGAAAAAAATGATGTTGCAGTATTTGGTATATTAAGAGGTACAGAAAATTGGTTAAACAAATGTAAACAATTAAATTTAAATTATTATTATTTTGACCACTCTTATTTCTTTAAAGCACACGGCCATAGACCAAATGAAAGAACTCTTTTGAGAACATATAGATTAACTAAGAACGCAGAAAATTTAAATAGAATTGTAGAACTAGATGATGAAGATAAAATAAGAATAGAAAAATATAGATTACAACATAAAGAAACATTTAGACTTAAAAATATACCAAGAGGTGGCCATATTTTAATTATACCACCAACAGATTTCGTATGTAGATATTATAAGATTGATAGTCCTGAAACTTGGATTAAACAAACAAAAGAGAAAGTCAGACAATGGTCAGATAAAGAATTTATTGTCAGACCAAAAACTGTTGATAGACCATTAGAAGAAGATTTACAAAATGCTTATTGTGTAATTACATATCAATCAACTGTAGGTATTACTGCTATGTTAAAAGGTGTACCTGTAATATGTGATGAAGTAAGTATGTGTAAACCTGTTTCAATTAATTATGTTGATATTGAAAAAGAATATGTAAGAGATGATGACCTTGTAAACAAATGGATAGATAGTTTATTAGCAAATCAATTTACTATGCAAGAAATCGCAAATGGCACAGCAAAAAGAATAGTGGACAAATATGATANTAACTCATAAATTAGCTTGGGATAAATGTCTATCTCACCAAATCTGGCCAGCCATAGAAAAGGGTTGGAAAGATAATGNTAAAAATGTACACTTCTTTTGGGGTTTAGCAGGTAAGAATATANCTGAAATAAACCAGTGTGAGGCGAACGGAGAAGAGTGGTGGTATGTAGATGTTGGTTACTTGACCAATCAGATTACAAGATATCCAGAACCTAAAATCAATGACTATGACACAACATATTTTAGAATATGTAAAGGTAATATACACACAATTCGTATGCATAGTGCATCACCAGACAGGTGGAATGTATTACAAAAACAAGGTATTGATGTAGAGTTTAAAGGTTGGAGAGATAGTGGTGACCATATTCTATTATGTCCTTCATCACCAACTGTATGTCAGTTTATACACGGCATAGACCAGAAAGAATGGATTGCTAGAGTAGGATTACAACTATCAGAAATCACAGATAGACCAATTAAGATTAGAAATAAACCAAGACCTGGAAATGAGTTTTGGGATACAGATATAAAAGATGATTTAAAAAACGCTTGGTGTGTAGTAACTAATATGTCATTATCAGCGATAGATGGTATCCTAAATAATACACCTGGCATAACGCATCAAAGAAATGTGGCCAGTTTCGTAACAAGTAGAAAACTAGAATTGATTGAAAAGCCATTTAAACCTGGTAGAAAGACTGTACAAGAGTGGTTACATTTAATTGCTAATCATCAATTCACCATACAAGAAATAGAGGATGGTGTGGCATGGGAAACTTTAAAGGTACAGTACCAGTTAGATGGATAGGTTTTATACTTGCCATTTTAGGCGTTTATGTGTTATCCTCTGCTAATGTTTCTACACAATGGTTAGGTTGGACTATATCTAGCATATCGTGTACCATATGGGTGTATATGGGTTATAAAGACAAAGATATACCTCGTATGTTAATGGAATTAGTTTATGTATTTTTAAGTATTAGAGCAATATTGAATTGGTTAAATTTATGAATTTTGTATGTGTATATTGGGGTGATAAGTATAAAACTGATTATGTACAGAACTTGTACAATATGGTGCAAAGACACCTTACAATTCCCCACAAATTTATTTGTTTTACAGACCATGTCAAATTACACAAGATTGTAAAAGGCGACATTGAGTTTAGACAATTTAAACACCACGATTATCAAACTTGGTGGAACAAGTTACAATTGTTTAGTGAAGATGCTGAGTTAGAAGGACCAAATCTTTATATGGACTTAGATGTGGTTATTTTAGAGAATATCAATGAGATGGCCACATTTGGAGATGATGATACCTTTGGTGTAATTAATGACTTTAATCCACAAAGTGGTTTTTTCAATTCAAGTGTGATGAAATTTAACACTAAAATTGCCAATAGTGCCATATGGGTGCCATTTTTACAGGATAAATCTAATTATCTAAGACACCAAGGTGACCAGAATGTAATGTCTATGTTAATCAAAGGTAATAAACATCTAAAGGTTATGCCAGACGAATGGACTTTTTCATATAAGTGGAATAATAGACAAAATCCACGATACCATAAGACAGAATGGACATTTGAAAAAGGAATCGGTAAGGTGGCCGTCTTCCACGGAGCGCCAAATCCACACGAATCGCAACAAGAATGGGTGAAAATCAACTGGAAGTAGTGATTTTTTGCTGGTCAAAAGTGACGCAGCCTCAAAAACCCTTGTAAATACTTGTTTTTTAAGACAAAAAAAATTCAAAAAAAGTTAAAAAAGCGCTTGACTATGGTGGCCAGACCTGATAGGATATGTGTATAAAATGATTAATAAAAGAAAGGACAAATCATATGAGTAAGACAAAAAACTGGCTTTGGGACGAAGCTGAAAAATTTGTTGACCAGGTGGTTGACAAAATCAAACAAGGTGTGATAACCTTAGAACAAGGTTCTAAAGAAATTAAAGATAATAAAGATAATTATGCTTTAGAATTAGTTGGCATTGAATATGATGACCAAGTTGACGAATACTTATATTATGCAATGGGTGGTAAATAATGAAAACATTACTTCAACATATTAAAGATATTAACGCTCAATCTAAAAAGTGGATGGATGAAAATCCAGGCAGTTGGGCTGGTATGGTACCAGAAGATATTAAATTCTGGAATGAACAAGGTATTTTTACAGTTGAAGACTATGAGCGTGATAGTCTTATCACAAGTGTATATGAAATGCACAAAGACGCCTATGGTGTAAAAGGCCGTCATTATGATTTTGATAATATGTCAAATAAAGAATTAGAAGAAGAATTAGACCGTTTATGTGCTGTTGCAAAAGCAGAGCGTGAAGCGGAAGAAAAGTTTGAAGAAGCTGCCTATCAGACTTTCTTAAA
>JGI10211J34971_10004629_pt1 | contig 10897 bp, 5 predicted proteins | sample Etolagsediment_FD_34971 | JGI IMG/M metagenome (IMG submission 34971)
TTATTGGTATTACCATTATTATTTGAAACCTTCATATTAACATTCATATTTAAGTTTTTATTAGCATTTAAGTTTTTATTAGCATTTAAATTTTTATTAGCATTTAAATTTTTATTAGCATTTAAATTTTTATTTGCATTTAAGTTTTTATTAGCATTGTTATTAGGTTTAACATTAATATTTGATAATAAAGTATTATTTTTATTTACAGTAATAGTATTATTTAAATTTTCACCTTTTTCATTTAATAATTTATTAATGCTTTTTAAGAAACCATTATTTTTAGACACATTATTTTTAATAGAATTTAATAATTTTAGACGTTGATTTTTATTTAAATCAAATGATCTATATATTTTTAAAATAACAATATACATTTTCTTTACAATTACTTTTAAATCATTAATTTGTTTTGTATTAAGTTCAATAATATTTTTCTTTTCTTGTTTGAAATTTTTTATTTTTGTATTTACTTCTTCAATTTCATTTTCCATTTTTTTTATTAAATTAAGTAAAACATTTTTTGATTTTTTAGGATCAACATTATTTGAATTTTTAATATTCATTTCTACTTTTTTTAATTGAGTCATTAAATTATTTCTTTTTACATTTTGTTGAATATTCATTTGTTGATTCGCATTATTATAACTTTGTTGTATTTGATTTATATTATTGGTTGATGTTTGATTATAAGAAGGTAAATTTGATGAATTATTTTTATTTGTTTCAAACTCACTTAAAAATTGAACAATATTATTTTCTCCATAATTATTTATATTTGAATCATTAGTTGCTATTCCTAATAAAAAATTATTCTTATTAACCTTTTTTTTTGAATTATTATTTCCTGCATTTGAATTATTTTTTCTATTATTTCCTGTATTTAAATTATTATTTCCATTTTTTTTATTAGAATTATTTCTATTATTAAAATTCATATATAATCTATAAATAGATTTTTATTTTTTTGAATCTTGACATGAAATATTTGAATTTCCACTACTTAAATTACTTTTCTCCGTATCAAATAATCCAGGTATCATACAATATTTTTGGTCTTTTTGCATACCAGCTACAGGATTTTGTTTTTTAGTTGTTGAATGGTCAACCTCTGTACTTAATAATACTTCGTCTTTTAAAACTGGGTCAAAATTACTTTTATTTTTAAAAAATAAAAACCAATCTTTTAAATTATTATCTGGTGTAAATAAATACATAAGAGTTCCTTGAACACCATATTGGGCTAAATCTTGAAATCGAGGATTAAATAAACCTGCTTTTGATTGTTCTTTATTTTCATATTCTTTATTTGGTTGACTATAAAAAAAGAGCATATTTGATTTACAAAGTGTCACCAATTCATTTTTATTAAAATCTTGAGATACACCCACTTGATTAAAATTAACATAATCCCCTTTATATTCATGAAGTTGAAAACTCTGACTATTTTTACTATTTACACCATTTATAATTTCATCTAATAATGAACCTGTGGGATAATTATTGGTAATTAATATAATCTTACCTAAACAATCAGTCATTGGTGCTTGTGATATTGGTAATTCACTATTTCTTCCTGAAAACCCATATTTTTTATCTATTAAATATTTTGAAAAATATTCAATATATAAATTATATATTTTTCTATAAATATGTGTGTTTTTCTTAAAATGAAAATTTAATATAAGTATAAATGGAAAACTATTTGTATTACCATTATTTGTTAACCACGCATATTTATTAATTAATTCAAAACAATCTTGTAGTTTTAAAGGTTCCGCACCTTCTTTCATGTTTTGACATCTTACAATGGGTTCTGCTCTTGGGTCATAATCATCAGTTCTATTACTAAATATATCAAGGGTAATAACACGTGTTTTAAATTTTTCTAAACTTAATTGAAGAGCTTTTAAATCCGGCTCACCATTTAAAGGACTATTTCCTAAATAGGAATAATAAGAACCTGGGTAATAAAAATCACATAGTTTTAAATCTTCATAATTTTTTGTTTTCTTATTCATGTATCTTACCGGAATATTGTCTTCTAATTGAATAAAACCAATACCATATTTTTTTGAAATTAGTTGATTTTGTATTGATGTTTCTCTATTATTATCAAAAACATCTTGATTATTTGTTGGCAAACAATTTGTTGTTAAATAAGTAAAATTATTTTCTTTTAATTTTTTAAATACATCATCTTTGTTATAACCAACATTTGCTTTATTTAACATATAAAAGAAGAATAATAACTCTAATGCAATAAGAGCTTCTACATTATAATATTTATTGATATTAAGTACAAAAATAGTAAAGTAAAAAACTAAAAATAATATATTTAATAAATAAAAAAATGCTAAAAATATTCTTAATAATATATCAGGTAAGTAAATAGTTATATATTTAAAAAATACTTGCATTGTATTGAAAAATAAAAAAAGCACTAAAATACCAATACCTATGAATTTATAATTTGTATAATAATGATCTTCATGTGTTTTATCATTTAAAATTACTGCTACTGTGCTATAATAATATAAAAATGATATTATAAGTACTGATAAACCACCATAATAAAACCATAAGAAAAACGTATTATGTTTATTTCGATTATATAAAGCATCAAAAGCACTATTTGTATATTTTGCGGTTAATGTATAATACAAAAAGAAAAATAATGTAAAATAAGTCAAATAAAATTTTGTATTATTTTCATTTAATGCTTTTGATGTATCAATAATAAAATTAATAATTGCTTCAAAACGATTTGTTTGAGATTCAATATCATTTGCTATCATTTCTTTTATTGAATCTTTTAGTTCATTTTCTTTACTTATATTAATATTTTTTAATCCTTTATTGGAACTTGATTTTTTAATATCTAAACCTTCTTTTACAAAAGTATTAATACTTTTTTTCAAGTTGTCACTTTTATTTAAATCTACCTTTTCTAATTTTGGGTTAGGCATAAATCTATAATAAACAGATATTTAAATATTCATTTTTAACTTTTTGTTTTTTTTTTATAAAACAATTCTTTAATTTCTACACTTACATTGTTGTTTTTTGGTTTTTCTCTATTACTTTTTTTAGTGATAAACTGATTAAAATAATCAAGTTTTTTATCTATTTTTTCTTCTTTTGCTTCTATTTCATCTTTTTTTGTTTTATTTGTATTTATTATTTGAGTTTCTTCTATTATTTCATCGTTTTCTGTAAAATCATCTTGTTGAAGAGGATTTCCTCTTATTATTTTATTTAATTGTACATTGTTTTTTTCTTTATTTACTTTTTTCATTTTTTTAGGTGTTTGATTTAATAATTTATTTTGTAAATCATAAAATTGTTTTATATACATATCCTTACTAAATTGATCAAATTTTTTTAATACCTTATTTGATATCTCAAAATATACAAAATTAATTGCTGCATTCAATTGAATATAAATATCATATTGAGGTATTAAACTTCTATTCCATTTAATTTGATTTGTTTTTAATACTACAAATGAAAATAATATTAAATATTTTAATGATGCAACCTTTGATTCTTTAAAATCTTCATAATAATATTCTTTCAATCTTTTTAATAATTTATTGTTTTTCTCATTATTTAACATAATTCTTTCAAACATCTCCCATATTAAATTTGTCCAGTGTTTATTTGATGGAATTTTATTTTTATCCATATAATTTAACATAGAATTAGGATTACTTTCGTATTTTAAATAAAACTCTCTTTTTTTTTTATTTTCTTTTGCTTTTTCTTTCATTGATTTTTCTAACAATATATACCAATAAAAACAATTATTTAGTGTACCTTGATGATTATTTAAATTTGTGAACATTTGGTTTAAACATAATATTTCCGTTTTATTTAAATCATCATAACCCATATCTTGTACAATTTCATAACTATCATGAATTCTTCGTTTAATTAATTCTTCTTTTGATATTTTATTAAGATTTACTTTTGGTAATGATTTATCTAAAAACATATTATTTTTTTTAGACAACACACATATACTGGTTAAATCACAAAACATATTTCTTATTTGTTGATTATTTCTACAAAAAATATAATGATTCTTTGGATAAAACATAATAATATTATCATATTCTTTCTTTGTTTGTATTAAATAAAAAAAAAGTTTTGGGTTATTACAATGAATGTATTTAAAATAAATTTCAAACAATGATTTCCATATTTCTTTATTATAAGTTGATATATGAAGTTCAACTGCCCAATGAATTGCTTCTTCTACTTTTGAATTAATTAAAGCATTTTGATAAGCATTAATTACATCTTTCTTTTTATAACCACTTATTGTACCATTTTCAAATTCTTTTGGTGTACGTATATCACAAATTAAATACTTAGGTGGTATTTCCATAATTCAATTTCATTTTATTTTTTTAAATAATAATTTAATTATTTAAGAATCTTTATAAAAAAAATTATTTTTCAAAAACATCTACTCTTGTTATTTCATCAATCAATTCATTTAATTGTTGATTTTTATTATCTCTACTTTGTTGATAAATTAATATTTCTTTTAAATGATCATTCATTTTTTTAAGTTTTGGGTGTTCAAAACTATTCTCACTTAAAATTTTACGTAATTCTATGTTTTTAGATACCATATTTGAAACATCTTGAATCATTTTATCACTTATTTTTAGATTATTCTCCAAACAAGATTTTTTATTCATACATGTTAAAAATGTTCTTAATCCAAAAATTGGGTAGTTCTCACTAATAAGTTGTAAATTATTTTGTATTTTATTAAATTCTTCATATTTAGCATATTTTACTAAACCATCAAATTTTCCTTGATGATGATGATTAAACCAATCCATGGCTTGAATCATATAAAATGAACCCATGATTTCTCCCATACGTCCAGATGTAAATTCATTTGATTTGAATTTCTTACCCATTAATAAAACTAAATTTGATGTTAATGCAAAATTATTTAAATATTTATCTTCTACAAATTTTTCATTATTTGATATAAACATTAAATTTGACATTATTTTGTAATATATTGACTTACCTACAAACCCAATACTACTACTTACCATGTTATTCAAATTCTTTTTAAACATATTTAAATCATCATTTTGAATTGAATGAACAATATTATATAAATAAGGATGACTTTTCATTAAACCTTGTCCAAATATAATTAGGTTTTTAGTTAATGTATTAGATCCTTCTACTGTTATACCAACAGGAATTGCTTGATATGCATTTCCTAAAATATTATTGGGTCCTTTACATATTCCCGCGCCAGCAACAATATCCATTCCATGATTAACCACATCACGCGCACGTTCTGTNGTTTCATATTTCATAATTGCACTAATTACTGATGGCTTTTCTCCAGCGTCTAAAATAGCATTNGTTAAATATTGAATAGATGTTATTTTAAATGTTTCAGACCCTATTGATGCTAATTTTGCTTGAACTCCTTCCATATCTGCCAACATTGTTTTAAATTGTTTTCGATAAACACTATAAGCTCCAGCATAATTTAATGATACTTTCGCACTTCCAACAGCACATGCAGGTAAAGAAATTGAACGACCAACTGCTAAACATTCCATTAACATTCTCCAACCATTTCCGGCATTTTCTTCACCCCCAATAACAGCATCAAGAGGAATTCTTAAATTTTGAGCTTCTAATGTTCCATTTGGAAAAGGAACATCCATTGGATTATGTCTTGGTCCATTTTTTATTTTTAATTTTGAGGGTTCCAATAAAGCTAAAGTAATACCTGTTGTTCCTTTATTTAAAAGACCATGTGGGTCACTTAATTGAAATGCTACTCCAATTAAATTACTAATGGGTGCTAATGTTATATATCTTTTTGATATATTTAAATTTATATATTTTATTCCATTTTCTTCATTTAATACACCACTATCAAGCATTGACGCAGCATCAGAACCACTACTTTGACCTGTTAAACCAAAACAAGGTATAAATTCACCAGAAGCAAGTTTTGGTAAATATTGTTCTTTTTCTTGTTGAGTACCATATTTTAATAATAATTCAGCAGGCCCCAATGAATTAGGTACCATAACTGTCACACCTACAGGACTTGATGCTGTTGATATTTTTTGAACAACTTGAGATTGTTCGTGATGATTAAGTTGTAGTCCACCATATTCTTTGGGTATAATCATACCTAATAATTTATGTTTATTGATTTCTTCAAAAATAGAAGAAGGTATATTTTTTGTTTGGTAAATTGTATAATCATCAATTTCTTCACAAAATTTTTGAACAGAATCATGAAGTGGTTTTGAACTTTCTAATAATGTTGGGTAAGGATATTTATCAATGATTTGTTTTTTATTAAAATGTCCTTTAAAAAAATTTTGTTCAATTGAAATAGTTCCACTATTGAGAGCAATTGATTCTGTTTGAGAAATCTTCGGAACTAATTTTTTACTTATATTCAATAAACGGCGGTGCATAGTTTGTTTTTTATTAAGATTATTTTTTTATATCTATTTTTATAATAAAATGATAAAAATCGATAATTAAAAAATTTATAAAAATTTTCTAAAAGAATTTATTTTTTATATTTATTTTGATTTCAATATTAATTTTGTTGCAAACTCATTAATACTTAAATATTGAACTTCTTTTGTAGGTCTTAATTTATTTAATAACATTTTAAATTTTCTATTTTTTTTATATTTTTCTTGATAACCTTCTACTAATTTTTGAAATAAAAGTGTACTATTTATTTTATCTTTTACATAATTAATGTTTAAACCACATTCTTTATTTAAATGATTTATATAAGCACTACTAAAATGATGTTTATATCCTTGTAAAATAACTTCTGCCATTTCATTATGCCAAAATTGCTTTGATATAAATGTATCATGAATATCTTCTATTGGATAATCATTTAATGATTCGACAACCAAATAAGGTAATAAAGCAAATATTTGACTCATATATTGTGTTGGAAAATGATCAAAAATACGAAATTCTATTCCAATACGTTCAGAATTTAATATTTTTTTATATGCTTGAACATTATATTTTGGTCGTGAAATAACATTTCCAATATCATCTAAATAATATTGTACAAATCTATTTTCTTTAGGCATATAAATTTTTTCATAAGGTATTAACGTGGGTGGATACATTAAACGGTCATTTAAGGCAGTTCTTATATCTGCGCCAAAACTATGTACTTTATAAGTATTGTTATATTCATTTCTATAAATAGTTAATGCTTTTTCAAATGCTTTTTTCTTAGATTTAAAAAATAATTCATAAAAGCTCTTTACTTTCACATTTCTTGAATTTTTTCGAAAACTTTGATAATCTGTAATAAAATTATATATTTTATTTGTTCCAAGACGTTGCGCCAATGCATTATAATTTTTTATGATACTATCATTTTGATTAATTATTATTTTTTGATATAAATCTACATTAAAAATTGTAGGATTTTTTTCAACTTTAAAAAATAATTTGTCAATATTATCTGAATACATGGTACCATTTATTAAAGAAACATCACTTGACCCATAATTTGAATATTGATTAATAAAATGTCGAAAACTCATTTTTGAAGGATAATTTTTATTATATTTAATATCAAATGAGGGACTACTAAAATGACATGCAATAAGAGGTTCTAATAATTGTAATTTATTTGCTAAATTAGCATGTACATTTAAGAATTTTGTTTTTGATAAATCTTTATTATAAGGTACTGTAATCCACAAATGATAACTTCCAGTATAATCATAAAATTGTAATAAGTTATTATTTGATTCATATTGACTATTAAAAACATCTACTAACTCTATTCCTTCTTCTCTACATCCTATTGAATCATAATTTACAATACCATAATTTTTATAACCTAATTCTTCAAACATTTTAGTTATATATTCCATAAATGATGTTTCATATAAAATGATATCATCTAAAATTTTTTGATAATTTAAATTTTTATAAAAGAGTGTTTTAAATTCTAATAAATAATCATTTGATGAAAAATCAAGATGGGGTATTTTATGTTCATACAAAGTAAATATAGTATCAATAAATTTTTGATTTTCTGAAAATTTAAAATTATTAGTCATAAAACTGGTTATTTTATTTGATTTTGTTTTAATTAAGGAAGTGAATTCATCATGATTATTTTTTGAGCTATTATTTTTTTTTATTAAAAGAATTGTATAATAATTCATCATTCGTGAAAATTTATAGTTATTTCTTCTTAATTTTGGTTCTATTCTATTTTTATATTCTTTTAAATAAACTTCATTCTTAATTTTTTTTATTAAATCATAATAAAAATATAAACATTCTTTTTTATTTTTAAATGATTTTTTTAATTCTAAATTATCTATTAAATTAGTATATACATAAGTACTTTGGTCTTCTTCTCTTAAATTAAAAAATAATTGAGGTTGATGATATAATATATAATTTTCAATAAAAAAACTTAAATATTCTTGTGTTTTTTCAGAAATATAATAACTTTTTGTTTCATCAAACATATTTTCTTTTATTTCAAATATTTTTGAATCTTCAAAAGGAAAATTTTCTTTATTAAATGCCTTTTTTCTTAATATTATTTGTGTATTCATTTTTTTATGATATTCATCACTTATGATATTTTTAGATGCTTTTTTATTATATTTTTGATAAAAATTGACTTGATTGTATTTATTAAAAGCATCTATTAAAAGAGAATCAATATAATAATTAAAATATTCATTTCCTAATAATTTTTTATGTTGAAACTTTAATTTCATTTCATGTTCTAACCCTAATCCCCAGGTTGTCATATTTATTAATAAGATTTAAATTCTTAATAATTGTAATAATTCATGTACTGTTTCAAGTCCTCCTTCATTCCATCCTTGATTTGTACTATAATTCTCACCAACAATATATAATTGTTCCTCTGGATTTAATTGTAATATTTTCTTTGATAAAACTTGACTATTTTTATTTTTTTTCCAATATCCTACACCACAATTCCAATAACATATTGTATTATATATGGGTTTTTGAATGGGTACTTGAAAAACTTCTTGAAGTTCTTTGACTAATTCTTTTTTTAGTTCATTTGGTTTATCAATATATTTCTTCCACATTTTTGCATATATAGAATCTGTATAACTACTCATAATTAAACCCGATTCTTTATTTATTGGAATAATAAAACGTAATTTATTATTTGTTGTTGTTTTATGAATATTTTTAAACCATATATCTTTAAATATACTATAAATACGACATAAATCTTTACAATCAATACTATTTAATAATTGAGTATAAGGTTTTAAATATTGTAATTCAAGTAATGCTGGTTTTGGAAGTGCTAATATTATTTTTTTTGTTTTAAATTCAATATTATTTATATTAAGAAGAAAACCCTCTTTTATTTTTTGAATGGTTGTTAATTCACTTTTCAAATATAATTTTGCTTTTTTTTTGACTAATGTTTGTACTAATTTTTGAATAATACTTGAAAATCCATTTTTCATGACATAATAATGTATATCATCTCGAATTCCTTCATTAAATATTTTTATTGCGTCATACGCATTTTCATAAACTAATTCTCCATAATATCCTGATGAACTTAACATAAATTCAATTTGTTTAGATGTTAATATTTTTTTAGCATATTCTTTAAATGTATATTTAATTAATATTTCTTGTTTTTCTTTAAGACCTGCTTTAACAACTTTATGAATAAAAAAATAAGCATTTTTATTTTTAAATTCTTTGTTTGATTTTAAGGAAAATGAAGATGTTGGTATAAAATCAGATTTTCCACTAATTTGTATAATTTCTTTTTCAAGTTTTAATTTTTTGATTAATCTTAGAAAATAAGTATGTTTACTGTTAAATCGTCCTGCTCCTGCTTCAAATTGATATATTTGATGATTTAATTTTTTAGTGAGTGTTAAAATACGACCTCCAAAATAATTATTTTTTTCAAATAACTTTATTTTAAGTTTTGGGTTTTTTTGAAGTAATTGATAATAGGTATATAAACCACTAATTCCTCCTCCTATAATTATAATATCGTTCATTAATTTAAACTTATAAAAAAATAAAATATAATTATAAAATAGATCAATGCCTTATAAATATGATATAACTAAATCACCTTGTGCTCCTTCTATAGATGAAAAAGGCAAGTTTAAAACATGTTATTCTAAAGAATCACTCTTAAAAATTGCTGAAGAACTAAAAAAAAAACATTCTTTAACATTTAATACAAAAAATAAAACAAAAAAACAACTATGGGATTTTATTCAAAAACAATTTCAAGATACATGTTCTAAAAAAGAACAATGTTGGATAAAAAGAGACGAAGTAAAAAATTTAAAAAATATTGAAATAAATCGTTATACTTTTAAACCTGAATATCCAACTTCTTGGAAAAAAAATAGACATACATGGTTAAATACATATGATATTCTTAAAGTCATGAAACAATATGAAAATAAATATCCAGATTTTAAATTTATGGGTGTTGTACCAAGTGATTGTCCCACAAAAATTCATTGTGAATTATCAAATATGGATATACAAAAAATGAAAAAAAATAATATTCATCATATTGGTTTGATTTATAATTTAGATACAAGTAGTGGTCCTGGAACTCATTGGGTAGCTATGTTTATAGATAATAAAAATAATGAAATAAACTATTATGATAGTTATGGTTCAATGCCAATTAAATTGATTCAGGATTTTATTGGAAAACTTAAAACTAATTTTAAGAAAAATAAATATCAACCTATTGTGATATATAATGACAAACGTCATCAATATGGGGGAAGTGAATGTGGTATGTATTCTATGAATTTTATTTTAGAACGTTTAA
>JGI10211J34971_10004631_pt1 | contig 10894 bp, 2 predicted proteins | sample Etolagsediment_FD_34971 | JGI IMG/M metagenome (IMG submission 34971)
AATGTTATCCATTTTGAAGAGTTAGACGAGAATGGAAGTGTAAAAAAATATTGGGATGATAACTTTACAGTAGATGCAAATAGTTTAAATATAAATAGTGATGAGCCATTTACACTAAAATATATCCAAGAGATAAACGCTAGTGATCTAAATGGTACACTATTTACAAGTGGAAAAGCTTATCAATTTATGGTAAGAGACACTTGGAATGAAAATGGAACTGTAGTAACTGAATACTTTGAAGTAAACCTTTTAGATCAGACAGCATTTGAACAATTAGCATTTGCACTTACAAGTGGTACGGATGTAAAACCATTTGAAAAAGAGGTTTCGCAAACTGAGTTTAATGATGCAGTTGCACAAGATTTTAGCTCTTTAAGGGGTGTTGCAACTTATGGTTACTGGCTAGATGGTGATGATAATTATGATAACAATGACACATACAACCAATGTGGTGAGGGTATGTATTGGGATTATAATACAAGTATGTGTATGATGGATGGTTCTGATAATAATGGAACTTATGATGATAACACTACTAATCAATGTCCAGAAGGTGAATACTTCAATGGAACTAGTTGTGTACCAACATATGATAATAATGACACATACAACCAATGTGGCGAGGGTATGTATTGGGATTATAATACAAGTACATGTATGATGGATGGTTCTGATAACAATGGAACTTATGATGATAAAGATGACAATAATGACTGGCAACTGAACTTTCCATATCAAGTGGTAGGAGATCTTGTACTTCCACAGTTTACAAATGATGTTTATAGTGTATCTATAGAGGCTCAACCTATATTAGGATACAACTGGTATAGCAACCAGATGAGCAACTTTGATGTGGGTGCAAACCATTATATCTTAGGTGTTGATAGTGGTAAATATATACTAAAAGTAAATATAAGCCAAGAGGGTAAATATGAAGGTTTTGTATATGATGCAAACAGTTCAAGATGGATATCTGAACAGTTAGTAGAGTATATTGCAGTTGATGAATATGGAAACAAAATTCCGTTTGAAGAGCAACAAGAGGGTATGTACTACAACCATATACCAAATGTACAAGCTGTAGATACAGCTGATTTTAATGGAACTGGTCAACTTGGAGTTGATTTTGATCTAGCTTCACTTTATGCTTCTATGTATAGTGTAACAGGAACTGTTACAGTAAGTGGTGACTATGATGCTGCAGAATACTGTATGGCTAACAACTATGATGATGTTAGAGTTTGTGAATGGGATGATTCAAATAACAGCGGATACAATAACTGGGTAGGTGCAAACAGAATCTCAGTAGAGCTAAATGATGCCCTTACAGGTGAGCATGTAGCTTTCCAAGAGATAAGAGAGGGTGCAGTTGATAATGGTGATGGAAATAAAACATTTAGTTTTACTACTATGGTACCATACGAAGGAAACTACACTATTAGAGTAAACCAAGAGTCTTACAATATGGGTGATAGTAATTGGAAAAGCTTCTTTTTTAATCCAACTACTGGTTCTTTAGTAGATGAGATGAATGTACAATGGAACGAATCAAACACTACAGATGAGTGGGGTAATAAATACTGGACACCAGATACAGCTACAACTGGAACTATAGAGGTTAAAGAGGTAGATGGAAATAGAACAGCAAATATGGGTGATATAAACTTTATCTCATTTGCATCTAAACAAATATCTCTAAGTGGTACGGTTACATTTGAGGATGCAGATTTTGTTCAGATGGAACTTATAAACACAGCAACTGGAAACTGGTTTGGTTGGCAAGAGGTTAAGAACAGTGGTGAAAACTACAGTATAACTTTACCACAAGGTGAGGGTGAGTATATCATAAGAGTATCTAAAGTGACTACATCAAACGATATGTGGAACTGGGAGAGCTACTATTACGATGCAACTAATGGTAAGTTTATCATAGACAACAACATCAACTGGGTAGATGGACCAAATGGTATGATGATGCCAGATAAGTCTCAAACAGGAAGTTTAGTTGTAACTGATACAGACAGTGATGGTGCTATAACTCAAGATGATATAGCAGATCTAAATATAGATTTTACTGCACTTGATGATCAATTTTACACTTTAAAAGGTAGTGTAAAAGTACCTGCTACATTTAGTGTAGGAAGTGTAGAGCAAAATGGAAACTACTACTGGAACAACATATCATTTGAGGTAACAGATAGTGATGGAAACTGGATAGGTTGGTATGAAGTATCGCAAGATGGAAACAACTCAACAGGATACAACATATACAACTACTCTATCAAACTTGCAAATGCAGGTGAATATCTAGTAAGAGTAAGATATGAAGATGGTACAAATAACATTTGGGAGTCATACTTTATAGACTTTGTAAACAACAAACTTGTAAGTGAAAGAAATATCCAATACAAAGAGGTGAAAGTAGAGGGTCAAGAGTGGTCAAACTGGGTACCTGAATTTGAAAATGGTTTAGAACTAAGTGATGAAAACAAGTCAAAAGTTTATGATATAGATTTTGTAGCTTTAGAAAATGATACAGTTAAATTAACAGGCTCTATAGTAGTTCCTGAAGATTTTGTACCAAACCAAAATTGGGAAAATTTCTCTATGATAAGAGTTGAAGCTATAGATGCCTCTACTGGTAAGTGGCTAGGTGATGCACCTATATCTACTAAAGTAAATGATGACGGTACATACAGCTATAGTATAAAACTAGATGGTGTTGAACTAAATGATAATATTTTAGTAAAACTTGTAAAAGAGTCACAAACACAAGATGGTATGTGGAGCTTTGAAGCATACTATGTAAGTAGTGATGAAAATGGTGTGAAATTTATATCAGAAGAGACTGTTCAATGGGTAGAATCAAATATAACAGATCAGTGGAACAACACTATATTAGTCCCTGATATTTCACAAATAGGTGTGGTTGAGTTAAATAGTACAAATACAATCCTTGATATAAACTATACAGCCAAAGTTCAAGAGTATGAAAATAGTAAGTTATCAATTTATGGAGATATTATTTTACCTCAAGCTGTTACTTTGGGCTCTACATCAAGTGATAGATGGAATAGTATAAGAGTTGAAGCGATAGATAAAAAAACAGGTGAGTGGATCACATCAAAAGAGGTTGACTCTAACTTAGAAAATTCAAGTAAATTTAGCTATGAGCTAGAGTTTAATAAAGTGGGAACTTATATCATCAAAGTAACTATGCAGCTAGATGGTATATGGGAAGAGTACTTTGTAAACTTTGGTGAAGACAACACTCCAAGTAGTAATGATAAACTTGTAAATGGTCAACATATCCAGTGGATAGAATCTGAAGAGAAAAATCAAATGGGATATAAAAACTGGATGCCAAATCCAGATCAAACAGGATTTATAGAGTTAGCTGCTAAGACTAACTATAATATTGATATATCTTCATTTGAGAATAATATTGAGAAAATAACAGGTTCAATAAAAGTATCAGATAACTTTATAGTTGGTGAAAAGTTTGATCAAAATGGAAACTGGAACGGATATGCAAATATCAGAGTTGAAGCTATTAGTAAAACTACAGGTGAGTATATAGCATCTACAGAGGTTTCAAGAGAGAAAAATGAAGATGGAACATATCCATTTAGTTTAAAAATAGGTGATATATCTACTATAGGATCTGAGTTTATACTGAAAATAAACAAAGAATCAAGTGTAGCAAATGACTGGTCTTATCAAGAGGTTTATGTTAACTTTGGTGACAATCATGATTTTAACACTGAAGATGGTTTGGTAAACGGTAAAAAAGTTCAGTGGGTAGAGGCACAAGAGCTTCCATCATGGGGTGGAGAGTATAAAATGTGGATGCCAAATCCAGAGCAAACAGGATGGATAGATCTTTCAACTGCATATAATAGTGAAGTTGTAAACATAGATCTTTCAACTTTAGGGGCAAATGATATTAAACTAGAGGGTTCTGTGGCGTTTAAAGATGACTTTAATCTTTCAGAAGAGTCAAATGGAGCTAGAATATCTATCATAGATGCAAACACAGGAAACTGGATAGCAGATGAGTCTATAGAAAACAACGGAAGCTTTAGTGTAAATATAGGTGAAGATGCAGGTGAGTTTATAGTACAGATAAACTACTGGCACAACGACTACAACAACTGGCAAGATAGCTGGTGGAAAAATAAAGTGGTTGATTTTAATAGTGATGGCACTATAAATGAGATCTTAAATGACAGCGATGTTCAATGGAAAGAGAAAAAAGTTGAATCTCAAGAGTGGGGTATCTGGGTACCAGATGTAACACCTCTAAGTGTAACATCTACTATATCTGATCTTACTTTTGATCTAAGTGCTACAAGTGGTGGATCTATCACAGGATCTATTACAGGTATACCATCAGGTGCACAATGGCCATACGCTATGATAGTAAATCCAGCAACTTACTCAAACACTTGGGTAGAGCTAAAAGAGCAAGATGATGGTAACTATACATTTAGTGCAGATGAGCTAAGAGCTGCAGATTACACGGTAGAGTTTGGATATGAAAAAGATGGTAAATACTACCACTTCTTTATAAAAGATGACGATACAAACTTTGCAAATGGAATAGCAACAGTAGAAGGAAACGAAGTAAGCTGGACAGACTTAGGTAACGAAGTTTGGGGACCAAGCAAAACTGATACTACATATGTAACAGTTACAGATGGATCTTCTACAAACCTACCTATAACTGTAAGTGTAACTACATACAATAGTGTGGTTGTATCACTAAAAGGAACAGTAGCAGATATATACGCAAGTGCAGATATAAATGTACCTGGAAAACCTTTTGGTAGATGGGAAGAGAACACTACAGTATATGGTACAACAACATTTACATTTGATGATGTAAAAGATGGAGACAGTTATATCTTAAACTTCTGGTATGACAACAACTCTTACACTTGTGATGGTGTAAGTTGTAAAAACTTAAAGAAAAATGCTACGTGGATAGCATACGATACAAATGATACTAAAGTTTGTCCAAAAGCAAACAATGACTGGAACTGTGACTGGGATAACAGCTACAACTGGACATGGAAACCAGATGTTACACCTTTAACTATAGCAGGAGAGAGTGGTGTTGCTAATATAACTGCAACTTTACCACAAGAGAAAACAGTAAGTGGAAGTCTTAGTCTTGGGACTGACTTTGCAAATGCAAATGTATATGTAAGTGTATTCCAACACAATGGTTCTGACTACAACTGGGCTGATTTTACACTTGATGCAAATGGTGAAGTAAATAGCTCTATAAAAGTTGAGGATGGAGAAAACTATAGAATCGAGCTATGGGTAGATGGTCTTGGTGGATATGTATACACTAATAGTGGATGGATAAACCAAAACAACTCATGGGAAGAGGATAATGTAACACATATATGGTCTCCAAAATCAAGTACACTTATAACTATAGATGATAATCTAGATTTAGGGCAAGTTAACTTAACTGAAAATTTAAGTAAAGTAACATTTGTACTAGAAAATCTTGATAGAGATTATAGTGGAGATATCATAGAGGATGTTTGGCTAAATCTTGAAAGTGAAGAAAATGGATACTATGGTGAGGGTAATGCTAACTGGGAGATCACACCTGTAACATATGATGGAAATATAACTTTAAGAGTTCCAAATGGAACCGACTATAAAGTATCTATCTTCCCAAGTAATCACAAAGGTGGATATGCAAGTAATGGAGATGGATACTATGGTGATCAAATCACAACAGCTACAAAACTATCATGGGGTGAATCAGACTTCGTAACAGTAAATGGTGAAACAACTATAACTATAACACTTCCATCTAAAGATACTTTAGGTGAGATAAATGGTACTGTAGTTTGTGGGGCTGAAGATTGTAGTGGATGGATTGATATTAGCAATAATAATGATGGAAAAGGGACTGTTGTTTCAAGTGATGGAACCTTTGAAATTAAAGGACTAAGTACTGGAGACTATCAAGTTACATACTGGGCAGATAACTCTAACTTAGTACTAGAAAGTAATGTTATAGTTGAAGCTCAAACTGTTAAAACTTTAAATATTACTAAATCAGATAGTGAAGTATTTACTAGTATATCTGGTACAATAGATGATGAGTCATCTTATGCAGTTCTTATTAAAACAGATGGAACTTCATGGGAAGTAATCGCAACAGCACAATTAAATAACGGTAACTTTGAGTTTGGTGAAATGACTCAACCATCTTCATCTAAAACATATTTAGTTGCAGCAGCTAAGAAAACATTTAATGCAGATGGTTCATCAAGTTCTAAATTTGTTGATAAAAGTGATATGATTGATCTTGTTTCAACGAATAATATTGATATTTCAAGTTTAGATTTTGGGACAACTTTAACAGATGATTCAATTGCTATAACAGCAACTGCGACAGAATAGAGGTATAAAATGAAAATAAAAAATATAATAACAGGAGCTGTTTTTACAGCTTCTAGTTTATTCGCCTTGGATAGTGTAGGAACTATTTCATCAAGTACCCATACTTTAGGTGGTATAGCTACGAATAATCCTAATATAACATTTGGTTGGTCAAAGCCTGATGGAGCTACTAAGTATTGTTATATCTTGGATACAAATAACTCTACAAGTGCTACGTATGTCTTTAATGATACATATCCTAACTGCGGAGATAATCCTAATCATGTATCTATAAATAGTGGTGATACAACAACTAAATCAGTAACTGTAAATAGTAGCGGAAACTACTATTTACATATTGCTGCATTTAATGATACGGAGTCAAGTAGTACAGTTGTAAACACAAGCCCAGTTGCAATTGACATAGATGCAGGTACAGTTACTATGAGTCCAAGTGGTGGTTCTATCACTACAGATAATAACAGTATAACACTAAGTAAAAGTGAAACAGGTACTATCTACTATACAGTTGATGGCTCTACACCAACTACATCTTCAAGTGTCTACACTACACCACTTACTATTGGTGTAAGTGCAACTGTAAAAGCGATACTAAAAGACACCGCAGGAAATGAAGGTGCTGTAAATAGTAAATCTTTTACAATTACAAACAACCCAACGATAAAAACTCTAGCAGGTGCTAGTGTGAATGGTACGACGATAGCTACATCAACTACAAATGGTGCTACAGCAGTAGAGGTTCTAGATATTGGCGGAGTTGATCTAACTAGATATAAGTATAAGTTAGATAGTGCTACTACATATACAACTGTAAATGATATGACAACAAATGTTGATATATCATCTTTAGAGTCAGGTAGTCATACCCTAAAAGTACAAGGTGGAGATGCTTATAACTTTCAAACAACTGATACAACTGTAACATTTACAGTTGATAACACTGCACCAACTGGTCTTACTATAAACTATGATGGAAACTCTACAGTTACTACTGTAAACCCTGCAAATAAAACAAACAGCTCAACTATCATGACACTAAGTGCTACAGACTCAACTGCTATAAAATATGAATTAGTAGCAGCAGGTGTATCGTGTCCTACAAGCTATGTAGACTTTGACAATACATACTCAAGTGGATTTTCACTAGGATCTTCTCTAGTAGATGCTCAGCAAGTAAAAGTGTGTATGGCAGCACGAGATAGTGTAGGAAATGTAGCAAAAACAAATAAAACTTACACCATAGATAAAAGTGCTCCATCTATAACTTTAAGTCCATCGGTTGATACTGTATTTTCTGATACACAAACTGTAACTTTAAGTTCAACAGATAGTGGTGCTAAACTTTACTATAAACTAACAGATACAAATACAGCTCCATCTACATCGTCTATGTCAGAATGGACACAAGATGGTAGCGTAACTGTTAGTACTACAAAATATATACATGCAGTAGCAGTTGATAGCGTAGGGAATATTGGAACTGTAAGTACAATAAAACTAACAAAACAATCTAATGCTACAATATTAAGTGCAAGCGATACAGTAAACATAGGAAGTGCAACAACCAATAGTGGTATATCTAAAACTATAACTATATCAAATAGTGGTACAGAAAACATAACATTATCAGATGCAAATATAACTGTAAGTGGTGCAGGATTTAGCAGATCTAGTACAACTTGTACAACTACACTAGTTGCAGCTGCAACATGTAATGTAACCGTAGATTTCAACTCAACTGTAATTGGAGACTATAATGGAACTTTAAGTATAGCTTATGATGGGACAAATGAGAGTGAACTAAATGTTAGTTTAACTGCAACAGTTGTAAATACAGCCCCTCAAGCTACTTACAATAGTACGATTGTAGTAAATGAAGATGAAACAAATACTACAATATTAACAGGAAGTGATATAGATGGTGATACTATAACTTACAGTGTAGGGACAACAACTTCTCATGGTACATTATTAATAGCAACAGATGGAAACATCACATATACACCAACTGAAAATTATAATGGAAGTGATAGTTTTACATATTTTGTAAATGATGGTGATCTAAATAGTAGTGAACTAAATGTCTCAATAACTATTCTTCCTATCAATGATTCACCATCTATTTTAGGTACAACACTTAGATCATTAACTTTAGTTGAAGATAATGGTACTACAAACTATGATCTAAATGTATCAGATCTAGAGGGATATGATCTAAATATATCAGTTGAGTCAAACGACACATCTATCTTAACTGTATCACCTAATTGGGATGGTTTAGTAAGTCAAGCTAATTGGACAGATAGTTTAGATTTTAATATCACAACAGTAGAGAATGCTAATGGAATTGCTAAGATAACTATTATGGTTCATGATGGTGATCTAAATACAACAGAGTCGTTTGATATAAATGTAACAGCTGTAAATGATGCACCTGTTTTAGGTACATTAGATCCTCAAAATAAGCAAGAGGATTTTGCAGATTTTAATATAACATTAACTGCAACTGATGTTGAAAATGATAACCTAACATATAGTGTAGAATCAAATAACACAAATATAGCTACAGCTACTATAACCGCAGATATACTAACTTTAAGTGCAGTAGAAAATGCTAGTGGATTTGTAGCAATAGATGTTAATGTAACAGATGGAAACAAAACAACTAACAGTAGCTTTATACTAACTGTAGCAGAACAAAATGACCCACCATTAGTTCAAAATATCTCAGATATAAATATCAGTGAAGATGGTACAGTTAGTATCATAGAGATAGATGCAACAGATACAGAAAACACAAATCTTAGCTATAGTATATCTTCAAGTGATATATCAATAGCAAGCGTAAATGTAACAGAAGATGGAAATATCTCTATAGTACCTGAACCAAATAGACATGGTGAAGTAACAATAGATCTTAATGTAACAGATGGTACAGATACAGTAACAAAATCATTTACACTAAATATTCAAAGTGTTGATGATAAACCAGTAATAGAAACAATAGAAGATATAGAAAAATCTGAAGATGATGAACCATTTTATGTGATAGCAAGTGGATCAGATGTAGATGGTGATACGATATCTTATAGTGTTACTTCAAGTGATGATGGTATAGCAACAGCAATTATAGCGCAAGATGGAAATATCACTATAACTCCAGTTGAAAACAAATATGGGGATATAAATATAACAGTAACAGTAACTGCAAATAGTGTAGATGTAAATGAGACTTTTAAAGTATCAATAGTTTCTGTTAATGATGAGCCTATTATAAACACAAAATTAAATCCTCTAAGATATAGTGTAGGTGCAGTAGAAACAAAAAGTTTAGATATAAATGCAACAGATGTTGAGGATATAAACTTAACGTACGATGTAAATAGTAGTAATAGTTCAATCGCAACAGTATCAATAACTGATACAAATCTAACAGTAACTACTATAGAAGATGCAACTGGAACAGCAACTATAACTTTAAGTGTAACAGATGATGATAATGCAACAGTAAGTAAAACATTTACAGTTACTTTAAAAGATACAAATATCACTTTTGGTAGAGATGCTTCAACAGTTGAGATTGATGGTGGTATAAAAACTACTTTTGATAGTCTAAGTGATGATGGTAAATCTCTAGAATTAACTGAAAAAGATGATGGTAAGATAGCTGCTACTTTAGATGGAGATAATGATATCACTTTAAACATTCAGGTTACAGGTGCTGATGTTTCTGTAGATGAAAATGGATCTATTACAACCTCTTTAACTGATAATGGAGCAGAAAAAGAGATAAAAGTAAAAGCTGATGGTACAGTTGAAAATAAACTTACAAAAGATGGTAAAACAACTCAAGTAAATGTAAGTGTATCAGAAGATGTAAATACAACTGTAAATAGTGATGGTACTATGGAGACATCATTTACTAAAAGTTCAAAAGCTGTTAAACTAAAAGTATCAAATGATGGTACAATAACACCAACAGTTCCTGGAAATGCTCTACCAAAATCAGCACTTCCTGTAGGTACAACTACAACAGTAGATAATGATGGTATCAAGTTTAGTTTTGAACTACCAAGTAAGCTAGAGTTTTAAGGAGAAAAAAGATGAAAAATATAAAACAAATAGGATTTTCCATAGCTTTAATGGCTCTATTTACAGCATGTGGTGGCGGAGGAGGGGGAGGCAGTGATGCTGAACCTACCATAACAACAACCAATATGGAAATCAACACAAGCTATATTATCCAAGAGGGTGGAGTTGTTACAAAAACTTCAGATGATGCAACGATAGATATGGAAACTTCATTTGATACAAATGAAACAACCGTTACACTAAAAAGTGGAACCGCAACATGTACACAGTGTTCACTCGAACAAAACTAAATATATCAAAATAAAAAAGGGAAAGATTTTCATCTTTCCCTTTTTAAATTTATATGAAACTATAAAATACTTTA
>JGI10211J34971_10004632_pt1 | contig 10893 bp, 10 predicted proteins | sample Etolagsediment_FD_34971 | JGI IMG/M metagenome (IMG submission 34971)
CATTAAACGAATCTCAAACCGTTCAACGCCGGTGAGCATTGGCGTACGCGTGGGTTGAGAATCCGGCGCTCTATCTAACACGGGCCAAACCAAACGGTACAACGTTTCATCTTCTAATTGATACGCCACCCGAATTAAGCCACCCGAACCATAAGGGGTTGGAAACTCGGCGATGCGGGTGAGCTCGATCCCCAAGTCTTCACGGTATTGAAACGCGGGGAGCACTGAACCCAAACCGTCTTGAATTGAACGCGGTGCAAGTTGAATAAAGTCTTGCTCCATCCACCACATCGCGCGTTGCAAAGTCTCCATCTGTTCGGTGTGTGCTTCGGTGCGACTTTGCACTTGCACGACACTACTGACGGTTTGATAGGCAATCACCGAAATCACTGATGAGATGCTTAACGCTATTAACAACTCTATAAGCGTAAAGCCCTGCTGTTTAATCTGCTTAGCCTGTTTAAGCGGTTTTAAACGCGACAAACAGTTCATGGCTCAATCACCGTCACTAAGGTGGCCGACGGGGTTTCTTGATTCTCTAAGGTGACACTCATACTGGCTTTTTTAATGTCTGACACCAGGGTTGCTTCGGTTGAGAATTCGGTCACCCAATTACGATTGAGTACGGTGACATCGACTTTTTCTTCTGTGCGACTTTCAGGTAATACCTGCAATTTAACCAGTTCATCTTGGGCAATCCAAGTGGCGATAATCCGCTCTTCAAGCGCCGTTTGGTTATTGACCGTTAAGCCCATTGAGCGTGACAAAGCGGCTAAGGCAATTGCAACCACCGCCAGTGCAACCATAACTTCAATTAAGGTAAAACCTTTTTGCTTCGTGTGTAAAAAGTTAGCAGACCTGCCCATTTTAAAGTTCATCCGCCTCAAGATACCGAAACTGCAACAAACCATCCCAGCGAAAACTGTAAGATGACGTTTCATCAAGACTGGAAGTTTGATTATTTGGTACGCTACTCATCTCAATTGACCCCGCTAAGACATCCCCACTTGGCCAAAAAACCCAGCCGGCTTTAGGCAGGTTTTGTTGCTGAGCAAAGGCCATATTGTCAATGTCCCACGTTATTGTTAAACGTTCATCCCAAACCAACGGTTCAATCCCTTCGTCAGTTTGCCATTTACCAGCTGTTAACCGATAGGTCGTCAGGCCAATTTCATCGGGTGCCACTAAAAAAAGTTGCTGTTTAATCGCAGCTTTGTCGCGTACATAAGACAAAAGGGCTTTGGCACTGCGCTCTTGGGCACGAACTGTTGCCTGTTCATTACCGCCCATTGAGATCATGCCGACAGCTACAACCACCGACATTATCACCACCACAACCATCAGCTCAATCAGGGTAAAACCTGTTTGAAGTTTGGCGGATTGATGAGGCGCGTTCATAATATCGAATCGCAAATGGGGTTCGTGACGAGACTTATTTGTCTTCAGCCCAATTACCAATCGTTGCGCTCACACCTTCGCCGCCTTCTTGACCATCTGCACCGTAGGTAAATAGGTCAAAATCACCGTGTTCACCTGGGCTTAAATACAAATAGGTATTGCCCCAAGGGTCAGTTGGCATTTGGTCTAAATAGGGCTTCCAGTTTTTAGGTTGTGGCTCTTCTGTTGGCTCAGTCACTAAGGCTTCTAACCCTTGATCGGTAGTTGGGTAGACAAAGTTATCGAGCTTATAAAGTTGCAAAGCGGATGAGATGGCACTGATGTCTTGCTTGGCTTTCACCAGACGCGCTTCATCAGGACGGTCCATTAACTTAGGCGCAACAAACGCCGCTAACACGGCTAAAATAACCACCACAACCATTAATTCAATTAAGGTGAAACCCGATTGTTTGCGGCGCTGAGTGGTTGGTAAAGTTTGTGATTTCACGTTTTAACTCCTAAAAAATGCTTTGATTAACGTTATTTAAATGAATGCTTTAACTGTTTTCTATTGTAAAAATTGGCAGGCCTGTCAATTTACTAATCGACTCTTGTATTATTGGCTTTTAACCAACCATTTGGTTCATCTCAAAAATCGGCATCATAATCGCCAGTACGATGGTCAAGACCACGCCACCCATTATAATAATCAGCATCGGTTCAAGCACGCTTACCAAAGTATTGGCGGCGTTTTCCACCTCTTGCTCGTAGTGCGTTGCGGCTTTTAAGAGCATATTGTCCAGCTCTCCACCACCTTCGCCCGTTTGTACTAAGTTCAGTAACAGCGGCGGGAAAAACCCAGCTTGTTGCATTGAAATACTTATTTTTTTACCCTCACGAACCTTAACCACCATCTCTTCAACGGCTTGTTTCATGGGGTCAAGGGTCATGACTTCGGCTGAAATTTTAAGCGCATCGGTAACCGTAACCCCACTGGAAAGTAATACGCCAACAGTTCGTGACCAGCGCGCTGTCGCTGCGTAAATTAAAAAACGTTTAAACCCCGGCGTACGCATTAACAGCCGATGCAGTTTAAAGCGCCACTTAGCTTGACGCATTAACAGTTTAAAGCCAATCCAAATACCAATGACCGCCACAATCAAGGTGCCCCATTGGGCCTGTACAAACTCACTTATGGTGAGCATGCCTTGCGTTAATGGCGGCAGCGCTTGTTGCATATTATCAAAAACACCCACCACTTTTGGCACCACAAAAATCATCAGAAAAAACACAATTACAACCGCAACCACCACCATTAAAACGGGGTAGATAAGTGCCGTTTTCATTTTTTTATGCAGCTGATCTTGTTGCTCAATCGCATCCGCAAGACGCGATAAGACCTTATCCAGATGGCCGCTCTCTTCACCCGCACGAATGGTGGCAATAAAGTCACCACTGACTTGGTAAGGGGCGACATCTAAGGCGTGCGCAAGTGAGTAGCCCTCTGAAACACGTGTGTGTAAACTGGCCAAAAAACGCTGCATCATCTTCGATTCGGCTTGCTGAGAGATGGATTGCAGTGCTTGCGTCAGTGGCGTTCCGGCATCTAGCAGGGTAAAGAGTTGGCGAGTTGCCAGTGCCAAATCTGAAATCTGTATTTTAGGCGTAAACAAACCAATTTTAGCTTGGCCTTTTCCAGCGCGTTTTTTCTGCTCAATCGATTTCAGTTCAACCGGCGTTAACCCTTGTTCACGCAGCTGTTGACGAACCTGACGTTCGGAGTCACCCTCCATTAGGCCTTTTTTCATCTGGCCTGCGGAGGTCAGTGCTCGGTATTCAAATGCTGCCATAACGTTATGAGCCGCCTTTTATAAGGTGATTTAAGCGTACACACCACGTTAACCCAATCTTAACTTTGAGTAACACGCAACACCTCTTCTAAGCTGGTAGCGCCACTTAACACCTTGGCTAAACCGCTCTGTTTAAGTGATTGCGTGTCCGCATGGACATGGCGCTCTATTTCAGGTTCCGAGGCGTTCGAGTGTATCATTTGGCGAACCGCATCATCCACAACCACCATCTCATACAAGCCCATTCGACCTTGATANCCAGTATGNTGNCACTGCTCACACCCGACCGGTTTATAAATTGTGGCCTGTTCAATNCCCANCGCNGTACATTCAACCTCATCCGCCTGNTGNGCCTCTTTACAGTGTGGGCATAAGCTTCTGACTAAACGCTGTGCCAAAACCCCCACTANACTGGATGATAACAAAAACGGTTCAATTCCCATATCACGCAAACGGGTGATGGCGCCAACTGCCGTATTGGTGTGTAGNGTNGATAACACTAANTGNCCNGTTAGNGAGGCTTGTACNGCAATNTCAGCCGTTTCAATATCNCGTATCTCACCAATCATGACAATATCTGGATCTTGTCGCAAAATAGCNCGCAGGCCTTTCGCAAAGGTCATATTGGCTTTGCTATTCACTTGCGTCTGGCTGATACCGTCAATGTGATATTCAACCGGATCTTCCACTGTCATAATATTGCGCTGTGTGTCATTTAAACGACTCAAACCGGCATATAAGGTGGTGGTTTTACCTGAGCCCGTTGGCCCCGTTACCAAAAAAATACCGTAAGGTTTATCCAATACTTTTTGAATATCGGCTAGGGTTTTGGAGTCGAGTCCTAACTGTTGTAAATTAAGACGACCGGCACTTTTATCTAATAAGCGCATAACCACACGCTCGCCAAAACTGGAGGGAATGGTAGAAACACGCAAATCCACCGCTCGACCACCGAGCTTTAAAGCGATACGCCCATCTTGTGGCAAACGTTTTTCGGCAATATCCAAACGTGCCATAACCTTAATACGCGACACCAACATACTGCCAATGCCTGATTTAGGCGTTAATACGGTATTTAAACGACCATCCACTCGAAAACGAATTCTCAGCTGGTTTTCAAAGGGTTCAATGTGCACATCGGAGGCGTTGGCACGAATTGCTTCAGCCAGTATCGCATTTAATAATTTAATAACCGGCGCATCATCCGCGCTGTTTAACAAATCCTCTGGCTCGCCAAGTTCAGCCACCACAGTGGCTAAATCATCACTTTCAAATTCGTCCATTGCGGCCATGGAGTTTTGACCACTGCCAGCAAACGAAGTTTGTAGCTTACGCTCAAAATCACTGTCATTTAACAAGTGGAATGAAACCTCGGTTTTGTCGGCTTCTTCAGTTTGCTGAATTTGACGCTGTAACTCGATTAAAGCCGACGCGGGGGTTTTTTGGGTATAAAAAACCCCCATTACGCCACTTTCTAAAGAGGTCAATACCACATTGTTATTTCGACAAAATGAGAAACTCAGATCAATCTTCATAGCCCCAATAACTCATCCGTACCAGCATCGATAACAAATTCAGAGCGCTCTTCAGGCGCTGATTCTTGTTTTTGTGCTTGCTGTTGTGGCGCGGTTATTTTATTAACCTCGTTTGATTTACTCTCAATTGGCGTAGAAGGCTCCCCTTGCTGCCACTGCTCAATAGTCGGTAATCTTGGACGTAACCCCTCTAACATGCCAGAGTCATATTTTTGGATCATGTCATCTTGCTCACGCTGAATCAGTGAGTATTTTTTGCGGCTGTAATAGTCGCTTTGTGCATTGCTGCGCACAATAACGGGGCGTAAGAAAATCATTAAGTTTACTTTTTCTCGCTCATTCGATTTAGAGCGAAAAAGCGCACCAATACCTGGAATATCGCCTAGACCAGGAACCTTAGAAACCACTTCGGTTTCACGTTCATTAATCAAACCACCCAACACAATGACTTTACCGTCGCCCACAATCACGCGGGTTTTGATTTGACGTTTGGTGGTTTGAATATCGACCGCTTCATCTTTAGGTAAAACATCTGAAACTTCTTGGTCAATATCCAAGTAGATCTCATCGCCTTCATTAATTTGTGGTTTAACTTTGAGTTTCAAGCCCACGTTTTTTCGCTCGATGGTACTAAATGGATTGCTTACGCTCGTGGTGGTACTGGTGTAACTGCCCGTTTGGAAAGGCACTTCACGGCCAACTACAATTTCCGCTTCTTCATTATCTAGCGTTAAAATCGAAGGCGTGGCTAATACGTTTGAGTTAGAGTCGCCATTTAAGGCACGAATTAATGCGCCCCAACCACGACCGTTTGAATCAACACTGCCAATGCCCGTTGTCAAACCTCGTCCGATGGCATTGATTTGAGTGGTTGGATCACCACTTAACAACGCTGGAAGCGTGCCTGAGAAATTAATCAGGCCTGAAATATTATCGGTATAAGCGCCCCACTCAACGCCTAAATCTGCCGCTTTGGTTTCTGAAATTTCAACAAAGATCGCCTCAATTAAAACTTGAGCTCGACGAATATCCAATTGCTTAACCACATCTTTTAATGCACTAACCATAGATGGCGGCGCACTAATCACCAAGGCATTCATGCGCTCATCCGCTTCAATACTGATTCTATCTTGCAAGCCTTTATCGTCTAATCGAGGCGCGTTACTGTTGTTAACGACCGAACTAGCGCCTCCCTCGGCAGGGACGTCGCCAGCAGTTGGAATGTCGTTAGGACCTTCATCATTTGCGGCTGCAGAGGCTAACAAAGAACGGTTTGAAGAGAGTTTTTGTAACACCGGAACCAGATCCGCCGCTTTAGCGTAACGTAAATAGATAACCTGAACGCGTCCTTGAGTTGGCACAACTACATCCAGTTCGGCAATCAAGGTACGCAACATTAAACGTTTATTTTCATCACCGATTAAAATTAGACGATTCGTGCGTTCATCAAAGCTCACCTTGGCACTGGTACCGCCTTTGGGTAAGACGTTTCTTAGCGTTTTAGCCACCTCTTCAGCGGATGCGTTTTGCAATTCAACAATCTCATAGCCACTTTGCGTGTCTACATCAACACGGCGCAACACACTTTTAATACGTTGAATATTGGCTACGGTATCCGTCACAATTAGTTTATTGCTTTCTGCTAAGGCAACTAAATGCCCCTCTCTGGCAACCAGTGGGCGCAAAACCGCAACCAATTTTGAGGCCGCGACATTATTAACCGTAATGACTTCAGAGACCCACGCTTCTTTTTCTTCGCTTAACCCTCGGTAAGGCAGCTGATCACGTGCTAAATTAGCTGGCACAATTTTAATGACGTTGCCACTAGGGACCGCGGTATACCCATGCACATTCAAAATGGTTAACAGGGTCTCATACAGTGCATCTTTACTCATAGCTTCTGGAGCAATTAAAGTCACTTTACCTTTAACTCTAGGGTCAATAACAAAGTTATGGCCCGTTACCTTGGCAACTGCCTCTATTACCGTTGAAATTTCAGCTTGTTTAAAGTTTTGTTTTAACGTCTCCTCCTGCGCCCAGGCGACATTAGCAAAAACGATGGAACCTGAAAACGAAACCATTCCTGCTAAACTTAATGCCCGTAAGAGTGTTTTAAAATTTGTCATACTGTTTCCAACTTTGGGTTTTATCATGTCGACATAAAGTAAGTCGCACTCGAAAATTATTAATTAAGGTCGACCGAAAACGTTACCTCTTGACCTTGCCGTTCAACCGTTAATTCAAATTGTGATTGATTCAAAAAAGCTTGCCAAAGTGCGGGCTCTTGAGCCATTTCTTGAATCGAACGCCCATTGACCGTTTTGAGTAAATCGCCGGATACAAATCCAATCGCATTAAAAAGTTCGGGATTCGATTTAGGCCAAACTTTAACAGCCGTCCAGTTACCATTTTTACCAATTGGCTTAAAACGCACATATTTAGAGATTGAAATAGGGCTTTTACGCAAGGTTTCACCTACTTCTTTTAAGGCCATAGCATTTTCAGCATCCAAAGCAACGGGGGCAGAATTAACACTACTTCGATTGGAAGCGGTCTCAATCATGCCCTTGGTCAACTCTTCCATCATCAAACGTTCACGTTTACCTCGATGAGAAATAACCACCTGATCAGGGTAGACCTCAATCAAGTCTACCCCTTTAACAATCTCTTCACCTTCGCCCACCACCAAAGCCTGGCCAGACGATTGAATAATCGCCACACCAGCCCCCTGAACGTCTATCACCCCCATTAAGGTTAGTTTTAAACGCGTATCCGCCATCTCTGAAACCGGCTCAGAGGTGTTTAAACTCGCTTGTAACACCTTAGCATCGGGCTTGCCCATTAAATAAGAAGGTTCTGCCTGCACAGCCGTAACAGAAGACGTTTTTACAGATAAAACAGGAAGAGAAGGCGTGACAGGAGACTGCAAAAATAAAGTAGCATTTTGCCCAACAAGCCAAGCAGCCAGAACCAACAAGGTTAAACTAACCCAACCGACCAAAGTACGGTTAAACATGAACGATTGTAGCGAAGTCATCAAATTGACCATAAACAAACGGTCTCACTCAGTAGAGTTGCAGTTAAAAGAAACGTTATTGTATCGTAGAAAAGTGCGCAAAAGAGTCAAAATTTAATGAACAAATATTGGCATAACTTAACAAAAATTTAACCATAAAACCATCACCTATAAGGGGTAAACCGAACCACTCTTTTTAGCACTACCTTGAGGGCTATAAACTGATTCATAGCTTAAACCTCAGCTTACCATCAACATCGCCCAATTTCTTGATGACCGGTCAAACCAAAGCAAACAACTAAATGCAGGCCATCTAACTCTTCTCTCGGTAAATAGTACTTGATGATTCAAAACCTTTTAACCGCTAAGGCTGTAAGCTTTTGATGTCTCCTAAATGGTATGCAAAGTAAACTTTTCAAACCATAATCAACGTATGTACGGTTTTACATACCATTTTGTGTACCATTTTATTTAAGATTTAATGAAATAGAATGAGATCAATGGAGACTAAGTGAGACAGACAATAGGCCGCAAAGCCGCTTGTCGCAAGGATTTTAGACATAAAAAAAGCCCGTATAGAACGGGCTGATTTTGGGATATGGTGGCTACACCGGGATTTGAACCTGGGACCCCATCATTATGAGTGATGTGCTCTAACCAGCTGAGCTATGTAGCCAAAATGTGTCGCGTATTATATTCGTTATGAAAATAATGTCAACACACAAAATAGAACAATTTAATTATTCTTTTTAAAAAACAAAAAAGGCCCCTCTTAAGGACCTCTTAATAATTGAACTAAATCTAAACTTACATCAAATCGAAAGATTTCGTCATACCAACCACAAAGTAAGTAGCGTCATCCGTATCCTTACCACTAAAGATAATGTTTGCACCTAAGTCCATATCTCCAAGTGCTGAGCTCGATACTGTTGTACCGTAACCTACATCAAAATAGTCAGCATCTTCAGCACCATCAGCAGTTGTTACACCGTATGTTAAAGAAACACCTTCAACCAACTCACTCGCATCAACAGAGATTGAATAATGGTCATATTTATCTGTGTAGTCTGTCTTTAAACCAATATCATAGCCTACAGAAACAGGACCATAACCTGCGGATAAGTTAACCTCTTCGAAAGCCCCCATATCGCCATTGTATGATTCAGTATATGAATAGTTTGTATATGCGATACCTAAATCTACACCTTCAACAGCCCCCCCCCAACCAAAGTACAAGTCATATTCCACTTCGTCTTCATAACTTGAAGAAATGCCCATAGTAGTAGCCCAAACACCTACAAATAATCCGTTATCTGCCTCATAGTCAACACCACCGTAAACGTCCAAACCACCATTCGCTTGCTGAAAGCCACGGAAAATGTAATCAGAAGTAAAACCAACGTTAGCAGAAACGCCTGCTTGAGTTGTTGCTGGAGCAACTGTTAAGGTTGCAGCACCGGCAACAACCATAGAAAGAAGTAATGATTTTAATTTAAATGTTTTATTCATTTTTTAGTTTCTCCACAGAGTTTCTTATCAAAAAGTTCGAAATCCTTATAGGAATCATGGTGCCAAAAATGAGTAAAACTTTAAAATTCAATTAGTTAGTTAAAAATTGGCATAACATGCTAGATTCTAAGACGTAAATAAAACCGAATGCGCACCATTTTAGACATGAAGCGCACCAAACTTAAAAATTATCGGAGGCCTTCTTTAAAAAAGCAGTCAACTCTGCTTCCAGCTGACGAAATTTTGCAACCATGTGCTTCCCCTCCTCGGTTAATGCGGTCCCTCCCCCGGCCTTTCCTCCTTGGGACTTAATAACCAATGGCGCATCGGACATTTGATTCAACTCATCGATCAACTTCCACGCTTTTTTGTAGGACATCCCCATGGATTTGGCTGCGCCATTAATTGAGCCATATCGTTCAATATTTTCGAGCAATTGAATTCGACCAATCCCTAAATAGCCTTGCTCTTTGCCTGTTATCCAAAATCGTGCGCGAATACGTTCTGAATACCCTTCGCCTGGGAGCTTTTCTGTTTTCTCTAACTCTGCCAATTTCAAAACCCTTTTAGTAACGATAATGAAATAAATTAGACCATAAACTTACGTTTTTCTCAGGTTAATAAAAGTATCTAAGCGCAATAAACGCTATAATCTCGTTAGAAATTTTCTTCTACACTTTCATTCACAGAGGATTGAATTATGAACGTAGGTCGTCTTGATCAAATTATTCGCATCATCATTGGTATTTTATTTATTGCATTAGCTTACACAGGCGTGATTGGTGCATGGGGTTACATTGGCGTGGTTGCATTGTTGACAGGCCTGATGCGCTGGTGCCCGCTTTACCTAATGCTGGGTGTGCAAACTTGCCAACTGCATGAAACAGTTAAGCGTTAAAACTGCAAAGCCGGGAATTTCCCGGCTTTTTTATGAAAGTAGATTTCCATTGCGCGCTTCATCATTAAGACAAATTGAAGGTTTCCAACTTAATGATCAAAACTTATTACAAATACTTTTTATAACCATCTCTCTTAATCTTTTTTTTAATAAAGATCAGTCACCAGACTATCTGTGATAGCTTCCTATACTTTTAACAAACCTCATCTAAATAAAATAGAACCGCTGCCTCTTTTGAATAACGCCTGTTTTTATATGAAATAAAAACACTTAGTCGATTCGTTTAGTTAATTAAAGGGCTGGCATCATTAAAAACAGCACAAAATATTTTGCATTCAGTAAAAATTCTTATTAAGATTGCTGAACATTGACCGATAACTTATTTAACGCATATTTTTTACACTACATGGTTTGAGCCAATATGACAGATCAAAACAAGCCTGGCTTTTCTCGTTACATAGACAATAAAAAAGAGTCACTACTTTTAGCCGAAGACTGTCTAAAGAAAATCAACCAACTCGGCGTTAATGCAAACCCAATTCACTTTACACTTATTTTTGAATGGCTTAGTCAAAACGACCCTTTTCTGTTCGCGGAAATTGAACAGGCATTCAAAGATAACAGTTACAACAACGCAACCGCCGAAACGCTGTTTATCAACCTTATTGGGCAAATTTTATACAGCTCAATCCCCTCTCAAGAGGTTGA